>PVBE010905662.1_pt1 | contig 16526 bp, 9 predicted proteins | sample 1631181 | NCBI WGS metagenome assembly PVBE01 (sample SAMN08397723, study PRJNA350692) | Marine metagenome, whole genome shotgun sequencing project. | isolation source: water | place: Pacific Ocean | collected 2012-04
CAAATAATTTGACATTTCCTGACGCTAATCCAAGGTCACACCAAATTCAACGACGACGACATCCTCCCCTACACGCTCGACCGCAACTGGATCGCCGTGATGGGCGACCGGGCGATCATCGACCTCGTGGGCCGGACCGACGGCGACGAGGCGTTCCTCGCCCTGTCCCCGGACGAGCTGTTCGACCTCGCCGACGACGGCGTGTTCGACATCGAGGTGAGGGCGGACGGCCCGATCCCCGACGAGGTCGGGGACGCGCTCGCCACCTTCACCGCGTTCGCCCGGACGATGGGCTTCGAGGTGACCGTGCCTTTCGCCTTCCCGGACGAGCTCGAGCCTCCCGAGGCGCTCGCCGAGGCCGACGCTGGCGAAGAGGCGGACGAGCCGGCGGACGACGAGGCCGACCTCGAGCCTTCCGTTGACGAAGCCACGGATCGCCAGGACGCAGACGACCTCGACGCGTTCGACGACGAAGACGTTCAGGTCGACGAAGTGGAAGAGGCCGAAGAGGCCGAAGAGGCCGAAGAGGCCCCAGAGGCCGTAGAGCTCGAGGACCCGGACACCGACGCCGAGGCGCCCTCGACCGACGACACCGCGGCGGGCGAGGCGGAAGACGCTGGGGACGCCGACGACCCCTACGGCTTCGGCTTCGACGACCTCGATGGGATCGAGGGGATCGGCTCACTCGGGCTGTCCGCCCCGCCGCCGGACGAAGAAGAGCCGGCCGATGCGGGCGGAGAGGAAGACGACTTCCTGAAGGACTGGGCGGCCTAGACTCGCTGACCGCAGCGCCCGGCAGGGGCGCCCCGGATGCGACTACAGGAAGGCGGGGTCCGGCGACTTGCCGGTCAGCACCGCGACCTCCCCGGCGAGGACTGCGCGGGGGGTGGCGGCGAAGCGGCGCACTGCGCGGCGCTCGGCCAGGGGAGCGGCGGGATCCACGCGGACCCAGCGGCCGCCCCACTTGACCTCTGCCCACTGGTGCCACGCCCAGCCATCGGGGCCGTCGACGACGCCGAGGACCTGCCGCGCCTTCCAGCCCAGGGCGCGGGCGGCGGCGCCGGCCAGGAGGGACATGCCCACGCAGTCAGCGGTGCCGGCGTCGAGCACCTCGTCGGCGGTCGGGATGGTGTCGGCCTCCTCGTAGCGGACGCGGGCGGTGACCCAAGGCGTGAGATCCCAGGGGCTGCGGACGTCACGCAGGGCGTCCCAGGCGTCAGCGCGGTTGCCTTCGACCTCGGGGTTGGCGGAGGCGCCCTTCTTGGAAGGAGGCGACAGGTCGTCGAAACGCTCGGTGGCGGCGGTCGGGTTCGGAGCGTCGCCGCAGCCGCGCAGCGGGTGGTCGTCCGGGGCCAGCTCGGCCTGGGTCAGCACCAGGTCCGCCTGGGGCGCCACGACGTCCACGAGGTGGCCATTGGCCCGGCTGCGTACGCGCTCGGTCAGGCCAGCGGCCTCCCAGACATGCACCTGCGCCTCGGCGCGAGGGTCGACGTAGGACGTGACGTGCCCGCGGGCGACCAGGCCGTAGGGCTCGATGAGCAGCCGACGGCCGTAAACGGCGCCCGGCGACAGGAATCGCAGGAGCGAGGTGGGCACGGGGCTGCCGTGCACCTGGGTCTTTTCGATGGCGCTGCCCACCTGCACGGTCATCGCGCCCTCGGCGACGTCGATGGCGACCTCGGCCCCGGGGTCGTCGTTGACCGAGCGGCGGTATGACAGCTTGAGGCTCGCGGCGTCCGCAGCCCCGGCCTCGACCTCGAGGCAGGTGCGGATCGGCCCCGCCTCGGAGCGCCGCACCAGGCGGACCCTCCCGCCGGACACGCGATAGGCCTCATCGACGACCACGAGGTCCCCGGATTCGGACTTCCCCGTCAGTCGATCACGACCGGTGAGGGCGGAGTTGGGCGCTGCTGCGGCGACGAACACCGCAGCCAGACTGGCTGCAAGGGCTGTTCTCATGACGACTCCACAGTCACCCTCCAGATCTGGGCGGGCAATTTTTTTGTGGGTCTAAAAACCGAAAGGGCCTACATCGCCCACAGGCAACCCCAGAAAACCTTCATTTCCGCACGTCACCCCCGGTCTGGACTCCGGTGCGAGGGCCGGGCTAACTTGGCCTCCATGGCCGACTATCCGCGCTCCTTGGGCCCAGCGCTCCGTCCTCTGGAGCCGCTGCTCGGAGATCCGGCCGTCACCTCTGTGCACGTCAACGGCCCGGACGATGTCTGGGTCCGAAGAGGCGAACGCATGGAGCGGGCCGACGTGGAGCTGACCGCCGGCAAGGTCCGCGTGCTGGCCGACGCCATCGCCCGCGCGGTCGACGCCGACGACGAGGCCGTGCGCTTCGGACAACGCTTCCCCGAGGGGCTCCGCGTGACGGTCTTGCGACCGCCCGCCGCCCCGGCTGGGCCGGTCATCACCTTGTCCCGGCCGCCCGCAGGGCCGCCCACGCTCGACGACCTGGTGTCGTGGGGCGGGCTGTCCGGCGACGCCGCCGCCCGCATCGGAGAGGCGTTCGACGACGGCCACGGCGTGCTCGTCGCCGGCAACAGCCAGAGCGCCCGCCGGGCGCTGCTCGTCGCCCTCGCCTCGTCGATCCGGGACTCGGAGCGCGTGGTGCTCGTGGACGAGGGCAGCGTGCACCCCCCCGAGCTCGAGCACTTGGTGCGCCTGCGCGTGTCGGACGCCCCCGGGGCCAGCCGCTCGGAGCTCATCGCCGCCGCCGCCGACCTCGACGCGGACCGGCTCCTCCTAGACGGCGTGGGGCCCCAGGACCTGCTGACGATCCTGCTCGACGCAGGCGACGCCTACAGGGGGGTCATCTTCGCCGCGCCCGGACCCACGGTGGAGGCGGCGGTCGATCGACTGCTCTGCATCGCCCGCGGCGCGGCCAGCACCGGCGACCCGGCGCCGCTCATCCCGGCGTGTCTCGGGCTGGTCGTGGTGGCCTCATCGGGGGGCGGCGCGGAGCCGCGGGTGTCCGAGATCGGTGAGATCACCGCAGATCTCGCCACGGGCGCCCCGGATCTCAGCCTGCTCTTCCGTCGGTCGGGCCCCGGTGGCGAGCTCGTCCACTGCGAGCTCCGGCCCACACGCTCCGCCAAGGCCCGCCCGGTCCCCGTCGAAAGCGGCGAGGACCTGCCGGGAGGCTTCCGGACGACGGTGGCCCACTTGGACAAGGACGAGGCGGAGGGCCGGTCGGCGGAAGACGCCGAGGCCGAGGCCCAGGCCGATGCCGCCGCGGAAGCGGAGGCTCAGGCGGAGTTCGAGGCCGAGCAGCTGGCGCGCAACGGAGACGGCCACGACACGGCGACCAACCTCCCTCCGCCGCCGCTGTTCGAGAGCTCCGCGGCGTTCGACCCGCGCAATCTGGCCGACCCACCGGTATCCGCCGACTCGGCCGCGCCCTTCGAGATGCCGGACTCGTTCCAGCCGGCCCCCCCCATGGAGGGGGCCACCTCCGTGCGGCCAGCCCCCTCGCCGCCGCCCGCGGCGCCGGACCCGGCACCACCGACCGCCGCCCCGTTCGAGGAGCGCACGAACATCATCCGGATGGTCCCGCAGGAGCTGCTCGACCTCGAGGAGTGAGGCGGCGCCTGGCTGTTCGGGTGGTCCCGAACTCGGTCAGGGGCAGGGGTCTTCGGACGCGCAGCCCTGGGTCGCAACGCAGTTGACCAGGCGCTGAGTCCTGGCCGGGTCGGCCTGCATCGCCTCGGAACAGCCTGCGTCGCACCCGTCGTCGTGCTCGGCCCAGCCCTCCGAGTCCCGCGCCACGCAGGAGTCCAGCACCCTGCAAGCGCCTCCACAGCGGATGCCGACCCGTGTTGCGCACACGTTGCCGCCGCCCTCGGGACCCTCCGTGCAACCCACCTCGGGGAGCTCCTTGGGCGTGAAGCCGTCCCAGAAGGGCTCGCCGCCGCAACAGCCGAGGTCCTCGAACTGCTTGGCCAGGCGGGTCACCGAGATGGGAGGCGCCGCGCCCAGGGACCACTGCACGCCGCAGTGCGCCTGGACCGGGTGGCAGTCCGCGTCATCCCGGCACGAGGCGGGCTGGGCCAAGAGCTCGGCCGACAGGCGGGACTCGATGTTGACGCATCTGTCCTCGGTGCTCACGTCCTCGCAGGACATGGTCATCGACGACACGACCAGGAGCGCCAGCGGACGCGCCGGGGCCAGCCATCGCAGCCTCGAACGTGGGGGCGTGAAGCTCACGCTCCCTCGTCCAGCTTGCGCTTGAGCTCAGCCAGGTCGTCGTCGGTCTCCCGGGCCCGGGCGAACTCGGCAAAGCGGGCCTCGACAGCGGCCTCGTCCTCCTCGGGACGGACGGCGGCCTCGACCTCTCGCATGGCCTCGGCCTCGAAGTCGTCCAGATCGACCTTCTCTCGGATGCGATCGAAGACGTCGAAGCTGGATTGATCGTTGAGCGCCGTGGTGTCGACGGGCCGGGGGCGGGCCGGGGCCTGCCGGCGGGCGGCGTCTCGCATCTGCTTCTTGGCCAGGTCCACCTTGAAGCGCTTGCGCTCCTCCTTGGCCTGCCCGACGCGCTGCTCGAGGGTCGCGAGAGACTCTTGGATGGTCGCCGTGTACTCCGCCTGCACAGTCACCTGGCGCTCCAACTCGGCCACGTCGTTGAGGACGCCCCGTCGGACTCCCAGCGCCTTGCGGGCGAGCTCATCGTCGCCACCCTCGACCGCCTCCTGCGCCCGGGTGTACCAACGGTCGGAGTCGGCCTTGCGGGCCTCGAGCTTCTTGCGGGCGAGCTTTTCCTGCGCGGCGACCTCGAGCACCTTGCCCTTGGCCTCCTTCAGCGACTCCTCCATCTCGAGGATGTGCTGATCGAAGAGCTTCTCGGGATCCTCGGCCGAATCGAGGACGTCGTTGATATTCGCCCGGACGACCCGGCTCATTCGCTCCAGAATGCCCATGGGCCCGTGATACCTGCCGCCGCAGCGGAGCGTCAACGCCGGGTTGACCCCACACGCGGCCTTTGTGAATGTTGCGCGCCCGGCCCACGGGCTGCGTCTCGCACAGCTGCGCAGCGCCAGAGCCGGGAGGGGACCAGGGGATGGCCGGCCAAGCCGAACGCATCGCACGCAAGCTCGAGGAGTTCCTGGGCGACAGCTTCGAGGCACGCGCCACGTGGCTGCAGGCCCGGAACGACCTGACCCCCGAGCTCCGGGCGATCACGTTAAGCCTCATCGACACCCTCGATCGGGGCGAGGCCCACGACGCCGCCGTCGTCGAGAGCGTGCCGCTGATGATCGAGGAGTCCCTGACCGCCGAGTTCCTCGACGTGTTCGGCGACCTCGGCCCGCCGCGGCTTCCGGTGGTCGGTGACGAGCCCACCACCGCCGATCGCCGGCGGCGGTTCGTCGCCCTGCTCCGCATGGGTTGCGAAGCGGGCAGCCGGGCCGAGGGCCTCGAGGTGCTGGGGCGGATCGAGGCCGCCAAGGGCCAGATCCCGGGCCTGGGGCCGAACTTCCTCGGCTGGCTGTACTGCCTGGCGCCGGACGTCTTCCCGCCCCTGCCCAACCACGTGATCCGTGGCGTCCAGGACGCCCTGCAGGGCACCGGCGGCATCGTCGACTCCGCACGCAAGGTGTGGACCCTGGCGGACCAGAGCGCGCGGCTGATCGGCAGCGACGACCTGGGCGTCATCGCCGGCTTCCTGGCCTGGGTGGGTCGCCAGGGCCCCGACGTGCTCGCCCAGCAGACGACCGACTACTACGGCTTCAACCGCCTCGTTCACGACACGCTGCTGTCCGCACCGTTCCTGGAGCGCCTCGAGGCCGACCTGCGCGAAAACGGGCTCCTGCTGCTGACGGGACCTCCGGGCACCGGCAAGACCTACACGGCCATCCGCCTGGCCCGGTACCTCGCCCGCGACGGGGGCGACTACTGCACCCTGCGGGCCCACCCGGGCCTCGACCACGGCCAGGTCGTCGGCAGCGGCGACGCCCCGGGCCACCTCCTGCGCATGGGCGACCTGGCCCGTCAGGACCCTCGCGGGCTGTACCCGGTGCTGATCGACGACATCCAGGAGCTCGACATCCGCGGCGTCTTCGGTGAGCTCACCGCCGCGTTCGAGTTCCCGGGCCAGCGGGTCACGCTGCCCGGTGGAGGCACCTTCACGGCGCCGCCGAACCTGATCCTCATCGGCACGTCGCAGACCCCCTACGACGAGCTGCTCGAGACGGAGTACTCGTTCTACCGGCGCTTCAGCCACGCCGCCTTCACGCCGGACCCCCAGAAGCTCGCCAGCTGGCTGCAACGCCAGAACGACCCGGTCAAGCGGGTCGACCTGGTCCACGCCTTCCGAAACCTCAACCGCCTGCTGCGAGAGCGCGCCGGCGGCGCCAGCCTAGGCCACGGCTACCTGATGGTCGACGGCCTGGCCGACGACAACCTCAACGACTTCTGGGAGACGTACGTGCTCCCGTTCGTCCGGGCGAACCTCGCGGGGAAGTCGGCGGACTTGGAGGCCTACCGCCTTCCGCGGCTGGTCTAGCTCCCAGGGCTCGTGTTCTGGGACGCCCAAGCCGTCCGCTTCGCGGTCGGCCCGGGGCCCTGGGTTGTCGGGGATCTGCGTGTTCGACCGCGGATTTGCTCCGGTGGCCGGTCGCCGGGGCCGGTGGCCGGTCGCCGGCAGTTTGGGGGGTCCCGGCTGGACTGGCCCTGAGCGCAAGCTGGACGTGTCGATTGCTGGCACCCACTGCCACGCCGTCGCCGACGTGGACTCCGATGGCTGGAGTTCAAGCGTCCCGGTGGTGTGTCCGACTGAGGGCGCATGGTCATTTCCTTCCGAGCCCGATGGATCCCCGCCCTCGCCCTGGTCGCGTACGGCTGCGCCGAGAACTCGACCGGGCCGTCGACCGAGCCCGGGCGGACCTCCCCGCCGAAGGACCTGGCACCGTCTGCGTCCGCCGGAGGGGACGAGGCAGCGGCCGACGGCGCGCAGGACGCCGCCGGGGACCCCGGCGGGCACGCCGTCGGCGACGCCGCGTCGGACCGGGGGTGCGCCCTCGACGACGATCCGGAGTGTGGCGCTCCCGCCGACGAGGAGGAGGAGCGACCGGCGTCGCCCGAGTCCTGCGAGACCCTCGACTGCGGGGACCACGGCTGGTGCCTGGAGGGTCTCGGGGGGGTGGTCGGGTGCGCCTGCGAGATCGGGTTCCGGGGGCCGACGTGCGATGCATGCGCCGACCCCGCGCTCGCCTACCCGGACTGCGCCACCCCAGAGGACGAGGCCGGCGTTGACGACGAGGGAGCGGATGCCGAGGAGGGCGAGGAGGGCGGCGCCGATGGCGAGGCCGGCGCCGATGGCGAGGGCGGGCCGGGCGACGGGGATCAAGGCGATCCGCCTGACGAGGCTGAGTGCCAGCCCGGCGCCGAGCCTGGGCCGGAGGTCCGCTGCCAGGGTGTCTGCGCGCTCGCCGCCCCCACGTGTGAGGACGGCCGCTGGGTGTGCGACGGCCCCGGGCACACCGCCGGCGAGTTCCTCTGCGACGGCTTCGACAACGACTGCGACGGCGAGGTGGACGAGGCCTGTCCGCGCTGCGACGTGGCCGAGGACGCCATCCGCGGTGAGCTGTATTCCATCTGGGACATCGACTTCGACTATGCCTGCACCACCTACCTGACCAGCCTGATCAGCGGCGCCGACTACAGCGTCATGATCCCCGCCAACGGCGCGCCCCCCACCCGCTACTTCGGCAACGCCAACCAGAACATGGGCTTCGCGGCGTTCGACCCCGCCTCGGTGGTCCCGCGGGCGGTGACGGTCTACTCGTGCTGCGAGAGCTGCGGGTGCCAGGCCACCAACGGGGTCACCCTGCTGGACACGTGCGATCCCGCGCTTGAGTCCTGCCTTTGCGAGGCCCAGGCCAACTGCCCCGGCTACCTGAACGACCCGTTCCTGCCCGCAGGCCGCCGGGACCTGCCTCTCCAGCACAACGGCATGCGGCTGACGACACCCACCGGGCTCGCCGCAGGCCCAGGCGGGCTCTGGTTCGTCGGCAACTACAAGCCTCTGGAGTGCGCGCCCGCCGGGCAGGAGTGCGACGCCTGCGATCCGGCCCACCCCGACGTGTGGTGCAGCACCGCCCGGCCCAACTGCTGCGACGACCGGCCTGAGGGCCAGCTCGTGCAGTTCACGCTCCCTACCGTCGACCTGGCGCCGACGTGGCGGGTGGTGCACCGCTTCGAGGGAGAGGCCATCATCGCCCTGGCCTCCGGGCGGGACGGCGCCGTCATCGCCGGCACCGTCGTGCTGGACGAGCCGGGCGCGCCGGGCGACCCCGGCAGCGGCAGCCTGTACCGCTACGATCCCGTCAATCGGCGGGTGGAGCGGGTGACCCGCTTCGCCGCGGCCGCCCGCAGCGCCACCCAGGATCGGCGCAACGGCGACTGGTACGTGGAGGTGGACAACAGCCCCCGCCTGCGCCGCTTCTCCGAGACCTTCGAGCCCCGGGAGCTTCCCGCAGGGGTCCCCGCCGATCCGGCTGGCCAGGGCGCCCTGCAGTACAGCCCCGACGGCAGGCTGTACCGGGTCGTCGGCTCGACGGACGGGCTGTCCCCGATGGGCATCTTCGACCTGGACTAGGAGCTCCTCTGGATCGGATCCGATCGGCTCGATCCGAGCTCCGGGACCGTCTGCACCTCGCGCTCGGCACGGCTTCGGGACCCGGCCTGGCGGCAAAGCCGGCAGGTTGGGCACTGCAAGAGGGAGATGCGCCCGGTCGCCGTGCATCCAACCCGCGCCTTCCATGAGGAGGCCTTCCCCCGTCAAGAGAGTTCACGACCGGCGGTGACCGGCCTGGTCGTTCCGGTGCCATTGTCCAGGGTCCGCCGGTGTTGGGAGCTCGGCTGGGTCCCCTGCCCGCGTGCGGCGTGCAACACTCTTCATGGTATCGTCCGCGCCCCTCCCGTGCTCCTTGGGGGGGGTTGAACTCCGATGAAGACCTGTCCCAAGTGCGACAAGCGGTTTGCCTGGACCGAGCGGCTCTGTGACGGCTGCAAGGAGTCCCTCGAGCAGCTCGACGCTGAGCTCGGCACCGTCATCGGCGACCGCTACAAGCTCAAGAGCGTCCTCGGCAAGGGCGGCATGGGGATCGTCTACGTCGCCGAGCACATCGCCCTCGAGCGCGAGGTGGCGCTCAAGTTCCTGCGGGGCAAGCTGGCGGACGACCCGGTCGTCCTCAAGCGCTTTCAGCGCGAGGCCCGGGCCGCGAGCGCCATCAAGCACCCCGGCATCGTCGACGTCACGGACTTCGGCGAGGACAAGGAGCATGGCGTCTACTACGTCATGGAGTACGTCGCCGGCGCGCCGCTGACCGACCGGCTCGATAAGGGCCTCGGCCTGCCCATCAACGACATCCTGACCCTGGGCGCGCAGATGGCCGACGCCCTGCAGGCGGCCCACGCCCAGGGCATCGTCCACAGGGACCTCAAGCCCGACAACATCCTGCTGATCAAGCAGCCGGACGGCGCGACCCAGGCCAAGATCCTCGACTTCGGCATCGCCGGGGTGCAGGGCCAGGGCGCCGGTGACGAGAAGCTCACCGTCGCCGGGTCGATCTTCGGCACAGCCCCGTACATGTCGCCCGAGCAGGCCTCGGGGGCCGATCTCGACCACCGCACGGACATCTACACCCTGGGCGTCATCCTGTACGAGATGACCACGGGGTCCCTGCCGTTCGGCGGCACGATGCTGGAGCTCCTCGAGGCCCACCGCAGCCGGGACCCGGACCCCCCGTCCACACGCAGGCCCGGCCTGCCCAACTCCATCGAGCGCCCCATCCTGCGCTGCATGTCCAAGCACCCGGACCACCGGTATCAGACGATGACCGAGGTCAAGGCCGCCCTAAAGGCGGTCGGCGAGGTGTCCGAGGACACCATCCTGCCGGAGATGCTGCAGGATCTCGCCGCCGCGGGGACCGTCGGACCCGGCAGCTTCCCACCAGGCAGCCACCCGCCGGGAAGCCACCCGCCAGGAAGCTATCCCCCGGGCAGCCAGCCCCCAGGAAGCCACCCGCCGGGAAGCTACCCACCGGGGAGCTATCCGCCGGGGAGCCAGCAGGCGGGAAGCTACCCGCCGGGAAGCTACCCGCCGGGCGCCTATCCCCAGGGCGCATACCCGCAGGGGAGCCACCCACCGGGGACCTACCCACCGGGGACCTACCCACCGGGCAGCTACCCGCCGGGGAGCCACCCACCGGGGACCTACCCGCCCGGCAGCCACCCGCCGGGCACCTACCCGCCCATGTCGACCACGAACCTCGGCGCCGGCGAGCTCGTTGGGCAGCCCAAGCCCCCGGGGAGCAAGGCCCCGTGGGTGATCTCCGCCGTCCTCGGCCTTGTCCTCGCGGTGGGAGGCACCGCGTGGTTCATGGCCCGCCCCGCGCCGGCGCCGCAGGACCCACCGACGCCGGCGGCCAAGGCCACGACACCGGCACCGGCGCCCGCAAAGCCCGAGCGGATCGGTGCGCGGCTGGTCGAGACGACCCCTGAAGGAGCGGAGGTGTACCAGGGCGCCAACTACCTGGGACGCACGCCGGTGAAGGTCCCGATCCCCGAAGACGCCGCCGACGTGATCATCGAGCTGCGCCTCGAGGGCCATATGAACGGGATCGTCACCCTGGACCGCAGCAGCGGCGACGCCGTGTCCGTCAAGATGAAGGCCCTGCCCGCGAGCGCAGCCCCGTCGCCGGCCGAGGCCGCCCCGGCGACGGACAAGAAGAAGAAGAAGAAGCGGAAGAAGAAGAAGCGGAAGTCTCGGGGCCTGCTCTGATGATCCATCGGCGTCGCTCGCTGGCCCTCGCGCTGGCCCTGGCGCTTGGCGGCGCTTCGGTCGTCGCGGCGCCCGCCACCCCCGCTCACGCCAAGAAGAAGAAGAAGAAGAAGAAGAAGAAGAAGAAGCGAAGGGGCAAGGATGCCCAGGCCGGCGACTCCGCCGCCAAGCCGGCGGACGGCGGGATGACCAAGGCCGAGGCCAAGGCCGCCAAGAAGGCCAGGAAGAAGGCCAAGAAGAAGGCCAAGAAGTACATGAAGAAGGCCCGGGCGCTGTACCAGGACGAGCTGTACGACGACGCCATCGCCGCGTTTCGGCTCGCGCACGATGCCTTTCCGCTCCCAAAGGCGCTGTTCAACATCGGCCGCTGCTACGAGGATAAGGGCGAGCTCGTGCCCGCCGCCGAGCACATGCGGCGATTCGTGGAGGCCACCGACGATCCCGACCACGTCGAGGTCGGCAAGGAGGCGTTGGCCATCCTGCAGGACAAGATCAGCCGGCGGTATGCCCGGCTGAAGGTCACCTCCAAGCCGGCGGGGGGCAGCGTCGACTTCAGCCCCCAGGGGGGAGTCGCCGGGGGGCGGACCGCCAAGGCCCCCGCCGACGAGTGGCTCCTGCCCGGCACCTGGCACCTGACCGTCACCCTCGCCGGCCACGTCGACGGTGGGGCGGAGCTCGAGCTCAAGGCCGGCCAGGCGGAGTCCCTCGAGGTCAAGCTCATCAGCAAGAAGGCCCTCGCCGCCAAGAAGAAGAAGGAGGCCGAGGCCCTCGAGGCCAAGCGCAAGGCCGAGGAGGAGGCCGCCGCCCAGGCCAAGCGCGACGCCGAGCTCGCCGCGGCCACCGCCAAGGCGGACACCGAGAGGTCCCGGGCGATCTGGATCGGCCTGGCCGGCGTGGGGCTCGCGGCCGCCGGCGGCGCGATGGGGTTTCTCGCGGCGACCTCCGCCGACGAGCGAGACGACTTGGCCAAGAAGGGGGCCCGACTCGGTGAGCTCAGGGAGGCCGACGACTCGGCCCAGTCCCGGTCGCTCATCGCCAACGTCCTGTACGTCACCGGCGGCGCGGCGGCCGGTGCGGCGGCGGTGATGTGGCTGCTCGTCGACGATCCCGAGGCGACGGTCACGCCGGCGATCGCGCCCGGGACCGCCGGGATCCAGCTGCGCTGGGGGTTCCCGTGAGGCTGAACACCCTGGGGGCCTTGCTGGCGCTGCTGATGGCGTCCGCCTGCGATGTCGGTGAGCTGGACCTCGACGCCGCCGTCATCGAATGCGACGACAACGCCGACTGCCCCGACGACCGCGACTGCGTCGGCGGCGCCTGCGCCCCTCGCACGGCGCAGGGGTGCCAGCCCGTGAGTCCCGACGATGACGAGTTCGCAGGCAACCACACCCAGGACGCGGCGCGGGCGCTCGACGAAGGCGCTCACTCCGGCGTCGTGCTCTGCGGCGACACCGCCGAGGACTGGTTCTCCGTGCAGGTCTGCGCCGGCGGGTTGCTGAAGGCGACGCTGCTGAGCGTCACGCCCGCCGCCGAGGTCGACTTCTTCCTCTTCGCTGCAGACGAGTCGCAGGACAGCGAGTTCGGCGAAGGCGGCTGGGCCATCTCCTGGCCGAACACCACGGACGGGGACGTCACGGCGTTCCTGCGCGTGTACGCCCGGGCCTTCACCTCCGGAGGGTACGAGCTGGGCCTGGAGGTTCGGGACTGCGGCGGCCTCGACGGGGGAGAGGGGGAGGGAGAGGGGGAAGGGGATCTGCCGGACGTCGGCCTGGGCAGCTGCGGCGACCTCGTGAGCTGCCTCTCCCTCTGCAAGACCAACCTGTGCGAGCAAGCCTGCTGGGAATCCGTGTCCGAGGAGTGCCGGGCCTGCGGGGTCCAGGTGGAGCGGATCTGCGCGGCGGCCGAGTGCCGGGAGGCGGTCGACGCCGCCCGGGCCTGCGGCGCGCTCGCCGGCTGCGACGACTACTTCCTCGACACCTCCGTCGACAACTGCACGGTCCGGGCGTGCCCGGACGAGGTCGGGGAGTACACCCGCTGCGGCGAGATCCACGAGGCGGAGGCGCAGGCCCAGCTGGCCGACGTATGCCTGCCCGCCTGGGCCACGTGCGAGCAGGGCGGCGAGACCTCGGGGATCTGCGGCGAGCTGGTGGTCTGCATGAGCTTCTGCCAGACCGACGCCTGCAATCAGGAGTGCTGGGAGGAGGCCCCGGCGCCCTGCCGCGAGTGCGAGGCGGACGCGAGGCTGTCGTGCCTGGTCCGGTTCTGTCCGGACGAGGCGGAGGCCGTCGACGGGTGCGCTCGCGACGCCGCCTGCTCGGACGCCGCGTGGAGCGTCGACCTGGAGAACTGCACGGGTCTGGCTTGCCCCGACGAGCTCTCCGCGCTGGCCACCTGCTTCACCGGCATCGACGACGAGTACTGGGTCGACTGGGAGGCCGACTGCGCCCCCCGCTACGCCGTCTGCCGCCTCGGCGACGATCCGTCGGAAGGCGGCGAGGGCGAGGGCGAGGGCGAGGGCGAGGGCGAGGGCGAAGGGCCGGGCGCCGGCGAGGGCGAGGGCGAGGGCGCGCGGGCGCGCCCGGACGTTGCCCCGCCGATCACGGTCCTCGAGCAGGTCGACGCCCCACCGGCTTCGCCGACGGCGACCTTCGCGTTCACCTGCGTCGATCACAGCCTGCCCTGCGCCTTCTCCTGCGCGCTGGACGACGCCGACCCCGCCCCCTGCGACGAGGGCTCGGTGACCTACGCCGAGCTGGCCGAGGGACCGCATCACTTCAGCGTCTGCGCCACCGACGGGGTGGGCCTGACGGACCCCGATTGCCCGTCCTGGGACTGGAGCAACGACCTGAGCGCCCCGGACACCGCGCTCATCCCCGTCGACCTGGCCCCGCTGACCCGCACGCGGGAGGCGACCTTCACCTTCTCGAGCGACGACCCGGAGGCCGGGTTCCTGTGCGATCTGGACGGGGCGCCCTTCGCCTGCGCCTCGGCCTGGACGGCGCTGGGCTTGGCCGACGGAGACCACACCTTCCAGGTGGCGGCGGTGGATCGGGCCGGCAACGTCGACGCCTCTCCGGCGCAGGCGTCGTGGACCGTGCGCAACGTCGCCCATGCCATCACGATCGTCGACGCTCAGCCCGTCGACGGGGCGTTCTTCACGGACGCCGAGGTGCGCATCCTCATGGAGTGGTCGGACGACGATCGGGGCGTCCCCCCCGCCGACGCCTACATGGCCTGCTCCGTCGACGAGGGCCCGTGGGTCGCGTGCGAGGCGCCGCTGGTCGTGCCCTGGCCGGCCGAAGGCCCGCACTCGGTCCGCATCCGAGGCGAGGACAGCCTGGGCAACGCCGCCGAGCCGCCGGCGCGGTGGGCCGGGACCGTCGATCGCCAGGCCCCCACCACCGTCGTGGCCCCGCCGCCGGGGCGGACGAGGTTCGAGGACGGCTCCGTCGAGTTCGGGTGCGATGTCGAGGAGCCTGCCCCCTGCACGTTCTCGTGCTGGCTGGACGGGCAGGAGACCGAGGGCTGCGAGTCGCCGTGGGCGTGGCAGGGGCTCGTCCACGGGGCGCACACGCTACGCGTCGTGGCCACGGACGCCGCCGGCAACCCGGAGGACTCGCCGGTGACCTACCCCTTCGAGGTCGACACGCAGGCGCCCGTCGTGACCGTGATCAGCCCGGCTCCGGAGGGGGACCAGCGCCTGGCCCAGGTCGCCTTCGAGGTGGCGGGAGACGATGTGGTGACCCAGACCTGCGCGCTGGACGCCGCCGCCGCCGCTCCTTGCCAAGGCGAGGTGGCCTACGGGCCGCTGACCCAGGGGGACCACCTCGTCGTCGTGACGGCCGTCGACGCCGTCGGCAACGTGGGGGAGGAGCGGGTGGCGTGGACCGTCGATCGGCCGCCCCCCGCCGTGACCCTGGACTGGCGGGAGGACGACCCCACCGGCAACCCGGACGCCCGCTTCGACTTCTCATGCGACGACCAGGGCTGCACCTACCGCTGCGCCCTGGACGCCGCCGATGCGGCCCCCTGCACGTCGCCGATCGTCTATGCGGAGCTGGACCCGGGGGACCACACGTTCGAGGTCGTGGCCATCGACGTCGACGGGCGGCAGGGCGACCCTGCGGAGGCCTCGTGGGCCGTCGACAATCAGCTCGCCTGGGTCGCCATCGAGTCCGGGCCCGTCGGCGCCGTGCCGCGCTCCACGGTGCGCTTCGAGATGGCGTGCAGCGACGGGCCCTGCGACTTCGTGTGTCGCCTCGACGGTGGCCCCCCCCAAGCCTGCGAGTCCCCCCACGAGGTATTCGTCCAGGACCTGGGCGCGCACCGGCTGACCGTGTGGCGAAACGGCGGCGCGGGCCCGGTCGGCGCCCCGGCGACCCACACATGGGTCCTGGCGGCGGGGTGGGAGCAGGTCAGCGCGGGGGGAGCCTACAACAAGGAGGGCCACACCTGCGCCGTCCGCACCGACGGGGCCCTGTACTGCTGGGGGGCGAATTTGTACGGCCAGCTGGGCGACGGGACGGTGGAGCCTCGGTCGCGGCCCGTGGCCGTGCTCGGGGCCGAGGTGCGCTGGCGTCAGGTCAGCGCCGGGGCGGCGCACACGTGCGCCCTGGACTCCGACGGTGGCGTTTGGTGCTGGGGCATTGGCGGCTACACGGGCTTGGTGGTCGCCCATGGCAACGTGCAGGTGCGGACCCCTGGGGCGGTGCGCTTCGGCGACGGCGAGGTCACCGTGGCGAGCGTCCATGCGGGGCGTCAGGCCACGTGCGCCCTCGACACGGATAGGCGGAAGTGGTGCTGGGGCGGCAGCGGCCACGGGCTGCTCGCCCCAGCCGCGGCCGGGGACCCTCCGCCGGCCGGCAACTTCCCCGTCCTGATGGGCGGCGGGGATCTCGAGGTCGTGAGCGTGGGGGACAGCCATGCGTGCGAGATCGCCCAGGGGCGGCTGCGCTGCTGGGGGGATGGCCGAGACTGGAGGTTGGGCCACGACCCCGGGACGATGGATACCTGCCCCTCTGGACACCCCTGCGCGGTCGAAGGGCGAGACGTCCCCCACCCCGAGGGCCTCGCCTTCGTCGACGTGGCCGCGGGCTCGTCGTCCACGTGCGCCATCGACGAGCGCAGAAAGCGCTACTGCTGGGGGTTCCGCCGCTATGGCGATATTGGGGACGGGGGTGGGGAGAACCCTCCTCAAAGAGCGGGCGTCACCTCGGTCGACCTCGAGGCGTCCGATTGGACCGGCCTGGCGGCGGGCACTTACGGCGCCTGCGGGTTGCGCGGGGAGGGCTCGTTGTGGTGCTGGGGGCAACACGCCTGGCGGCATGGCCCCGACGGTCGGATCGAGAGATATGACGTCACGCCCGATGTGCCGGGGACTCGCTCGCCCGCGCGGGTGGGGGGGGCCGGAGCCCGGGCCACGTGGCGCCAGGTGAGCGTCGAAGGGAAGCACCGCTGCGGCATCCAAGAGGACGGGACCCTGCATTGCTGGGGCCTCCCCTTGGGCTTTGAGCTCGGTGACGGACACCGCGCCTGGTCGCCGACGCCGGTGGAGGTCCCCGGCGATTGGGCGGGGGCCACGGTGAGCCTCGGGCACCGGTCCACCATGGTGATCGACGGCCAAGGCGACCGATGGGTGTGGGGCGACAATCTCTTTGGCCAGCTCGGCGTCGGGCACAGGTTCGACCTGCTGCGTCTCCAACGGGTGGACGATGGGGGCGGGTGGGGGCAAGCGCAG
>PVBE010781401.1_pt1 | contig 16525 bp, 18 predicted proteins | sample 1631181 | NCBI WGS metagenome assembly PVBE01 (sample SAMN08397723, study PRJNA350692) | Marine metagenome, whole genome shotgun sequencing project. | isolation source: water | place: Pacific Ocean | collected 2012-04
GTTCTTCCTCAAGGCCCTCACGCTGATGTTCGTTTACTTTTGGCTTCGCGCTACACTTCCGCGGCTGAGATACGACCAGTTGATGGCCTTCTGCTGGAAGTTTCTGCTTCCCCTCGGAGTCATTAATCTGCTGATAACCGCTGTGCTCAGGTTGGGTTGGAGCTAGCAGATGGCATTCGGTACCGGAATCATGGCGGGCCTTCTTCGGGTCCTTGCAATCGGGCTTCGAAAGCCCGTCACTTACATGTACCCGGAAAGTCCCCGTCCTGTTGCCGAGCGCTTTCGCGGAATGGTCGGCATGCGGCGCGATGAAGTGACCGGCGAGCTTTCTTGTGTAGGCTGTGGGCTATGCGAAACCGCCTGCCCCAACGACGTGATCCGCATCGACACTTCGGAAACGGAAGGAGGTACGCGCTGGGTTGAACGCTATCAATTCGACCTCGGTCGATGCATCTTCTGCTACCTGTGCGTGGAAGCCTGTCCCGTTGACGCCTTGCAAATGACCCGCGCCTACCATCTCTCGACGCATGATCGAGCCGACCTGATCCTGACCGCCCCCGACATGATGCGCATGACGGAAAATCCCGATCAACCACTGTTTGAGCACTTGTGGCGTGACTGATCAGATAATCGCATTCACGTACCTTTCGATCGTTGCGTGCCTTGTCGGATTGGCGACGATATCGCTGCGTAGCCCGGTCCACTCCGCGCTCTCGCTCGTTGTGGTCGTCTTCCACGTCGCCGGCATGTTCGTGCTTCTCGGAAACGGATTCCTGGCCGCGGTTCAAGTCATCGTCTACGCCGGCGCCATAGTCGTCCTGTTCCTGTTTACGATGATGCTGCTCGACCTTCGCAGACATGAAAGCGAGCGCACCGTCCACCGCCGACAGATCTGGCTGGCGATTCCCGTCGCTCTGCTCCTGTTCGCCGAGGTGGGCTGGATCGCCATTTCCAAACCTGAAATCTCGGAAAGCCTCAAAGGCGCCTTTCCGCCGCAGAGGATAAGTGAGCTGGGCGGAAGCGCTCAGGCTCTCGCGACGGTAATGTTCAGCGACTACCTGCTTCCATTCGAGGTGGCCTCCGTTCTCCTACTTGCCGCAGCGGTCGGCGCGATGGTCCTCGCGCGAAACCCCGACGAAGAAACCCTGGCTTCACTTCCTGACATGGTGGAAGACGCCTCCGGCCTGGAACAACCCCAGACCAAGATGAACGGAGAGCCTTCTGAACGCCCACCGACGCCAGCGCCCCATGCCTAGATTTCAAGCAGGAGTTCGAGCTTGGGCATCCCGCTGAACGCCTATTTGTTGGTCGGGGCGATTCTTTTTTCGCTTGGAACGCTGGGCGTACTCATCCGCCGGAGCGTGCTGGTCGTCTTTATATCCATTGAACTCATGCTCCAGGGCGTCAACTTGACGTTTGTGGCTTATTCGGCGTTCTTGGAGGACATGGCGGGCAGCATGTTCGTCGTAATCTCATTGACCGTCGCCGCCGCCGAGGCGGCCGTGGGACTCGCGATTCTCGTTGCCCTGAGCAGGCGCGTCACAGAATTCTACGTCGACCGGATCGACAGTCTGCGTTGGTAGCCGCTTTGACCACATCCATCAAAGAATTGGCAGCTTGATGGCCGATTTCCCGTGGATCATTCCTCTCCTGCCACTTGTGGCATTCGCGATCAACGGTGCCTTTGGTCCCAGATACCTGAAAAAGGCAACCGGCTACATCGGTTCCGCAGGAATTCTGGGCGCGTTTGCAGCCACGGTCGCGCTATGGGCGGAGGGCGTCCACGCCGAAACGCCCGACTTCACACTCTACCGCTGGGTCTCCTCCGGATCGTTCACCATCGACATAGGCTTCGTCCTCGACCCCCTCACCGTGGTCATGCTGCTGGTCGTCACAGGCGTGAGTTTCTTGGTGCACGTGTACTCGATCGGCTACATGGCCCACGACGAATCGTTCGCCCGATTTTTCACTTGGTTGCCGCTGTTCGTCTTCGCCATGATCATGCTCGTGCTTTCGAACAATTTCCTCTCCCTCTACGTGTTTTGGGAATTGGTTGGAGTGTGCTCGTACCTGCTGATCGGCTTCTGGCATCAGCGAAAATCCGCCACCGACGCAGCGGTGAAGGCCTTCTTGGTCAACAGGATCGGCGACTTCGGATTCGCCATCGGAATAATTTTGATTTTCTGGAATTTTGGGAGCCTGAATTACGGCGAGGTCTTCGCAGCCGTCCCGGATGAATCCACCGACCTCATGCTGATAATCGCCCTTCTACTGTTTGTCGGCGCTATGGGCAAGTCCGCCCAATTTCCCTTGCACATTTGGCTTCCCGACGCCATGGAAGGCCCAACACCGGTCAGCGCCCTGATACACGCCGCCACCATGGTTACCGCCGGCGTTTACATGGTTGCCCGAATGAGACCTATATTTGAAATGTCCGGCGAGGCTCTGCTGATCGTCGGCGGAATCGGCGCCTTCACCGCGCTGTTCGCGGCAAGCATCGGGCTCGCGCAAACCGACATCAAGCGAGTACTGGCCTATTCCACGGTTAGCCAGCTCGGGCTGATGTTCCTGGCGTTGGGCGCGGGAGCGTACACCGTCGCAATATTCCATCTGGCAACCCATGCGTTTTTCAAAGCCCTGCTCTTCCTAGGTTCCGGAAGCGTCATTCACGCGATGCAAGACCAGCAGGAGATGTCTGAGTACGGCGGCCTATGGCGCAGAATGAAGTGGACGTACTTCACCTTTTTGCTAGGCGGTCTCGCCCTATCTGGCGTGTTTCCTCTGGCTGGATTCTGGAGCAAGGACGAAGCTCTGGCTGGCGCCTTTTTCAAGGGCGTCGCTGCCGGCGGTTCATGGCCGTTCACCGTGTTTTGGATAATGGGACTCATCGCATCGCTCTTCACCGCCATCTACACATTTAGGATGATTATCCTCACCTTCCACGGCAGACCCCGAAACGCCGAGCTTCACTCCCATGCGCACGAGTCGCCCGCCGTGATGGTGGCTCCCTTGGTCGTCCTGGCCATTGGCGCAGTAGCGCTCGGCGGAGCCATCGGGTTCCCGCCGGAAGATGGGTTTATCCATAGCTACTTGCACGACATTCCCGGCGTGTTCCACTTTGCCGGAGCCGGGGAGCTCACCGCCCTAATCTCCCTTGCGACTATTTCCACTGCCATCGCGGCCATCGGAATCGTCGTTGCGTATGCGATCTATTCCCGCCGCGAACCTTCAGCCGAATCGGTCGCGGCACTGTCTCCGAGCATCTACACGCTTTTGTATCGCAAGTACTTCGTTGACGAAATCGTCAGCTTCGGGATCGTCGGCGTGACCAAAGGCCTGGGGCTCGTTCTGTGGGCTATCGACGCCAAGATCGTTGACGGAATCGTCAACCTGATTGGGTGGATCGTTCGAGCCACGAGTTCGCTTACTCGACGCGTCCAGACCGGTCAGGTGCAAAACTATCTGTTTCTAGTCGCCGCCGGGGCGGTTGTGTCCGTCGGTGCATTTGTGATTTTCCGTTGATGACGCGCGACGCGGAAATACGGATTCGCTTGTGATAAGAGAGCGCGGATAACTTGTCCGAACTTTCGGTAATAATCTGGGCACCCCTCATCGGGGCTGCGCTAGTCCTCTTGACCCGCAGCCGCTCGTCGGCCACCGCTGTCGCCCTCGTGGCCTCGCTCGTCACTCTTGCAGCAACGGTTGCCGTTGTCGCCGGCTTCGACCGCGATGCGATCGGGTTTCAGTTCGTCGAGGCGCGTGACTGGCTGCCGGCGATCGGTGTTCAGTACAAAGTCGGAATCGACGGCATAAGCGTCCTCATGGTCGTTCTGACTGCCATTCTTACTCCCGTCGTAATTGCCACTTCATGGCTCACCGTTAACAAGCGTTCCAAAGAATATATGGCGTCCATGCTGGTATTGGAAACCGGGATGCTCGGCGTTTTCCTGGCTCTGGACCTCGTCCTTTTCTACGTATTTTGGGAGCTCGTGCTGATTCCAATGTATCTGATCATCGGCGTCTGGGGCGGGCCAAACCGAATCTACGCGACCATCAAATTCTTCTTGTTCACATTCATTGGAAGCGTCTTGATGCTCGTCGCCATACTCGCGATATTCTTCAACACCCAGACGTTCGACGTACAGGTTCTGCCCGATCGCGCGCTCTCGACATCGCTGCAAGGATGGGTCTTCGTCGCATTCTTTCTGGCGTTTGCGATCAAAGTGCCCATGTTTCCGTTTCACACCTGGCTACCCGACGCTCATGTTGAAGCTCCAACTGGTGGGAGTGTCATTCTTGCGGGCGTGCTACTAAAGATGGGCGGATACGGCTTCATTCGCTATGTTTTGCCGCTGACTCCAAACGCGGTGGATGACGCCCGGGTCTGGATGATGGCCCTTTCGGTCGTCGCCATCATCTACGGCGCTCTCGTCGCACTTATGCAGCGCGATCTCAAGAAGCTCATCGCGTATTCGAGCGTCAGCCACATGGGATTCGTCACTTTGGGGATCTTCTCCGGGGAGCAGGTCGGCGTCGACGGTGCGATTATTCAGATGTTCAGCCATGGACTCGTCACCGGAGCGCTGTTCTTATGCGTCGGAATTATCTACGAGCGGACCCACACCCGTATGTTTTCCGACCTCGGCGGCGTGGCGCGCACCATGCCCGTTTATGCCGTGGTTCTGGCGTTTTTCAGCCTTGCATCCCTGGGACTCCCTATGCTCAGTGGTTTTGTCGGAGAGTTTATGGTCCTCGTCGGTGCTTTTGGATGGCGGTATTGGGCTGGCGCGCTGGCTCTCACCGGCGTTGTGCTTGCCGCCGCGTACATGCTCTGGATGTATCAGCGAGTCGTGCTCGGGCGGGTCAAGAACGTGGCGTTCTCAGGATTGCCCGACATGAACCGGATCGAGGTGGTGGCGCTGGCCCCTGTTGCGGCACTGGTCGTCTTCGTGGGAGTTTCACCTGGTACATTCGTGGACTTCCTCGCCAACTCCACCGCGCGCATCCCATTCATACTCAGATGATGACTGTAGGTTCCGATATAAGCCGCGCCGGAAATCAATCGTGACCAAAGCCGAACTGTTACTAATCGTTCCCGAGATGATCGTCGCAGCCGTGGCCGCCGCAATCCTGCTCGTGTCGGTTTTTGGCAGCCGCAATAATCGATGGCTGGTGCTGATGCTCGCTATCGCCGGTGCCCTTGCCGCCGCCGCGTACTCACTGCAGCACCTCAACATCGAGCCAACACCGATCTTGGACGGCCAGCTCACGATCGACCGCTTCACCGTTTTCTTCCGATTCGTGTTCCTGCTCGTGTCTGTGGGAGCCCTCGTTCTGGCTGTTGATCAGCTCGAAAGAATCCCGTTCGCGGAATTTGCGGCAATTGTGTTGTTCTCGACGGTCGGCATGATGCTGCTGGCGGGATCAACCGACCTGATAATGATTTTCGTCGCTGTCGAACTGATGGCCATCCCCGTCTACGTCCTCACCGCGTTCACACGTTTCAGACGAATCTCCACCGAGGCGGCCATAAAGTATTTCACCCTCGGAGCATTCGCAACCGCGATCTTGGCCTATGGAATGGCGTGGACGTACGGTCTGACCGGCCAAACCGGACTAAGGGCAATCGCCGAGGCGCTGCCTGCGATCACGGACGCGCCCGATATCGAGGTCTTACTGGCGCTGGGTCTGGTGCTGGTCGGCATGGCCTTCAAGATCTCCGTTGTCCCGTTCCATGTGTGGAGCCCCGACGCGTACGACGGCGCCCCCACTCCAGTTTCCGCATTTATGTCCGTCGGACCAAAGATCGCGGCCATGGCGATGCTCGTCCGTATGGTGGGCGTGGCGTTCGAGCCAGTTTCGGCGAACATCCAGGTTCTCCTGTACGTCCTGGCGACCGCTAGCATCGTCGGAGGAAACATCTGGGCGGTTCAGCAAACCAACATCAAGCGGATGCTGGCCTACTCGAGCATCGCCCACAGCGGCTACATGCTCGCCGGAATCGCCGCGGCCACCGTGTCCGGTTCGACCGACAGGCCCTTTCATACCCTGCTCTATTACGGTGTGGCATACGCCCTCATGAACGTCGGCGCCTTCGCGGTCGTATTCGTGGTTGAACGGCGAACCGACGCCGTCGACGTCGCCGCGTTCCGAGGCCTCGTACAAACCTCGTGGATGCCGGCGCTCATGATGACGGTATTCATGTTGTCCCTCATGGGCATGCCTCCGCTCGCCGGATTTTTCGGAAAGCTGTTCATTATTCAAGCGCTCGTCAGCGCCGATCTCACGTGGCTCGCCGTGATACTCGTCCTCGGATCAGTCGTTTCCGCTTACTACTATCTCCGCGTGGTGGTTTACATGTTTATGCACGACCCCGAGCCCGGAACCGATGCCACGCCGCTTAGGATTTCGGACTCTCTGGCCTCGGTGATTTTTGTGGCCGGAATCGGTAGCCTCGCAATTGGAATCTTCTCAAACTGGCTATTCGAACTCGCCCGGGACAGCGTTCTTCTCGCCAGTTTCTGATCCTCGCCGCATGCCCTCACAGTCACCCCGAGCAGAGCGAGGGATCTCTGTATGGAGCCAGCACGTTCAGACTTATCCAGAAGTACGACACTTCTCTCACCCCGGCAATATCAAACCGTCCGCTTCGTCGCGCCCTTAGCTCGGTCTTGAGCTTCCTGTCCCACTGACCACTGACCACTGACCACTGACCAAGAACGCTCGCTACGGGAAACGGATCGCACCAGCGGGAACATCAAACCGGGAATCGGACCCCGCGATACATCACGCACGATCCGGTAGAAATCGAACGCAGGCAATTCCGCAAGAAGGCCAGCAGTCAACCTGATCGCTTAGCCAAACTCACTTGTTCGGCCATCAGCTCCACGCCCCGATCGTCCAGAGCCAAACGATCATTCGACGATGGCGGATCAAACCTTTGAATACCGCGACCGATAAGAAACCAGCGGCGCCTCGTCAGACATCACGTTCGCCGATGTCACTTCGCCGACAAATACAGTGTGGCTGCCAGCATGCAGCCGATCCCCAACCGTGCAATCAAGCTCCGCAACAGCCCCATCAACGAGGGGATTCCCGTTAGCTCCGATATGGTGATCGACACCCAAGAACCGATGCACCTCAACCTCGTCATGATCGGCGAACCTGCTGGACAGCTCGCTCTGATCTTCGGATAGCACGCTCACCGAAAATCTTGCCGACTTCTCAATCAGAGCGTGACACCCCGAATCTTTCGCGATGCAGATCAGCGCCATATGAGAATCCAGCGAAACGGATGTCAAGGCATTTGCGGTCATCCCTCGCTTTTGCCCGTTGTACGCGGATCCAACCACAGTTACTCCGGTCGGAAACCGTCACATTGCGTCGCGAAAAGCGTCAGCCGGACCGCCCAAACCGAGGTTCCTATCCTTACTCAGACCCTGATCACGCCAATTTCAATACAGACCGTGACGAAGATACCAGCCAGCCACGGACGGGTAGTTCTCCACCCGAGTCGAGAGCAGTAGGGCCATCAAACAACATGAACGCGGTAGCCCTACAAAAAACTCACGGATATTTCGACGGTTCAACACGATCTTGTAACGTTCCAGCATCTAGCTGTCACTTTGTTTCCGCGTGTCGGCCGCATGCGTGATCCACGCTTCAATTCACTTATTGGTTCTCATTGATCTCTGCCGGCTCGAATGTGCTCAAGCTCGAACACGTCCCAGCAAAGCTCTCGCAAGGTCGTCATCTCGCTCCGTGAGCCCTTACCCCACCCTCGAATTCGGTGACTTCGATGTTCCCGGGATCCGACGGCCGTTCGCAATCGGAATTCTTGAGGACAGACACTCGACGTCGCGCTCTCCCAGCCGGAGAAGACACATAACACAGGAAAACGTCGTTCTCCCGTCGTGAATTCAACGTACGCCAAGTCCGAATAGTAAGCCCTTCTAAAGAGCTATTCCCGACACCAAAAGATTCCGCCGCGGCGATTATCAGGCCGCTGATGTTCTGTCAATCACCCCGCGAAAAAGCCGGATGAATTCACTCGCTGCGGGAGATGGCGTGGAGTTTTTCGTAACATATTGATATATCGCACGACTAGTACCAAGGTCAGTGATATGCAAAACGTGCAAAACACTGGAAGAAAACTCCCAGTCGACGCAGAAATCATAAGTTACAGCTATTCCAAGGTTTGCTCGAACCATACGCTTCAGCGCATCGCCGCTGGTCACCTCCATGCCAACATTCGGGGCACGCCGTTCCATTCCGGTGGCAAGCCATCGCAACCCGCGACGTGACGGAGAGCCCTCCCCTTCAACGATAAATGTCTCGCCAGCGACATTTGTACTCGGAGCTCTCTGTTGTAGAGCCAAGGGGTGACTGCGGCTGGTTATGACGACATATTCCGCGGAGCCTATTGGCGTAGCCCCCACCGACTTATCTCCCTCCATTTCCTCGTCCCCGAATCCCAAGTCAAGCCGGCCTGAGCTCAATCCTCCGGCCATCTCGTCCGGCGTCTCAATCGTGAGTTCCACATCAATGCCCGGATGTGCTTCCGCGAATCCACGCATCGCGTCCGGCAGCAGATACAGCCCAATGCACTCGATTGCGCCAACCCTAAGCCGTTCGCGTTCCAGCCCGAGATAACTGTCAACCTCCACCATCGCCTCTTCAGCGGCGCCGAGCATGTGAACCGACCTCGCGTAGAATGCTGTTCCGACTTCGGTTAGCCGGTTTCGTCGTCCCGTTCGCTCGAAAAGCTGGACTCCCAGCGTTTTCTCAAGTTTTTGTACTTGAACGGATACTGATGGCTGGCTCACCCCTAACTCGTGCGCAGCCTTCGAATAACTGCCGAGCCGCGCTACCGTTTCAAACATCTGGACCTGACGCAGCGTAAACACGCAAAACTCCAAATAATCAACTATCACAGGGGCTCGAATAATGCCTCAATCCTATTGTTTTGACTACAAGCGGTCAAAGTCGGCTATCCACAGCGACGACGCTAGGAACCTGAGAGTCCGCTCACCGTTCCAAGCCTCTTTGAGACACTCATCGATCGCCTCTCACCTCGAAGGATTTGCCACGAGCCTAGGTATCAATCGGATTCGTTCGCGACAGTGGCTCCGCGCGCCCGCGCATAACCTGATCGGATTCGCCGGCAGCCGGGCGGACAGGCAATCAGTTGCCGGTAACGAATCCCGCCGCCGTTGGGATACTGGTGGCTATATAGGTTTACGACATATTCAATGAGAATTCCACTGCATCATCAATGAACAATCGCCTAACAAATAGCTATAGAGCAACTCAATCGATTTATCTATATCGAATAGCTTTGCGGTATTCGAGGGCAATGTCCACCAATGGAGCGTGCCCTAACACGTCGCTTTGAAGTTCGGCTGTGAGCAGCGGGCGGCGAGCTGGCAGACTCATATGAGGCTCTATCCGGGCGTGACTGCATCGACAGGGAATTCTCAGAATCTGATTAGGAGATTTGTCGACCAGCCTCCACGAGGCCAGCGTTGACCCGGCTTAGCCGCTCGACTCTTCCGCTTGGCGTTTTTCGATGTACGCGACCACGTTACCCACCGATGAAATACTTTGAGCGTCTTCGTCTGGAATCGTGACATCGTAGTGCTCTTCGAGTTCCATAATAAGTTCGACCAAGTCTAGCGAGTCGGCGCCTAGATCTTCCTCGAACTTCGTTTCCATCGTCACGCTGGACGTGTCGACACCTTTGAGTGTTTTCGAGATTACCTCGACCACCTCATCAAAAACTGCCAAAAGTTTTCTCCTTGTGCTTCTAGGTGGAACTTGGCCTCGATCTACGCTTATACGAGGCTCGCACCAGTTGAATTATCTGCTATCGATCCCGGCCCCGCACGTTTCCAGCGGTGGGTGATTGTACATATCCGAATAACTTGACCACAATCGCCTGCAACATGATTTAGCTCGTTTCAGGTTGGCACATCTAATTAGGCGGCGGATGCTGCGGTCCGACAAGACTCCACGTCGATGGCAGCACCAGCGCGGCAACAACGAGCTTCGCGATATCGCCCGGGATGAACGGGAACATTCCGAGCGGAAGCGCGTCCCCGGCGCCTACAAAGTAGGCCAACCACGGGACGCCAAACAGGTAGATAAGAAATTCCCCCGCAAGCATCGCCACGGCGGCGGTCCAGAATCGCCGGTCCCATCCACGCTCCGCCATCCATCCCACCACGTATGCGGCGACAACAAACCCAATCAGGTAACCACCGGTCGGTCCGGAAAACGCAACCCATCCCGAACCGCCTCCGGCGAAAAACGGCAGCCCGAATCCCCCCTCTATCAGATACAGCACAATCGCCAACGCTCCGCGGCGGCTGCCCAACGCGGCACCGACCAGCAAAACTCCGAGAGTCTGACCGGTTATCGGCACAGGCGTAAACCAAAGGGAAATCGAAATCTGCGCGCTCAGCGCAAGCAAAAGGCTCCCGCCCACGACGAGACCTGTGTCGCGGATGATCCTGTTCTCATCCGCCAGAACCGTGGCATCGGGATGCCTCGACAGATTCTTCAAACCTTCAACCCTCTACGCGTAGGTCGGTCCGTTGGAGCTCGACGCGACGGTATCGTGCGGTCTAACCCGCAGGACCGGACTGCCTTCCTTAACTTCGTTTCCATCTTCGATTAGGAACTCCGCAAGCGTACCAGCCACGTGGGTCACCACCTCATTGAACGTTTTCATGGCCTCGATCAATCCAACGACCTGGCCTTCGTGCACGATGTCGCCTTCAGATACAAATGGCTCCCCGCCTGGTGTGGACGCCCAGTAGAAAACACCAGTGACCGGCGTCGAGATGTCCACCAGATCGGCGCCGTCTTCGAGAAGGGCAGGTTTGCCCTCTGATTCCGCGGAACTGCGTGATTTCTTGGCCGTGCCGATGCTTCTTCGAAGCCGGACGCGCAATCCACCCCGCCTGACTTCCACCTCCTGCACCGACGTATCCCGCACGCGACTTAGGAGCGCTGTGACTAAACTGGCTAACCCTGGCATTCGCGGCTGTCAACGGCCCCGCATGGGCATCTGGGCCATCCCCTAAGCCGGGCCGAAGATTAGCGAGGAATTCTGCCCACCGAAGCCAAAGCTATTGCTGAGAACCGTCTTAATCGGAAGCTGACGCGGATGCCCCGGGACGTAATCGAGATCGCATTCCGGGTCTTCATTTTCATAGTTGATCGTTGGCGGTACGACTCCGTCCTGCAACGCCCTGATGCATATGATCGCTTCAGTCGCACCGGCCGCGCCTATCAAATGTCCCAACATCGACTTCGTCGAGCTTATCGGAACACTCCCGGCCCGCTTGCCGAAAACCCTCTTTACGGCAATGGTTTCCGCGACATCGCCGGCTGGTGTGGACGTCCCGTGGGCGTTAATGTAGTCCACTTCCGGTGCGCTAATTCCGGCCCCAGCCAGCGCTCGCTCCATCGATCGCGCAGCGCCGGCACCGTCTGCCGGGGGCGCGGTTATATGAAATGCATCGGCGCTCGCCCCGTACCCGATCAACCGCGCGTGCACCCGCGCTCCGCGACTGCGCGCGAAATCCATATCCTCCAGGACCAGAACCCCGGCCCCCTCCGACGGAACGAACCCGTCACGGAGCGCATCGAACGGCCTCGAAGCCGACTCCGGGTCTTCATTTCGACTGGTACTCAATGCCCTACCCTGACAAAATCCCGCGAGGCCTATCGGCGTTATCGCAGCCTCGGATCCTCCAGCCACCATGGCTACGGCATCACCCCGAGCGATGGTTTCGGCGGCTTCACCGATTGAGTGTGCGCCCGAAGCGCAGGCCGATACATGCGACATGTTCGGACCGGTCGCTCCCGTTTCAATAGCAACCTGACCCGATGCCATGTTTGGAATCATCATCGGTATGAGAAACGGAGATACTCGCCGGTGCCCCCGCTTCTCAAGGATTACCGTTTGCTCGTAGAGCGTCGTGATGCCACCGATTCCGCTACCGATATGAATACCCACACGATCTCGAAGATCGTCGGTGATCTCAAGTCCCGCATCGTCCAGCGCTTGTTTCGCGGCGATTATGCTGAACTGAACGAATCGATCGGTGCGTCGCGCAAGCCTCTCTCCAAGCAAGGCCGCGGCGTCAAAACCGTCGACCTGGCCGGCGATCTGGCATGGAAATTCAGAAGGGTCGAAGAAATCTATTCGGGATACTCCGGACTTTCCTGCCACCAAACCTCGCCACATCGTATCAACGCCGATGCCCAGAGGCGTGAGGGCGCCCATCCCGGTTATGGCTACATCGGCTGCCAACGGCGGCTATCCAGTCCGGTGATTAGTCAACGCAACGGGCCGGATTGCGGGCCGGCGAGAAAGTGTGCTGAGTTCAACTGCATCCAATTATATCAACGGGGAGGTTTCCCCTCGCCAAGCTTCATCGTCGCACGACCGCATATACTCCCAATCTAAATCGTTTCCACGATCGCTTTCAATCAGTTGCCGCCGGTTCCGCTCGGCTCCTCGCATCCGGGAGATATTTTGGCCAGAACGACCGCGATCACGGGCTGGGGCATGTCCCTGCCTAGCCAGGTCCGCACAAATCAAGATCTCGAGAAGATGGTCGAGACGACCGACGAATGGATCCGTTCACGCACCGGAATTCGCGAACGTCGGATCGCCGATGACGACGAATCAACACTTACGCTGGCACTTGCAGCTTCCGAACAAGCCATCGAAACGTCAGGTCTGACTCCCGAAGACATCGAAATGATAATCGTTGCAACCATCACTCCAGAATATGGCTTTCCAGCCGTTGCAAACCTTCTGCAGGACGCGCTTGCCGCCCGGAATGCCGCGGCCCTCGACATTAATTCCGCGTGCACCGGTTTTCTTTCGGGACTGGCACTTGCAGACGGAATGATCGTAAGCGGCCACCTTAACAACGTCTTGCTCGTTGGAGCGGAAACAATGTCCCGAGTAGTTGACTGGAGCGACCGCTCCACCTGCGTGCTTTTTGGAGACGCCGCGGGCGCCGCTGTTCTGCAAAGCTCGGATATCGGCGGCGGCATTCTCAAGACGCTTCTTGGATCAGACGGCTCCGGCGCCATGTCGCTGTGTCTCGCCGGAGGCGGTAGCCGCTACCCGGCGAGCGCCCAAACCGTTGCTGAAGGCCGTCACTATCTGAAGATGGACGGCCGCGAAGTCTATAGATTCGCCGTCAAAGCAATGATCGATTGCACGTTGGAGACCGTTCGCAGAGCCGGAATGTCGCTGGACGACTTCGACCTTTTCATTCCGCACCAGGCCAACATCAGGATCATCAGATCCGCAATCCGCGAGCTGAACATTTCCGAATCAAAAGTTCTTACAAACGTCGATCGCTACGGAAATACATCCGCCGCGTCGATACCGGTGGCTCTATGCGAAGCTATCGAGGCAGGCCGGATAGAGCCAGGCAACAACCTATTGATGGTTGCGTTTGGCGCTGGCTTGTCGTGGGCCGGAACCGCGATGGAATGGACTGCTCCGATACGCGACGGCAGGAATTCCCATGCGAATCGGGACTCGATAGAACATTTAGGCGTCACCCGAACCTAGTCTGGACCCTCCCCGAATTGGAACCGCGCTACAGCCGGGACAATTCACGTTGATTTGCTCGCCTTCGAAGACCCCGCTCCAGGAAAGGGCTGGGATGAAGGTTCAATCGACCGCAGCCAGAATCATCACCGCCACCCCTCCCGTCAGTCCGAGCGCCCTCGCGAAGTTCCTCGGCCCCAGTACAACTTCGAATTAACCTGCCCTGGGAATGTCAGCCTTCGCTCTATAGAGGCCCCTCCCCCCGATACGCTCATCAGCAAATGCCTCCGCCCCCTGCTGAACTTCAGCATTTGGCCTTCTCCGGTTCTGCACACGCCTGTTTGTTCGCCCCGATCTGCAAGACCTACAGCGGACGCTTGGCTGGTACCCCCGATCGCCGCGGGTAGGCGGGTGGCGTAGCCGAAATCTTTTCATAGAGAGCGAGGCGCCGGTTCTGCCGCAGTCCCGGCAACCTGTACTCGACCGTTGTGCCGGCACGAGCCCCGAGCATCATTGCGGCGGAATCTGATTCTTTGAGCATCCGCGCCTGATCGGCCGTTTTGTACAGAACCGCCAGACCTCCAACCCGCACTAGAGGCAGGCTAAGCTCCAACGCAGGCGTTGACGGCAGCACGGCCCGCGAGACGGCCAGATCGTAACGCTCCCTGTGATCTGGATCGCGACCCGAATCTTCGGCTCTCGCTCGTATGATGCGAACGTTTTTGATGCCGAGCGCCACAACCGTTTCCCGCAAGAATGCTTCCCGCCGCGTGGACGATTCGAGCAGCACTACCGCCAGATCGGACATAGCGATCGCTATCGGCAGCCCCGGAAGACCTGCTCCAGAGCCCACGTCTACAAGCCGCCCGCTTCCGCCGGCCGTATGTGACTCGATCAGAGGCATCGCCGCCAGCGAGTCAGCCAAATGGACAATCTCCAGATCGCCCGCGGTCGATTTACCAATAAAGCCGCGACGGGCGGCCACGTGCCGCAGTCGATCTCCGTACTCGAGGAGTCGATCGACGATCTTTGGCGGTGGAAGTTCCAGACCCAGCTGGCTCAGGGACCGCTCAAATCGAGTCCCGGATATGAAGTCCTCCTCGAAATCTTGGAGCGATGTACCCTTTGATTCGTTGCTTTGGATGCCCCGAACGCTGAGGTGGATTTGGAACGACTTTGGAGCCCCTGGCGCATAGAGTGGATCGAATCCGATCCGCCGGGTGACGGCGACTGCCCTTTTTGTATCACGCGTGAGGCAGCTCAGGAACTCCCCGGACTTATCCTGGCCACGTCAGAGTTTTCCTACGCCACTCTCAATCTGTACCCGTACAACGGTGGACACATAATGATCTTGCCCTACCGCCACGTTGGAGATATCACAGACTTGCTTCCTGAAGAGCAGTCCGACTTGTTCGCTAGTCTTCAGTCAGGCGTCGCCGCTCTTCGATCGGCCATGGCACCCACTGGTTTCAATATCGGGCTCAATCTTGGAACATCCGCCGGAGCTGGCGTTCCGGACCACGTCCATTTCCACGTGGTGCCACGCTGGTCCGGCGACACCAACTTCATGCCGGTGGTCGGCCAGACCAAGGTGATGCCCGAAACTCTGGAGCAGACCAAAAGGCGCATCGTCGAAACTTGGCCACGTTGATCGACGCTAAGCTGCCAGTTCGTGCTCGGCAGGTGCAAGCGAGCGGACCGGCGCGGGCACGGTCGTGGGGGTCCGTTCCGGAAATACGCCGAAATTCCCGAACGGCCAGTAGATGACCCAAACCCTACCCACCACCGCCGCCAGCGGCACGGGACCAAATCTCCTCGAATCTTCGCTGACGGATCGATTGTCTCCCAGCACGAAGTAGCTCCCAGCAGGGATTCTTACCGGCTCGGCTACGGAGTTGCCGGCGCGAGATATATACGCGCTCTCATCGAGTTCCAGACCATTTGCAAAGATCCTTCCCGCGCGAATCTCGATCGTCTCATTCGGCAGACCGATGATCCGCTTTACAAGATCCTCCTTATCTCCGCCGGGCTTCCGGAAAACGACCACGTCTCCGCGGCTCGGCACTGATCTGATATACGAAAGCTTGCTGACCAGGACAAGTTCGCTTGATGCGAGATTTGGGTGCATGCTCGGTCCCTGGACGCGAAAGTTCTGAACGACAAGCCTAGTCGCGAAAAATATGAAAAGAGCCAGCAGCGCCGTCTCCAACACTTCGAGGGCGGCCATCTGGTATCGCCAGCTAAGCCCAAGCACTATGCGGCGTTACCGACCTTTGCGACGTTGTTGCTGGTCAGATTAATGACGGTCCTACTGCCCCTGTAAGAATCCGAATTCACAGATTCATCATGCTAACATCGACTGTGTGACAGGTACCCTCAGGGGGAGGTCGCATCCTGCGATCCCGGTCGGTGGCGTTTCGCGTCTTTTCGATCCGAGTTTGCTAACGAACGCCAAGGTGGCGCTACCTACCGCCCTTGCCGGCATTCTGGTTGCATCACTCGACCAGGTGGCCAAGGCCCTACTCGCGCCGTACCTCGAATCGCAGGCCGGCTGGCAGATTTGGATCGTCGAACCGATCGTTAGACTCCGCCTTGTTCACAACTCCGGATTTGTCTTTGGCATGTTCTCCGGAAGCGTGCCGCCGTGGCTCGTTTCGCTTATCGTAATGGGAGCCATAGGCGCGATTCTCTTTGTATTCGCCCGTCAAATCCAATCACCAACTATCGCCACGCGCATAGTGTTCGGACTGACCTTCGGCGGTGCCCTCGGCAACCTTATCGATCGCTTTCGGCTGGGCTACGTGATCGACTACGTCGACTTCGGCTGGTGGCCCGTTTTTAATATCGCCGATTCCGCGATCAATCTCTCCATCGTTGCCTTCGTCGTCTTACTGTTTCTGAGGCGGGTGGAAAAGCGGCCGAGAGTCCCATCGCCCTTCA
>PVBE011092271.1_pt1 | contig 16525 bp, 13 predicted proteins | sample 1631181 | NCBI WGS metagenome assembly PVBE01 (sample SAMN08397723, study PRJNA350692) | Marine metagenome, whole genome shotgun sequencing project. | isolation source: water | place: Pacific Ocean | collected 2012-04
CGCGCGCACTGCCACGCACCGCACGCGCAAGATAGTCGACCCCCGGTGCGATCGGCTCAATTCGAGAGAGTTGTTTCATCGCCTCGTCACCGGAGCCGTTGTCGAGCAAGGCAGCCGCCAGAGCCGCCCGCGCCTCGCGCAAGCCTGGCGCCAGCTGGACCGCTTTCCGATACGCGGCAATACTCAGCGCGAGATTCCCCCGAGCTTGTCGCAGCGTGCCAAGTACATAGTAAGCCGGCCCGTTGTTCGGCGCGAGACGAACCGCCTGCTCCATCTCGAGTTCAGCTTCTTCGACACGACCGAGTTGATGGTAGACACTGCCCAATAGCAGATGCGCCTGCAGGTTGTCCGGGTTGATGTAAAGCGCCCGCTTGAGTGACAAGACGGCCGGCAAGATGGCCAGCCTTCCATCACGCGCCAGCTGCGCCATTTGTTGATGCAAGGACTGCCAACCTCCATCTGCTCCGGCTGGCGGGTGAACCGACGACAGCAACTTGACCGTCTTGATCAGATGGGCCCTGGCAACGCTGACATGAAACCGATCGCGAAGCTTGCGCGGCGCCAATGCGAGCCCCTTGTTGAATGAAACCAGCGCCGCGTCGAACCGATCCTGTGAAAGTTCCAGTTCACCAAATGCTCCGTGCAACTGAGCGCTCCCCGGATGCCGGGACACGCCGAGCGTTAGCCAGTGACGCGCCGCCTCGAGATGCTTGAGCAAGAAATAGGCCTGGAAGACCGAAAGGTAGGCACGCGGCTCGTCCTCGATGGCGACGAAATGCTTGAACTGCTCTTCGGCCTGTTCGAGGTCTTCCTGGACCAACAGTGTTCGCGCCAGATCCAGGCGCGCGTCCGGTCCATCCTGATACTCGATGGCTTCCCGGAAGTGCTGCTCCGCCTGGCCAAACTCCGAACGCTGCACTGCCATCAGCCCGAGCGCATGCTGTCGTTCGTATCCCGCGCGAGAAGCGCCACACCCCAGCATCACTGCCAGCAGCAGCCCCATCAGGCCGATCATTCGCATCTCACCATTCCTGCGCGTCAAAGTAATCGTCAACCACGCGAGCCAACTCTGCGGGACGAGAATCCGAATCGATCAAGCCCCACAAGGTATCGACCAGGGTCCACTGAGCCGGACACAGTGGCACCGCCCGATCCACGCCATGCGTTAGCTGTACGTCGAGGTCCGCAATCAACTCTGCGGCGAGCCTATCCACACCCTCCCCGGTCGCCGCCGACACGGGAATGCCACCCCCTGCCGGCACTTCGAGGTCCTGCTTGTTCGATACCCGGAGGGCATGGCACCCACCCAGCCACTCCGGGGGCTCTGCGGCCTCAGCCTCGCAAAGCCAGAGCACACGGTCAGCCTTGTGCGTCTGTTCCCGCGTTCCCACGCTATCTGCAGCGGTGTCGATCAAATCGATCGGGACGCCTTTAACGTCCATGGCAGCTGTCACCCAGTCTCGGGTGGTCGCCGGATTCTCGTCGACCAGCGAGATCGTCTGTCCGGCAAGCCGGTTGAACAGGCTGGACTTGCCCACGTTCGCGGACCCGATCAGTACCACCCGGCGCGGGGCGAACAGCGCGCATCCGAGCTGGGCCGCTTCGCGCAAGTGAGCCACCCGGTCTCGGTCTAGTGGTCCGCGGAGCGCCTCCGTCAACCGTCCGTCGACCTGAGCCAAGGCAATCTCCACCGCCAGGGCTGTGCGCGCATCGCGCAGCGCTCTCAGCGCCTCGATGCGGATGCGATCCAGACCGCTCTGGCGCAGGCAATGCTCGTGCTCACCAACCCGCGCACCATGCGCTTCGAGCGCCCGTGCAATGCGTGATAACGGGACCTCGCCACCGTGCGCGGTGACCTCCACCCTCTCAGGCTCTCCTTCAGGGAGTCTGAGGATGACCTCGTCCAGCAGCTGACCGTCATACGTCAGCTGGCCATGATACAGTCCGGCTTCGGCAAGAGGGCGCTTCCCGACAAAAATCGAACACAGCAATTGCAGCGTTCCCGCCCCCCAGACCAGTATCTTGCCGATGCCACCCTCACCCGGCGGCGTCAGACGGGTATACCGAACACTCATCCTCCGTGGACGTCCGCGTGGTAGGCCAGGATCCCCTCCAACGTCAGATCGGCTACGAACAGAGCATTCGGTAGCTCCGTTGCCAGCAACTCACCGTCGCCTCCGGTGATCAATATCTGCAACGCTTCGCCGGCCTCCTCGCACATCCGGGCAGCCAGCTTACCGATCATGCCCCGAAAACCCCAGTACAGTCCTGCCGCGAGCGCCTCTTCAGTGTTGCGGCCCACCACCGACGCGGAGGTTCCCAGTTCGACATGGGGCAGCAGCGCGGTGCCTTCGTGCAACGCTCGCGCAGACAAGCCGGCACCCGGGGCGATCGCGCCCCCGACGAACTCTCCTGCGGCACTGACGCGATCACAGGTGATCGCCGTGCCACAGTCCAGCACCAGCCACTCGACGGAGTCGCGAGCCAGCGCTGCACGCGCATTGAGCAATCGATCCAGTCCGACCCGCTCCGGCGCCTCGGTCCGATTGACCACCCGCAGCTGGGTTCGGTCGACCGTCAGCGCCCGGAGCTCCTGCTGGTCAGCCAAGGCCTCGACTGCCGCCTGGCTAGCCGGCCTGACACTGCCGCTAAGCAGCAGCTCTGGTCGAGGTGAATCAGGCAGCGCAATCAACCCTGCATCCAGCTCCGAATTAGGGATGACCTGCCGCCAGATCAGCTGGCCGTCCTCGAAAAGCCCCAATTTGAGCGCCGTGTTGCCGGCATTGGCCGCGAGCAAGCAGACCAGCAGACTAGGTCCCGGCTGACAACTGGCGCGAGCGGATCACGCGGTCTCTCTGTGACTACGACAGTTCTGACAATGCACTAGCGGGTGAACTTGAAGACTTTGCGGCGTGGTTGGCCGTTGCGGGTGTAGTAGACCGTCAGCGCGGCGGAGTTACGCAGAGTGTTCTTCAACTGGTGAATCTGCTGCACACTGTCCAGCTTGTAATTGTTGACCTGCGTGATCACGTCGCCCTTCCGAAAACCGCGCTTGTAGGCGTAGGTCGTGGGCTCGATATTGCTGACGCGCAGGCCAACCGTCCGCCCCCCCTGCCGGTGAGGCACGATGCCCACTTCGTTGAGATAAGTCGACAGGCTGCTGAACACATGCTGCTGCTCGAGTCCCGAAATCTGCCAACGGTCTTCGTTGATCCGCAGGGTGTTGGCATAGCGCTTGACCTGCCTGCCCGGTTGTCGCGGATTCCCATCTGGGCCCAGTCTGTTCGGATCCTTAGCGGCGCCGAGGGAACCTCCGGCCGCTTCGGCCCCCCCTCCAATTTTCAAGGCGTACGTCTTACCGCCGAGTCGAACGGTCATCGTCTTCTTGGTCATCCGACCCGGGACGATTTCCACCTGGCGACCGTCGACCGTTAGCTTCCGCTTGCCCGGCTTGTCCCACCAGAGATGAAGGCCGTTGACGCCTGTCACCTGACAGTGGGCTGAGTGGGGTGGCCCGATAAAGATCGTCTTGACCTGGATGTGCCTGCTGAGGAATGCCTTGTTCGGGTCTACCGCCGGGCCCCTGGTCGTCTCAACCACGACGCGCTTCTCCGGTTGCAGCGGCAGAGTCATCGCCACGCGGTAGTGACCGAAAGCGACGAGCCTTGCGCTGACGACCGGTGGCGCCGGCGGCTTCCACTCGTCCGCTGGCTCGGGCCGATCGAGCGCACACCAGGCCACCGCCGCCGTCATTCCGAGGAACAAGGCGATGTTGGTCAACACCAACAGCTTCCGGATCATGCGAACGTTCATTTGAATCAGTATAGGTCGGTACGCTGACAGCGTCAACGCGCGAGCGCCACCTCGGAGAGCCGTTCGAGAAGTGCAGGCACACCCTCTCCGGTCAGCGCCGAGATGGCGTGCACCTCTCGGTCCCCCACCGCAGCCTGGAGTTCCTTAAATCCCTCTTCGGCACCTGCCAGGTCCGCCTTGTTGCCAGCGATGATCTCCGGCTTGGCCGCCAACGTCGGGCTGAAAGAGCTCAGCTCACGGCGGATCACCTGGTAGGCCTGGGCTGCCGGCATAGAAGCGTAAGGCGCCGAGGTGACGTCGACCAGGTGCAGCAGGACGCGGCAACGTTCGATGTGCCGCAGGAACTGGTCGCCCAACCCGCTGCCGTCGTGGGCCCCCTCGATCAGCCCTGGGATGTCGGCGATCACGATCCGCCGCCAACCCGACAGCTCGCAGATCCCAAGCTCCGGCTCGAGCGTCGTGAATGGATAAGAGCCGATCTTGGGGCGTGCGGCAGAGACCGAAGAAAGAAAAGTCGATTTGCCCGCGTTGGGTAGGCCTACGAGGCCTACGTCCGCCATCAGCTTGAGCTCTACGCGCAGCCGACGGTGTTCCCCTGGCAGGCCTTCGTCATACTCTCGGGGGGTCTGGTTGGTCGGCCTGGCAAACGCCTTGTTTCCGCGGCCACCGCGCCCTCCTCGCGCAACCGCCACCTGCCAGCCATCTTCCTTGAGGTCCTTGAGCAGGACGTCCTTGTCGATATCGCGCACCAGCGTTCCGACGGGGACCTGGATCAGCTGGTCGCTCCCTCGCTTGCCGTTCTTGTTGCTCCCTCGACCCTGCTCACCGTTTCCCGCCTGGATCTTCCGCGCTCGCACCAGGTCCAGCAGGCTGGAGATCTGGGAATTGGCGATGAGAACCACGCTGCCCCCATCACCACCATCGCCGCCGTCCGGTCCGCCCTTCGGAACATACTTCTCACGCCGAAAACTGACGCAGCCGTTTCCGCCCTTGCCACCACGAACCTCGACCTCTGCCTCGTCCTTGAACATCTCGCCGAGATATCTCTATTTATTGATGGGGTCGGCTGAGCCCAGTACGAGCGAAGCGACCGCGGTCCTTCCTGCGAACAGAGTTCACGCCGCCAGAGGGCTGATCGTCCAACCGGCAGCAAGAACATGCCGCGCAGCCAAATGCTGGCCGAACCGAACCCTGAGACTGGGCTAATCCCCGGGCAAACAACGGCAACCGACCCCGGCAACCCGACGGTCCGGACGCAAAGATGCCCGAGAGACTGTCGACTGGGCGCCTACTCGTCGGTTTCGGATTTCCCGACAGCGGCCGGCAGAATATTGACCCGTCGGCGCGAACCGAACTCGACGTAGCCATCGGTCAGCGCGTAGAGCGTGTAGTCTCGACCGCAGGCAACGTTCTTACCGGGATGGAAGCGGGTCCCGCACTGCCGGATCAAGATCGATCCCGCGGTCACGAACTGGCCGCCATACCGCTTGACGCCACGATACTTGGGCTTGCTGTCCCGGTTATTCCTGGACGCGCCCTGTCCTTTCTTGTGCGCCATGACTAGCTCTCCTTACCGCCGATGCTGGTGATCCGCACCCGCGTATACTTTTGGCGGTGGCCTCGCGCCTTCTTTGAATCCTTGCGGCGCCTGAACTTCTGGACCTTCAACTTGGGGCCAGCAACCAGGGGATCGACCACCTTCCCCTCGACCGCCACCGCCTCGACCAACGGACTGCCAATCCGCAGATCCTCGCCATCCTGGAACAGGATAACCTGATCGAACTGGATCGTTGAGTCTTGCTCCGCCGATCGAAGATCGACATCCACGACATCGCCCACCTGCACAGTGTGCTGTCGGCCGCCGTCCTTGATGATCGCGTACATCTCGCTGCTCCTCGCCTGTTTCAAGCTATTAGCTCAGTTCGACTTTCCGTCCCGAGCCATTCGCATACTCCACCACAATTCTGCTAATGGGCAACTGTGGATCGTTCCGGGTCGTGATTTGTTTACCGTATTGTTCCTCCAGCCGCGAGATCTCCCGACGCCGGGTGTTCTGGAGGTCCCCGATCAACTGGGGGTGTCCAGCAATCTCGATGCGGTGGATCCGCGTGTCCATCAAACCCTGGTGAATCTGGCGCATGCAGTGCAAACCCATGCTCTCCAGGTTCTTGATCAGTCCCACGCCCTGGCACTGAGGGCAAATCTCGTGCGTGTATCTCTTGACCGACGGCCCCACCCGTTGACGCGTCATCTCGATGATGCCGAACTGGCTAACTCCGCTCATCTTTGTCCGCGCTCGGTCCACGGCCACCAACTCGCGAAACCGCTTCTCCACCTTCTTACGGTTGTCACGGTTGCGCATGTCGATGAAATCGTTGACGATCACCCCACCGAGGTCTCGCAGCCGGAGTTGCTTGGCGATCTCCTCCGCCGCCTCCATATTGACCCGCAGCGCGGTCCCCTCGATGTCATCCTCCGAGGTGAAACGACCGCTGTTGACATCGATCGCGACCAGTGCTTCGGTCTGCTCGAGTATGATGCTCCCACCAGAGGCCAGCGGCACCCGCTTCTCGTAGGTCCAGTCGATCTCCTTCTCGATGCCGTACTGGATGAACATCGGCTCGCGGTCGGAGTGCAACTTGACGCGGTGAATCTCGTTGGGGCTGATGATCTGGAGAAAGTCACGAGCCTTGGTCGCGGCCTCCTCGGTGTCGACGACGATCTCGGCAATCTCCGGCGTGTACAGGTCACGCAGCGTACGGATCACCAGATCGCTTTCCTGGTAGACCGTGGCTGGCGCCCGAGCGCTCCGGCTCCGGTTGACGATCACCCGCCAGAGGTTGAGCAGGTACTTCAGGTCCCGATCCAGGTCCGCGCTACCCATGTCCTCGGCAGCGGTGCGCACGATGTAGCCCATCCCCTCGGGAAAGTCGACGAGCCTGATCTTCTCCAGCAACTCCTGGCGTCGCTCGTCGTCGATCTTGCTCGAGATCTTGATCCGGCTGGCCAGGCTGGGCATCAGCACCACCCCGCGCCCGGGCAGTGACAGATAGGTCGTCAGCGTCGGGCCCTTGCCGCCAATCTGCTCCTTCGAGACGCGACAGAGAACTTCTTGCCCGAGAGTCAGCAGGTCCTGGATTCGGCGATCCTTGCGTCCTCCAGGCCGACGCTTGTCGGCCTGTGGCTCCTTGTTCCGCTTGTTTCCACCCTGGCGAGCTTCCTTGCTATGCTGACCATAGATCGGCATGACGTCGGAGACATGCAGGAACCCGTTCTGCCCCTCACCGCAGTCGACGAAGGCAGCCTGGATGCTGGGCTCGATGTTGACCACGATACCCTTGTAAATGTTGCCCAGGATTCCGCGGTTCGAGGCTCGCTCGATGTAGATCTCGATCAGCTCGTTGGTGCGGCCCCGGCAATTGACGAGCGCGACGCGGCTCTCGGCCTCGTCCGAAACATTGACCAGCATCTTCATCATCTGATGCACCCCGCTCGAGGCGTCTCGATGAAGCATGATTCCGGAAGCGCGTCCGTCCGAAGCCGGACATCATCTGGTATCAACTAGTCGGCCACCCAGTCATGATGGCCGGCTTCTCAGATGTTGTTGATCAGGCAGCGCCGCACGGCTCCGGCTCGCCTCATCCAGGCGGCGGGGCCAACAATCTCAGTGGCCGTCACGTGCGGTAGCCAATGCGCTATCGCCCCTCAGGGGCACCGAAGCATCCGCTTCCTCGAAAACCTAGCCTCTCTGTGTATTTTGATATAGTCTGCGGCTAACCGCAGCTATGGTCTTGATATTAAGAGCCGCAGGTTACCAGTCCCCAGAGGACAAGTCAAGCAGAGGTCACGAATGTCACAGAGTGGCGGCTCCACCGCCGAGGGACACATCAAAGGCGTGCTATCAAACGACTTACGCTCACTTTCCAAGACCATGACCCTGGTCGAGAGCAGCCGTCCAGCAGACCGCAAACTGGCCGAGGCGGTCCTGACGGGGCTGCTGCCCCACGCCGGAAAGTCCATCCGAGTCGGCATCAGTGGGCCCCCCGGCGTGGGCAAAAGCACCTTGATCGAGGTCCTGGGCACGCGACTCCACGCTGCGGGCAAGCAGCTGGCCGTGCTGGCGGTGGATCCTAGCAGTGCTCTGCGAGGCGGCAGCATCCTCGGTGACAAGAGCCGGATGGGCAAGCTCTGCGAACTGCCAGACGTCATGGTGCGGCCTTCCCCATCGGGCGGATCGGTCGGTGGCGTCGCCAGTCGCACCCGCGAGACCATCCTGCTCTGCGAGGCGGCCGGCCACGACGTGGTGCTGGTCGAATCGATCGGTGTCGGACAGGCGGAGTACGCCGTCGCGGGGATGGTCGATTTCTTCCTGCTGCTGGTTTCCCCCGACGGCGGGGACGAACTCCAGAGCATCAAGCGAGGCATCCTCGAGTTGGCGGATGCCGTCGCGGTGACCAAAGCCGACAGCGGCACCTCGGGACCGGCAGCTCGACTGCGGGAATCCTACCGCAGCGCACTGCGGTTGCTGCACCCAGCCGTACCCGGCTGGGACCCGCCGGCTCTCGCCATCAGCGCGCACCAGGACATCGGGATCGAAGCGCTATGGGAAACGGTCGAGCGACACCACGCGCTACTGCGTGACTCCGGAGGGCTCGACAAACGCCGGACGGCACAGGCAACCACCTGGATGTGGCGTCTGGTCGAAGAGGACCTGCGGGTGCGCTCCCGCTCCCACCCCGAGGTACAACAGCTGGAACAGCAGGTCGCAGCGCAAGCTCTCACCCCGATTGCCGCGGCGCAGCGCGTGATGAAGCTGCTAATGAATGACGATTCTTGATGGATGTGGACGGGTTGGTAGACTTGCAGTAATGCGCTCGAACATCCCCCTGCTCATTTTGATAGCCTCGCTCGGCGGCTGCTTGCCGATCACTCTCTCGCTGGCTCCCGACGGTCGCTCGGCGGTTGCGCGCAGCGAAGGGATCTTCATCCTCGATTCGACCCAGAAAACCGCGACGGTGATCCATGAGTGCCAGGGTCTGGTCAGGGGCGCCTGGGCCGTGTTCGATGGGCAGGGCAAGACGATCCTGTATGCCACACACGGCAGCCAGGCCCATTGGGATCTGTACGTCCGGTCGCTCACGCAGGGCGCCAAATCAGCCAAGATCCTCTCGGGTAACAGCCGGCTGGGGTACGCTCGCCTATCACCCGACGGACAGTACGTGTCGGTCGTCACGGCACCCACCTTTGGCAAACCCACCCTGTCGATTCACCAGGCTCAGACCGGCAAGGAGCTCGGCCGAGTGGCCAACGTGTCGACCTACCATGCCTGGACGCTCGACAGCCAGGCGCTGTACATCATGGTGGCGCACAAACAGGACTCCAAGCAAGGGATCTACCAGGGACGCATCTGTCGCGTCGGGATCGGAGGAAAAACGCAACCGCTGTTCTCGGTCGCAACCAAGCAGTCATTCCACCTCGACTTCGATCCCAAGAGCAAGAAGATCGCGGTGGTAGGCGTGGGGGCCAACGTCGATCCCGAGCAACCGGCGCAAGTCGGCCAGATCAACCTGTTCCTGTACGCCGCGGGGAAGCTGTCCTCACTCGACGCCAAGTCGGGTTACACTCCCCGGTTCGCGATCTTCTCGCCATCGGGCAAACAGATCCTGATCAACTCGGGAGGCGCCCCCGAGAACCTGCTGCTACTCGATGCGGGCACGCTCAAGCTGACCCGAACGCTGGCCAAGGACGTACCGGTGACCACGGAGAGCCTTGGTGACAATGCCACGATCCTGCCCACCTGGTCCCCCGACGGCGGGTCAATCATCTTCTGGCGCTACCTGCCGACGATGGGCCTGAATGGAAAGTCTCTGCGCACCCGCACGCTCGATCTGGAAACCGGTAAAGAGCGCGACCTGGAAAACCGCTTCGAGAGCGCCATCTACAAGGCGCTCGGTAGGTAGCAAGACATCGCAGGGCCCATCGACCCGCTCTGGCTGCTGCTCGCCCTGCTGTCGCTCAACTACCTGACGGTCTGGAGCCACGAGCTAGGCCATGCGGTCATGGCGAGCTGGGCCGGTTATCAGGTCACCGCGTGCGGTCTCGGCATGGGACATTCACTGCTGCGCCTGCCACTGCGCCACACCATTCTGTACATCTGCTGGCCCAAACCCTACCAGGGGCTGACATTCTCCCAGCCAACCCGCTCGGACCACAGCGCGCGGGCCGAAGCGGCGCTGCTGAGCGGCGGATTGCTGGCCCACCTGCTCTGGATCGCGGTCAGCTGGCCCTTGTATCTGCGCTTTGACCACTGGCTGCTCGCCGTCGCACTGGGACTGAACACGGCCTACCTGTTGGTCGGCCTGATCCCCATCCGCTTCCGCCTCGGTGAGGCCGTGATCGAGAGCGATGCGCGACGCATCCTCAGGGTGCTTTGCGGAAAGGGCCAGAGCTCCACCACTGCCGAGCGGCTCCTCATCTATCGGCAGTGCATCGACCACCTGGCCGTGATTCGCGATCCGATCGGTAGCTTCGCCTATCGCACCGAGCTGGCCTTCCTCGAGCTCGACTGCGGGCAACTGGACGCGGCCGCCGAACTGCTCGAGCAGCACCCCGCCCCGGACGACTGCCCCTCCTATCTCCGTGGCCGATTCGAGCTGGCTCGGTTCATGATCTGCTCTGGGCGCAGCGAGATTGCATCAGGTCCACTGGCAGCGGCGCGCGCCGCTTTCGGCACCGATCGCGGCGGACTGCTGACCTGCGAGTTGCTCGACCTGGAGCAGACCCTGACCGGCTGGCGCCGCTCGGGAGATCGCGACCCTGACGCGTTGCTCGACCTGACCGAGCGTATCCGGCGGATGCTGCAGCAATCCGACCTTCCCGCTTGGGTCGCCAAGAGCGGGAGATGGCTGAACGCGCGCGCCCAAGCTCATCTCGGACGGTTCGACGAGGCGCGACGCTCACTCGGCGATCATCCCGAGCCAACGGGATGGCTGGCCGCCTGGATCGATGGCCTGGCCGCGACGCATCCCCGCGAGGCGCTGGCGCGACACCTCGCGGCGATCCGCTGCCTGGCCCCCAGGATCACCGGGCTCTCCGGGAAACACCGGACAGGCTACCTCGAATCTCACGAGGGGCTCGGAGGACTGGTTGGGCCCCTGGCAGCCGAGCTGGGGGACATCGACGCGCTGTCTTATCTTTCCGCTCTGCTGGGTGCGGAGACCCCGGCCCCCGAGCCGATCGAGTCGCACTACGGCGTGCTCGCCGGCTGCTTCCTGACTGCCGGCCTGGTGGTCGACCTGGTCGCCTGGTGGGCCTTTTCCTGGGCCACCCCGGAGCTCCTTCGGCTGATGATCACCATCGGCGCCACCTGCTGCTTCGCCGGGATCGCCTCGGCAATCGCCGCTCTGTTCACCCGAGACCGCAAACGCACCGCGATCGTTTCTCTCGTCTTCGGCCTGCCCGCAGCTGCCTTCTCGCTGCAGCTGATCGAGCGGCTGGGTCGGCTGCTCTACGGTTCCTGACAGGGGATCCGACAGACGGGATCCCCCTCCGCGTGCCCCTCGACCCTAGTGGTCGTGCAGGGACCCGCGTCCGGCCTGTTCCATCCGCGCCACCCGCTTATCGAGTCGAGCGATGTCCTCGCGGAACTGTTTCTCGGTAACCCTCTCGACGTGTCCGTCGAGAAAGACCACGGGGCGCCACCCCCCTTTGTGGATGCCACCGCGACACCAAGCCACTGGCCGTTGACTCGCGTCCTTCATGCTGCGTATCGGGTGGGATGTCCAGCCGTAACCCCTACTCACGCGCCCGTGGCGAGACGAGACGAAGCAGCAACGGCGAAGTGACGCCTGCGGCTGTACCGACAACAGGCTCCTCAGCGGCGGGTACCGATCCTGGTGTTTCTGCCGATAGATCATCAACTGCATCCCGAGGATCTTGAGATTATTGCAGCATTCGAACACCTGGTCCGGCTTGCTCTCCAGCGGCCGTGTCTTCCAGGGCGGCCGGATCCGGCGCTGCTTGGACTTCAGCCCGGCATCAGGCGTCGGAAAACCGCTCAGATCGATGCTGGAGAGCCTGGAGAGTGATCGCAACCGACCCACCTGAGTGATCCTGACGCAGTTCGAGAGATCCAGTTCCCGGAGCTCGCCCAAAACCGCGAGCGTGGCCAGCGACCTATTGGTCAAACGCTCGCAGTCGGCCAGCCGCAGATCACGCAAGAGCGTCAATCCCTTCAGCGCAGACACGCCGTCATCGGTGATCCCAGCGCAGCCAGACAGATCCAACCAGGTCAGGCGCCTCAGGGCACCCAACACCCGCACTCCCGCATCCCCCACACCGCCACAGCCGGAGAGATCCAGTCGGGCGAGTTGCTTCAGCGTTCCCAACGCGCGCACACCGGCATCCCCGACGCCACTGCAATCGGAGAGGTCCAGACGCTTCAGTGCGGGAGAAGCGCGAACCAGCCGCTTGAGTTGAGCGGCGTCGGTGCCCGGAGGGGCCGCCAGTGACTCCAGCTGGGGCAGCGTCTTGAGTTGATCGAGACTGACCGCACACCCCGACAGGTCCAGATGGCGCAGGCCCCTCGGCAGCAGCTCCAGGTCCGATCTTTTGATCGGGCAGCGGGCCAGACTCAGGCGGCGCAGCTTCGGTAAACGACCCAGGACGGCCAGCCCCTTCGAGGTCAGGTTGACGCAGCCCGAGAGATCGAGCGAGGAGAGCCCACCAAATCGAGCCAGATTCTCGAGCATGGCATCGGTGACCGCCAGACGACGATGGTTCGGTGGGCGTGTGATGATCTGCTGGAGCGCTCGTCTCTGCTCGAGCGAACCCTCGGCCAGAGCGCGCGCGACGGCCGGGTGCGCCGGATCGAGAATCAAGTCGAGTTTCACCGCAGCCTGCTGGCGAACCGTGTACTGGGAGCTATCGAGGTCGCGCAGGAGAGACGGGATGTCCGGCTGGCTGTCGGCGTGAAGTGGGATGCAGCAGAGAAACGCGAGGATGAATAGTCGTTTTGTCATGCGCTTGGGATGCAGCGCACTGGCCAATCGTCACGCAGGATTTGACCGATTTACCCGGCGACCCCGCCAGACGGCAGCCGGTAGGACGTGCTCAGGACTCGGACGGAGGCTCCTAGAGCGCGTCTTGCTGTTGATCTGAGGCTGACGCTCGCTCCCGCGAGATCAGACGCGGAGTGGCCCAGGCACCGATCGACATGAACAGACCGCAACCCACGATCGCTCCCAGGCTGCCGACGAGGACGGCACAGATCAGATCATCGTCCCTCACAGAGCGTGAATCCAGCGGGAACCACCCGACAGATCCGAGACTCCGGCCCCCGACCGCTTCTCTCGCATACCTGGACCCCAGCAGGTCCAGGTATGCGGGGTCAATCATGGCACCGTGTCACTGTGCAGCCGCGACACGCTCGAGGCCGTTGACCTCGAGAAATCCCTCCAGATTGTCGACCCAGTCGGACTCCCAGGCCTCGACGAACTGCACCGCCGGAGCTGTCTGGTGGATGCTCAGCTGGTCGGCCAGCGGCGTCAGGTATTTGCGCTGCGACTCGGGCAGTCCGTCCTGCGCCAGCCCGACCAGCTGCTCGGCCAGCGCCCGCAGCGGGCGGCCGCGAGCCTCGGCGCCGAGTCCCTTCTCGACCACCTCGCCCACCAGCGCCTCGGTCAGTTCGAAGCTCCAGCCGGCCACCAGCTCCGAGGCTTTTTCCAGCGCGTTGTCGTCGTAGAGCAAGCCAACCCAGAAGGCCGGCACGGTCATCGGCAGCGGCCAGGGCAGGGCGTCGGCCGTGCGGATCTCAAGATAGCTCTTCAGCCGCACGTCGGTGAAGATCCCGGACAGATGCAGGTTCCAGTCAGTCCAGCTTGCGCTGTGTCCCTCGTACCCGTCCGCCAGGTAATCGCGGAAGGAAATGCCCGGCATCTGGAGCCAGCCATCCCGGTAGAGGAACATCATCGGCGTGTCGAGCGCGTTGTCGACGTGGGCCTGGAAGCCAAACCCTTCCTCGAACGCACCTGGGATCAGCCCGCAGCGCGCCGGATCGGTGTTGCGCCAGATCAGCGCCCGCTCGCAGAGCATGCCGGTCGGCTTGCGGCAGGCAACAGCGCTGTTAGCGAACAGCGCAGCGGTCACAGGCGAGAGACGGGAAACCAGCTGGAACTTGCGGCACAGGTCTTCCTCCGAGTCGAAGTCCAGGCTGACCTGGATCGAGCCGGTCTCCTTCATCATCCGGTGGGCCATCGACCCGCGCTGACCGAGGTGGGAGCGCATCACGCCGTAGCGTCCTTTGGGGACCCAAGGAATGTCATCCAGCTCGAAGAACGGCTGTCGCCCACATTGATAGAACCGCAGACCCAGCTCCGCGCCCGCGGTGACCAGCTGACCGCAGATATTCCCCAGCTCCACCCTGACACTGTCCAGGTCGGCGCCGGGGCTACCGGCCAGCTCGACCTGCCCGCCGGGTTCGAGCGTCAATGAGGCGCCTCCACGCGACAGGGCGATCGCCCGGCCGTCTTCCAACTCGGCCTCCCAGCCCCGGGCCGCGAGCCGCTCGAACAGCGAGGAGATGCCACGTTCGCCGGCATAGGCCAGCGGACGCCCCTCGGGATATTCGACTCCGAAGAACTCGAACTCAGCGCCGACGAGGAACCCATCGCGAGGCTTGGTCCGACTGCTGAAGTCCTCGACCAGCTCACCGACGCTCTCGATCTGCCGAGTGTCATCTGAATCTGACATCAGACACCTTTCTCCAATCGCAGTCCATTGGCCGCGGACAGCTCCTCGATTTTCTGGATCTTGTTGATCGTCCGCTCGTAATCGTACTCCGCACGCACATACTCGATTCGCCGCTCCCCGTCGAACACGACGAAGCAGGCGCGGTTGTCCTGATCTCTGGGCTGCCCCACCGAGCCCACGTTGATGACGGCCTTCTCGTGCTCGGCCGCCTCGTACACGCCGTCGATACTGGCAGGCGTGAGGAACTGAAACCGCTCGGTCAACACACCCGGCATGTGGGTGTGACCGACCATGCAGAGGCCATCGATACGGCTGAAGATGTCGCGCAGCTTGTCCTTGGCCCCATAGCAGTCCTGAGACAGGATGTACTCGTTGATCTGATCCCTCGGTGAAGCGTGACAGTAATAGACACTGCTGTCGAAATAGTCTACCGGCAACTGAGTGACGGTTGTCCACCGCCGCCGCTTTCTCGGCAAACTCATCGTGCCAGGCTCCAGTCGACGGCGAGCGAACTCGATCGACTCACGAGCCATCCTATTGTAACCGAACGCTCCGTGCAGCATCGCGTACTCGTGGTTGCCACACAGGTAAATCTCGCAGCGGTCCAGAACGAGATCGACACATCCGTCCGGGTCGGGGCCATAACCGACCACGTCACCGAGGCAGAGGATGCGAGTGATGCCGCGCTCGGCAATCTCGGCCAAGACAGCCTGCAGCGCTTCGAGGTTGCCGTGAATGTCCGAGATGACAGCGATCAAGAGGGTTCGCCCTAGAACAACCTCGACACACCGAGGAGCGCCAGGCCGTCGCCGATCTTGACCTCCTTGGTCGCTTCGCCCCGCACCAGGTCCGGATCGTCAGGTTGCTCGAGACGCTCGGCCAGTGTCTCCTGCTTGACCTCGCTCTCCCACTTGTTGAGTGCCAGCTGCAGGTCCTGGGGTGCTGACAGCCGGACGACGATACGATCCCCGACCTGGAAACCGGCCTTCTTGCGCAGGACCTGGATGTGGCGGATCAGATCTCGAATCAACCCCTCGGCTCGCAGCTCGCCGGTTATCCGTGTCGAGAGCAGCACGACCAGATCCTTCTCCTCGGCGACTGCCATGTGCGAGGCGTACGCCCGCTCGACGACCAACTCGTCCGGCTCGAGGCGATAAACCTTGTCCTCAACGTGGACTTCGACCGGCTGCTCCGCAATCACGGTCAACGCCAGATCACGCTGCTCGGACGCCTCGATCGCAGACTGGATGGCTGGAATCTCTGCCCCGTACTTGCGCCCCAGCGCGCGGAAGTTGGGCTTGACGGTGAGGACCTGCACGGCTGACAGGTCGGAGATCAGCTTGACCGCCTTGACGTTGAGCTCATCGGCGATCAACCCCGAGAAGTTCTGGATTCCACGCTCCATCGGCGCGCTCTGGACCTTGATCAGGACCTCGCGCAGGGGCTGGCGAACCTTGATCTGGGCCGACGCACGCACGTTGTGCCCCAGCTGGCAGATCCGGCTGACCAGCGTCATGTCATCGGTCAAAGACGTATTCTTCAGACCGCTGTCGACCTTCGGATAATCGGTCAGGTGCACACTGGAGGGGGCCTCTTCCTCGGCGTTGCGCACCAGATTTTGATAGATCTTCTCGGTCAAGAAGGGCAGGACCGGCGCGAGTAGCTGGATCAGTGTCTTCAGCACTCGATAGAGGGTCTGGTAAGCAATCTGCTTGTCCTTCTTGTTCTCGTTGCCCCAAAACCTCTTCCGACTGCGACGAATGTACCAGTTCGACATATCGTCGATGAACCGCTCGGTCTCACGCAGCATCCCTGCAGTGTCGTAGTTCTCTAGCCGGTCGCGACAGGCCTCGACCAATTGCTGCAACCGGGCCAGGACCCAGCGGTCGAGGTCGGTCCGGCGGTCCTGCTTGACATAGCCTGCCAGCTGCTCGGGATTGTCCTGCACGGCATAGAGGATGAA
>PVBE011554138.1_pt1 | contig 16525 bp, 15 predicted proteins | sample 1631181 | NCBI WGS metagenome assembly PVBE01 (sample SAMN08397723, study PRJNA350692) | Marine metagenome, whole genome shotgun sequencing project. | isolation source: water | place: Pacific Ocean | collected 2012-04
AGTGGGTTAAGACAATAATTGAAAAAGCTCGTGGGCCAATCGGTGCGGGACCCGGAAGCACAGAATGCACACCAGGTTATTACAACAATGAGGGTCATTTAAACGAAAAAGCTCGTCAGGGAGCTCCTTATGGTGGCGGCTCAGTCGAATTTTTCAAGCTAATGGAAGATTGGCGCGATAAGGGTGATTTTGCAGGTCTCGAATTCAAGTAGCTTTTGTATTCCCGCTTCGACTAGATGCTCAGAGAGTCGTTAATATCGCTCTGACGGATAAGAAATAAAGAGGGGTATCCATGGGAGAATTAGACGGACGGGTTGCCTGTGTGACTGGCGGAACCCGTGGGATTGGAAGAGCCATTGCCGAAGCCTTTCTAGCAGAAGGCGCCAAAGTTGTGATCAATGGAAGAAGTCCAGAAAAAGGTGAGCAAGCTCTTTCAGAAGTAGGAGCTGGAGAAAGTTTGCATTTCATTTCCGGTGATGTGACTGATCAGGCTGTCTGTGAGGGGCTTGTGGATCAAACAGTTGAACATTTTGGAAAAATTGACATCATGGTTAATAACGCTGGTGGGGGTGGAGATGCAGCTCCATTAGTTGATATGAGTGATGAGATTTGGAATTTTGTTTTGAACTGGAATCTGAATCACCCGATGTGGTGCATGCGTAGAGCTTTGAAATATATGATTCCGCAAGAATGGGGTCGGATCATAAACATTTCATCTATGTATGGAAAAACTGTCATACCAACCAATTCTCATTATGTGACAACCAAGCATGGGTTGAATGGTCTCACTAAGGTGGTAGCTCATGAAGTGGGAGCAATGGGAATAACAGTAAATGCACTATGTCCTGGGGGAATTCTTACAGACGTTATGAATAGTGATGGAAGAGTTGCTGCTGAAGCATTAGGGATGGAATTCCAAGAGTTTTTAGACATGATGTCTGCACCTTCAGCTATTAAAAGATTGAATGAAGTTGAAGACGTCTCTCTCGTAGCTGTTTTGTTGGCGTCAGAAGCTGGAGCGGGTATTTCTGGTTCACTTATTAATGTTGACGGCGGCCAGGTGCCTTACTAAAAGAGGAGAATAAAGATGGGAAAACTAGAAGGAAAAGTTGCAGTAATTACTGCAAGTACGAGAAGTATCGGCAGGGCAATAGCAGAGATTTACCTGTCTGAAGGCGCCAAAGTTGTAGTAAGCGGTCGAAGTGCTGAAAAAGGCGAGCAAGCTCTTGCTGAAATGGATGCGGGAGAAAACGCTCATTTCATAGCGTGTGATGCAGTAAAGCAATCTGAAGTTGAAGCGTTGATAGATGAGACTGTCGAGCATTTTGGAAAACTTGACATTGTTGTTTTAAATGCTGGGGGCATTATGGGAGCCGCTCCTGTAGCAGAAATGACTGATGAGGTTTGGAATCATGCATTGGATGTAAATTTAAATCACACTTTCTGGGGTATGCGTAAAGCATTAGCTCATATGATTCCTCAGGAATCAGGACGTATAATTGCGATGTCTTCGATGGAAGGCAAACTTGCTAAAGCTACTCTTTCCAACTACACGGCAAACAAGCATGCCATAAATGGTCTTGTGAAAGTTGCTGCGCACGAAGTGGGAACCCTAGGGATTACTGTTAATGCGATCTTGCCAGGGTTGGTTCTTACAGATATGTTCTATGAGTCAATGCCAGCTACGGCGGAGAGTATGGGAGTCACATTAGAGGAAGCAGCAGATATGTTCACTCAGCCTGCTGCTATTAAGAGACCCAATACTGTCGAAGAAGTTGCTGCAGTAGCTTTAATGCTTTCGCGTGATGAAGCCCGCAATATCACAGGATGTCTGTTCCCTGTTGATGGCGGGACAATGCCTTATTAAAAAATCTAACTAGATTATTCATCCATCCAAGATGGTGGTCTTTTGTCTAGATAGGCTCGCATTCCTTCTTGAGCTTCTTCACTTTTAAAAAGGTTGGCTGAGAGTTCAGATGTCCAAGCAAAAGCCTCATCTATTTGCATGTAGGGAACTTTCAGAGCTAGTTGTTTGGCGGCAGCTATTGCTTCGGGGCCTCCAGCTTTAATATCAGAAACTATTTCTTGAACTACAGAGTCGATTTCATCTTCTGGAACTGCAGAATTAATTAAACCCATTCGTGCAGCTTCTGAAGCTGAGAAACGGTTACCGCGAAGAAAAGCCTCGCTGGCTTCAGCAGGGCGCATTTTTGGAAGACACAGTACAGAAATCATCGCAGGCGCCACACCTATACGAACTTCAGTAAAGCCAAATTTTGCTTCCTCTATAGCGATTGAGATATCCATCGCTGCAGCGAGTCCCATTCCACCCGCCACGCAGTGTCCAGCGATTTTACCTATGTAAGGTTTAGACGATTTTCTGAACCGACTGAAAATTTCTAATGGATCGACTGGTTTAGTTGGAGATTCACTTTTCTTACTTGCTGATCTTTCCGACAGGTCTGCTCCTGCACAAAAAACTCGGCCGCTATTAGTCAAAACAATTACTCGTACTTCAGGGTTTTCTTCTGCTTCATCGAGAGTTTGTGCTAATTCTGAAGTTAGTCCTACGCTGAGAGCATTTCTGTTTTCCTCATCGCGGAGAGTTACGGTTAAAACTCCATCTTCGAACTCTGTTCCTACAAGGTTCATCAGTTACTCCTTTTCGTAGGCCCGTCTGTAGGGGGTCCAGCGAAAGCTTGTGCAAGTTCCATCCATTCTTTCGCGAGTTTTCCCTTCACTCTAAGCTCGGTATCGCCAAGGTGTCTACGTTGGGTGACCACAAGACAGAAATCCTTAGCGAGCCCTTCAATAGAATCCGGTGAGTCAGAAGGACCCCAACTCCAAATCTGTTTATCAGGTCCCGTTATTGAAAGGTGAACTTCCCCTTCTGGAACCTCTAGTTGTATGTTTATATAAGACCAATGGCGAGTTATTGCACCAAGATGAGCGATATGGCGAAGTCTCTCTGTGTCTGGACGGTCACCTCCCACTGCATCGATGATGTCTTGGCCATGAGCCCAAACTTCCATGAGTCTTGCAGTCAAGAATGAGTTGGAACCCATTGAAGGCCCATACCAAATAACCCGGCTTTCATTTTCAAGTGTTGAGGCTGCATTTTCTAAATTCTCACGACCTTCTCTCCATGTGGCCAATAGGGACTCTGGGGTTAGTGAACGATATTTTCCAAGCGTGAAATCATCAGATGCTTCAGGTCCGTTAACAGCTGAAGCGACAAGATCATCTATGGAAGATCTAAATTTGTCAGGATCAGTAATAGCTAAAGAAGCTGCATTGTCAAAGTAGGCAAGGTGGCCGATTTGGTCAGCTACGTTCCACCTGTCACTTGAAGTAGGTGTTTTCCACATTTGGTTATCTAATGTTGCGACGACATCATCGAGTGCCTTTTGTTCTGCAACAAGATCTTTGATTGTTTGATTTATATCCATATGTGTCCTTGAAGTTAAATTGATTGTTTCCGGTTATTTTTCTGGGTAGCTAAACCTGCGAGTATGAGGTCGAGAGCTTCGTCTGCAGCTTCTTTTGGTGAAGATCTAAGAGAGCCAATAACTTCTGGTCTGGAAAAGTCTCTTCCGATTCCAGCCATTAGTCGTGCAATTGCTGCCGTATCAACCTCTCCAATCTCACCCTTTTCTACAGCGATGTCTAATAAGCGGTGAGTAATAGCGATCAGGTAAGAGTTGTGATCTTCTATCAACTTTTGAGCTGCAGGCATTTTTTGAAGATCCTGAGCGAAAGCTTCCGTTGTTTTTGCAGCGGCCATATTAGCGGCTTGAAGGTAGGTACGAATAGCTTTTAATGGCTGCATATTAGGCGATATGGCGGCCATTGCTGTTCTGCCTTTAGACCATAGATTTCTTTCGATGACTATGAGAACTAGTTGTTCTTTGCTGGGGGCCAGGCTGTAAAGAGTTCTTAGAGAACAGTTAAGACTTTTTGCAATTTCTGCCATAGTCAGGTGAGCGAATCCTTCATTAAAAAGTTTTCCTAAACCTGAAAGAAGGTTTTGTTGTCGTTCGGAGAGTTCAGTTTCTTTTTGTTTTGAAAGGACTAGTTTTGGCGGTCGAATATCTTTTAAGTAGAAGTCGATGCTTGTTGCACGTGTTTCAAGTACCGTGTTTTTCATTGTTTTCTTGCTTCCGACCAAGTTTTTCCCTCTTCAACGTCTATATCTCGCGGGAGACCTAACACTCTTTCGGCTACGATATTTCGCTGAACGGCGAATGTCCCTCCTCCGAGAGTGAGGGCAGGGGAAAAAAGAAATCCAAAATGCCATATTGGATCGCTGGTGGGGAAGTTTCTTTTATCGACGTTTATTTGTGTAGGGCCTGAGCTTAATAATGGATCGATTTTTCCAGTAGGACCAGATCCTTTAATCATCCCTGAAGTGCCGCAAAGGTTTTTAGCTATTTCCATGACATTTTGCCCATGGTGGTCAGCCATTAATTTTTGGATTGAAGCTTCAGGTCCTGGGGCTTTACCTGCGAGTCTTGCACTTAGAGTTCTTAATCTGTTGAGTTTTAATACTTCAGATTCGCAGTAAAGGCTCATTAATTTTTGTCGGACATGAGGATTGGTTTCACCACCTGAATCTCTTATAAGGTCGAGCAGCGTGTCGGCTGAAGGTCCATCGCCCCACAAGGATCCACCAGAAGATAGTGATACGCGTTCATTTGCTAGAGTCATTCTCGCTAATCTCCACCCGTCACCTTCTTCTCCTACTAAAAGTTCAGCTGGAATTCTCACATCATCGAAAAATACTTGATTGAATGAATGGGCGGTCGTCATATCGACTATTGGTTCCATGGAGATTCCAGGAAGATCCATAGGGCATATGAAATAAGAGATCCCATGATGTTTAGAAGTATCAGGGTTGGTTCGTGCTATCAAAATTCCGAAAGCAGCTTGGTGAGCGCCGCTGGACCAGATTTTTGAACCATTGACTATATATTCCTCACCGTCACGTACAGCTCGGGTCGATAGGTTGGCTAGGTCAGAACCGGCGTCTGGTTCACTGAATAGTTGACACCAAAAATCCTCGCCATTTAAGAGGCGGGGGAGGAAACGCTCTTTTTGTTCATCTGTGCCTGCAGCTAAAATTGTTGGACCAGCCCAACCTATTCCTATCGGGTTAGCTGGTCGACGTATTCGAGCTTTCTTAAGCTCTTCATCGATAATTAGTTGATGCATTGGTTCAGCAGAAATACCCCACGGTTCAGGCCAGTGAGGTACTACATATCCAGCATCCACTAATTCTTGATTGCTTGGATTTGGGTTCTTGGAGATCCAATCCCTTATTTCTGTCCGTCTGTGGTCATCTTCAGGTGGGAAGTCGAAGTCCATAGTCAGTTAATGAGCTTTTCAGGTATATCGACCACTCTGGCACGAAGCCATTCTCCAAAACTTTTAGCTTGGCTGTCTTGCCGTGTAGAAGAAGCAACTCCTTCTTCTAGGAGGCCATGTACTAAAAAGTTAAGTGAAAACAGCTTAGGTAATCGGTATCGGTCTACTTGCAATTCAGCTGTTTCAGGTAAAAGTTCTTGAAGTTTTTCTGTTGTCAAGAAATTGTCCAACCAAACCCAAGCCTCGTTACTTCTGGCGAAAACTCCGAGGTTAGCATTGCCTGTTTTATCGCCAGACCTTGCTCCCACTAATAGCCCAAGAGGGGCTTTTACGGTTTTCCCGAAATCATCTATAGAAGCAGCGTCATTAGGAAGATCTATGGTGACAGGATTGCCTGAGATATGCGATTCGACAATGGTTTGTTCGCCATCAAGGGTTATTACGTGTTGAGGAACTAAGTCACTTGGAATCAGAGCAGGCCAATGAATCCCAAATGGTTTAGCATTTCCACCGCCCCCTATGCCGAACATGCCGGGTATTGTCGCTAAACCAAGTTCGTTTACAGAATTGAATATAGCTCTGCCGACTTTTCTTTCATCTTGGTCTTTTACGGTTATTCTCCATAAGGCAACCGCCTCTTCGTTGGTGTCAGGGTCTTCTTTGTCGGTCCTGACAACTTTTGTTTTGACAGATTCAAAGTCTTCAGGTTCGTGTGGGCATGCTCTCCAGAATGCCTCTTCCACCAGTTCTGCCTTTTTTTCTATGTCTAAACCAGTTAAAGCAATTGACATATCGGTTCTGTAGCCACCGAGTTTATTCATTGATACTTTTAATGTCTCTGGTGGTGGTTCACCTTTTACGTTTTCTATGAGAACTCGATCAGGTGACACTTGTTTTAATTCCAAAGTGTCGAATCTTGCAGTTACATCAGGACCGAGGTAAGAAGGTGATCCGATTTCGTAAAGAAGTTGTGAAGTAACAGTTCCAATAGAAACTTCGCCACCCGTGCTGTCATGTTTTCCAATTATTGAAGAGCCGTCATTAGCAATATCTGCCCATGGAAAACCAGTGCGACTCATTCCATCCACTTCGGTAAAAAAGGAGTAATTCCCACCGGTTGCTTGAGTCCCGCATTCGATTACATGGCCTGCTACTACAGCGCCGGCAAGGGCATTCCAATCGTCTTGTGTCCATTTATGATGCCATGCTGCAGGCCCACAGACGACAGCAGCATCAGTTACGCGTCCTGTAATGACGATGTCAGCGCCTTTGTTTAGTGCTTCAACGATACCCCAGCAGCCTAAATAGGCATTAGCGCTTATGTAACTATCAATTTCGGTTATGGCTTTTCCGGTGTCCATGTGTTTAAAGTCGATTCCTGACGCTGTTAGCTCAGGTATTCGCGACAAGATGTTGTCACCCTCTATGTAAGCAATAGAGGGTGAAAGGCCTACTTTTTCTGCTGCTTCAGATACAGCTTCGGCGCAACTTGCCGGATCTAGCCCACCAGCATTGCTTATAACTTTTATATTTTTCTCCATGCATGTGGCCATTACTTGTTCCATTTGAGTTACGAAAGAACGCGCATAACCTCCATTCGGTCTTTTAGCTTGAGTTCGGGCCAAAATAAGCATTGTTAGTTCGGCTAACCAGTCACCGGTTAATACATCTATGGGGCCATCGTTGACCATCTCATAGGCAGCGGAAAGACGGTCCCCATAAAAGCCTGAGCAGTTAGCTATACGAATTGGTTCAGTCATTGTTGCCTTTCTAATTTTCCTCATCAGGGTTTATGACGAGAAGGGGCACTCCGTTGTCCAATTGCTGATTTTCACTAACCAGAATTTCGGTTACGGTTCCCTTATAGGGAGCTTTTACGTGATGCTCCATTTTCATTGCTTCAAGAGTTAGGAGCGTGTCGCCAGCAGAAACAGTATCTCCATTTGAAACTCTGATTTCTAGAACCACTCCTGGCATTGGTGCCACGAGACTACCTTCAGCTATTTGGAGTACTGGTGGTTCGAAACGGGGGAGAATCTCAAAAGAAACCGTTCCTTGACTGGTCTGAAGATGAATGCTTTCTTTTCCTTCAGTGATCAGAGATGTCATTCTTTCACCGTCTACTTCAGCTTCAATATGTTCTGCCGAGCAGTGGTTAATTGTCGCTGTGCTTCCATTATCGAAGACGAAAGATCCGTCCCGTTTAGTTTTGTAAGAGACAGTAACTTTTTCACCAGAATACAAAAGGGAAACTTCTTGAGAGGGGAGTCGACCATTACGCCAGCCACTAGGTATAGATTTCAGAACGATAGCGTTTTTTCGATTTTTATTTTGCAGCCAAAGTGCAACTGTAATAGCCGCCTTTTTAATGTCATCTTCGGTCAATTGAAGATTTGGTTCAGGAGAGTTGCTATCAATGAAGTCGGTAGTTGTTTCACCTTTTAGAAATTTGTTGTGTCTGAGGGTCGAAACTAGAAAATTTCGATTTGTTGTTATTCCAGCCAAGTGAAGTTTCTCTAAAGCTCTTGCTAGATTCAATATTGCTTCAGTTCGGCTTGATCCGTGGGATATAACTTTCGCCAGCATAGGGTCGAACTCGACGCCTACAAAAGATCCTTTTTCGACGCCAGAATCCCACCTTACATCCGGTTCTTTGGGAGGGGAGAAGGCCAGAATTTCCCCTGTAGCAGGTAAAAATTCTTTTGACGGGTCTTCTGCATACAAACGAGCTTCAACAGCATGTCCTATTGGCACTAGGTCCTCTTGAGTGAAAGAGATAGCTTCGCCGGAAGAAATTTTTATCTGTTCACGGACTAGATCTATGCCAGTTACGGCTTCCGTGACTGGATGTTCTACCTGGAGTCGAGTGTTGACTTCGAGAAAGAAGAAATCCCCTGTTTCATCATCTAAAAGAAATTCAACTGTTCCTGCTGATTGATAGGCCAGGCTTTTACCCATTCTTAGCGCTGCATCTGTTATAAGTTTTCTCTGTTCTTCGTTTATGACAGAAGAAGGGGACTCTTCGATTATTTTTTGATGGCGTCTTTGAATTGAACACTCTCTTTCACCTAGGTGTAAAAGGTTTCCATGAGAATCTCCAAGAATTTGTATTTCTATGTGACGTGATTTGGGTATGTACCTTTCCAGGAAAACCCTTTCGTCGCCAAAAGCATTTTTTGCTTCTCTTTGAGCTGTAGAAATCGCTTCTGGCAGGTCATTTTCATTTGCAACAATGCGCATTCCTTTACCACCACCACCTGCTGCTGCTTTGACTAGGAGCGGGAAACCTATTGAAGATGAATCGTTAAGGTCATTAGATGAAGGAAGTGTCGGCACATCTGCTTCTTGCGCTATTTTTTTTGCTGTTATTTTGTCTCCCATGGACTCAATGGCTTCTGATGAAGGGCCTATCCAAATAATGTTTTCTTCTATTGCGGCTTTTGCAAATGATGCATTTTCAGATAAAAACCCATATCCCGGGTGGATGGCATCTGAGTTGCTTCTTTTAGCGGCGTCGATAATTTCTTTTTGATCTAAATAATTTGTTGAGAGTCGAATTGCCTTGTCAGCTTCTTTTACAAAAGGTTCGTTTTTATCAGCATCGGTGTAAATGGCTATGCAGACAATGCCCATTGACTTTGCTGTTCGAAATATCCTTCTGGCTATCTCTCCACGGTTGGCTACTAAGAGTGTTTCGATCGTCATAGTCGGAATACTCCGTATTTTTGGGATCCTTCTATTGGCTTGTTGCGGAAGGTGGAGAGGCAGATGCTCAGTACGGTTCGTGTGTCTCTGGGGTCAATTATTCCGTCATCGCTTACAGCTCCTGTTGCTACTAGTGCTAATGATCCTTTCTCTTGGATCTCTTCAACTTTTTGAACAATCTCAGCATCAAGTTCTTCGTCAAATTCTTCCCCTTTTCGTTCGGCACGACCCTTACGAACTATCGACATGACCCCAGCGATTTGTTTGGGGCCCATAACGGCGATCTTTGCTGTAGGCCAAAGAAAAGTAAATCTATTTCCATAGGCACGTCCCGACATTCCATAATTACCTGCACCCATTGATTTGCCCACTATCACAGCGATATGTGGAACGGTTGAGTTGGATATCGCGTTAATAAGTTGTGATCCTTTCTTAATTATTCCAGCTTTTTCAAAATCGCTACCCACTATGAAACCTGGGACATTGTGCAGGAAAAGTAAGGGAGTATCTTGCCTGTTGCATAGCTGAATAAAATGAGCCGCTTTTTCCGCTTCTTCTGGGAAAATAACACCGTTATTACCGAGTATTCCGATTGGGTAACCATCGATTGTTGACCAGCCGCATACCATAGCAGGTCCATATAACGGTTTGAATTCTTCAAATCTAGAACCATCTACAATCCTTGAAATAACCTCTCGAATGTCTACCGGTTGCCTCAAATCTCTATCTACTATTCCCAAAAGTTCTTCAGGATCATGAATAGGTTCTTCTGAAATGTAGCTTGGTGAGGGTTCGGTTTTTTTCCAATCCAGATGAGAAACTACTTCTCTACAGATTCGCAGGGCGTCCATCTCATCTTCTGCGAGGTAGTCAGCTAGACCAGATTGTTCAGCATGAAGTTGGGCTCCTCCAATTGATTCATCATCGGATTCTTCACCAGTCGCCATTTTTACTAATGGTGGTCCCCCCAGGGCAACTTTTGATTGCTCGCGGATGAAAATGTTGTAATCAGAGACTCCAGGTTGGTAGGCACCTCCTGCAGTTGCGGTTCCAAAAACAACGCATATTGTGGGGATGCCCATTTTTGAAAGTTCGATCATCTCATAGAAGAAGCGACCAGACTCGGCGAAGTGGCTTACTTGTGCTCTGCTTTTATTTGATTTTCCGCTGCCAGTTGCAATATTTAGATCTGCGCCAGCCGATTCCACGAAGCTTACATAAGGCATGTGGTTGTCTCGAGAAATTTCAAGTGCACGCATCCATTTTTTGACTACGTAAGGAGTCATGGCGCCAGCTTGAACGGTGGGATCGTTGCCGAGTATTACACATTCGGTGTCTGCTATAACACCAATTCCAACTACGAAGCCCCCTCCTACTGTGTAGTCCGTGTCAGCTGCTGCCAATGGACTTATTTCAAGAAAGGGGCTATCAGGATCTAAAACGTTAGCAATGCGTTCCCGTATCGGCATCTTCCCTTTTGATCGATGCCTCTGTGTTGTTTCAGGTCCACCTCCGGCTTCTGCTTCATCGAGAAGTTCTTCAAGCTCTTTTAGTTGTTCAAGTATGTCTGATCGATTGTTATCGAACTGTTCCCCGTGCACATCAAGGTGTGACTCCAGGGCAGGCGCTAGAAGTTTACGTTTCATGTGTTATTCCTGAGGGTAATTAAGAGGTATTGATCTTACCGTAAGAGTTTTTTTCTAGCAATTTGTAATCAAAAAGTCTCATGAATTCAGTGATTTTACTTATTTCATGTTATGAATACAGATGGAATCTTTCGACTCTGAAGTTATTGATCAGAATTCTCAAAAAGTTCCTTCTAGAAAGATAAAGCCTGAGATTAGGCCTTGGATATCGCTTCTTGTAGCTTCTTCTAGCATATTTTTGATGACTCTTGACTTGGGTCTTACTGCAGTGTCGCTGCCAGAGATTCGAGCGGATTTTCATGAATCAAAGAGACAAATAATCAATTGGGGAGCGACCGCATATCTGGTGGCTATGACCTCGTTGCTTTTGTTATTCGGTCGTCTGTCTGACCGTTATGGTCGTCGAAAATTATTTTTAATTGGTCTGTCTATAACGACAATGGCGGTTTCTTTAGCTGCTTTCACTCCTAATGCCGAAGTATTTTTGGTCGCTAGAACTTTACAGGGAGCGGGTATCGCTATTCTCGTTCCAACAGCGTTGGCGATGGTTCTTGGTGATATACCTCAACAACGTCAAGGTGCAGCAGTGGGTCTATGGGGTTCGATCGGTGCTGTTGCCGGAGTTTTAGGACCGATATCGTCGGGTTCATTAATTGAGATTTTTGGATGGCGAGCTACTTTTGCTTTATTGGCAATTCTAGGGGCTCTAGCTTTGTTAGCTGGAGTAAGAGTCCTTAATGAAAGCTACTTGCCAGAAGTACCTGAAAACTTGGATTTAATGAGTGTTTTCAGCGGGATTGTTTCTATAGGTTCAGTTACCCTAATCCTGTTACAGGGAAATGATTGGGGCTGGTTTTCTAGGAAAATTATTTTTCTTTTTTTTCTGGGGATATTAGTAAGTTGCATTTTTTTGATTAGTTGCAAACGTTCTAGAAATCCACTTCTAGATTTAGAACTTTTTAAAAATCATAAATACCGTCAAGCTACTATTGCAGCTGGCTTTCATCAGATAGCTTTTTTCGCATTCTTTTTTTCTTCACCTATTCTTTTGTCTGAAATTTGGGGGTGGTCTCCAATAAAAACTGGATTTGCAGTAGCGCCTTCAATGCTTCTTGCGATTTTGGTTCAGACTCCTTTTGGAATTTTGGCTGATCGATTTGGATACAGAAAACTCATTTTATATGGCGGTTTTGTTCCTTCTTTGGGCATTGGTTGGTGGCTGATTTTCGTTGACTCAGAACCAAGTTATTTAAGTGCTTTTTTGCCTGGTTTACTTGTTGTTTCACTCGGATCGGCGATGGTCGGAATCACTACGACTGGTGTTGCCTTGACAGTGGTTAATCCCCAAAAACTGGGGATTGCTAATGCTATGCATCAGGTTTCGCGCCGTCTAGGTACGACAATGGGTGTTGCGCTTGCTGTAGGGCTTAGTAGTGGTGCAAACGATTTGGAGATTTTCGAAAATATACAAGTACTGTGGTGGGTGGTTGCGTTCATGTATGTAGCTGGGTCACTTTTCGTATGGAGATCAGATATCGAGTAATTGTTTTATTTCAAGCAAATAAGGTGATTGTAAATAGTTAGGAGTTGAAGTGTCAGAAAAAAGAAGAGTTGATGAACTATTTGATTTGACGGGACATGTGGCAGTTATTACAGGAGCTGGAAGAGGCATAGGTGAAGGAATAGCTAAAGCCATGTCTGAAGCAGGTGCTTCTGTGGTAGTGGCTGCAAGAAGAACAGAGGAGATAGAAAGAGTCGCAAGTGAAATTAATGACAATGGGGGAGAAGCTCTAGCTGTTACCACTGATGTTACGGATGACAAAGCACTCGAGAATCTTGCTGAAGCGGCGGTTGAGCGTTTCGGTTCTTTAAGCGATTGGGTTAACAACGCTGGAGGTTCGCCTTTACGGATGCCGATAATGGATCTACCTCGCGAAGAGTGGGATAAGACGATGGCTTTGAACTTAACTGCTGTGTACTCGGGGTCAGTAATTGCTGCTCGCCATATTGACACTGGGTCAATTATAAATATTTCATCTGGGGCTGGGTTCGGTCCTGTGCCAGGTAGCGCTCATTATGGCGCTGCAAAGGCAGCAGTACATTCGCTCACTTGGACCTTTTCGGCAGAGTTTGCTCCAAAAATAAGAGTTAACACAGTCGCCCCGGGAGCGATACCCACTGAGATTATGCTTAAAGCAATAGGGCGTAAAGAGGATGAATTAGACAAAATTCTAGAAGAGTGGAAAATCCCAATGGAGAGGCTTGGAACGCCTCAAGATATAGGAGCCGCTTGTGTCTATCTTGCTTCTGATGCATCAAGTTGGGTAACCGGCGAAATCCTTCGAGTGGGTGGAGGAGCTAAACCCAGATAGCAGATTGTCAGCTAGCGAGTTTGAAAAAAACCTGTTTGAGGACCAGCTTCAGCATCAGGTTCTCCATTCTCAATTTTTACAGTTACACCTGAGTCATTTTCAACTATTTCGAAACAACGAACACCTGTATAAGCGGGAGGTCCACTGTGGGTGCCGTCTCGAACATCAAAACTAGCTCCATGCAGAGGACAGTTAACTTGAAAGCCTGAGAGTCTTCCTTCACTTAGTGGAGTATCAGCGTGACTGCAGTTGTCTTCAATTGCATAGAGTGCTCCATCTACACGACAAATAAGTATTTCCAGATTTCCTATTTCACAAGTGGTCAACTCGCCATTATCTAAATCAGATAATTTTCCAAGTTCATGCTCGTCTGGTTGGTTCACTTACAACGCCTTACTTTTGCTATTACTTGTCAAAATCGGATGATAAATAGCGGTCAATATTTTCATGAAAGAAACGTATTCGTCTTTCTTGATAAGGCATATATTCACCTCTATAGCCTCTTGAGCTTAAACCTTGTTGTTGAGAAGACCAGATTGCAACATCTTGATCAATTCCGTGACCGCAAGAAATTTCACCAACTTTTCCTGTTTCATGCTCGACTTGCTCATTTATAGAAACCCAATCGCGCATTGAGTTTGAGTAATATTCTTTTGATCCTTCTGGGAATTTGGTCAGGTACCACATATTAAAAAAACATTTTTTTGGGTTTTCAGGGTGAGGATAGGCCATCAAGAAAATGCAACCATCAGGTTTCATACTGAATGAAACATTTGGAAACACTGTGTAATGGTAATGATCGGTCAGTTGCTCATCGGAGTACAAAGAGAAATCGTAACCTTTATCAGCACCGACTTTACGTTTGTGTTTCTGCAGGGCTAGACGAAGAGCGCTTAAGTCGTCTTTGAATGGCGAAGGGTCAAAGTCCCAGAAAGCGAAGTCTTCTTTTAAACCTTGAAAAGTTTTTTCATACGAACCTTTGTATTGAGGTCCTGGGCCTCCTCCGGGCATCAACATTCTGCAATGTCCCGTGGGGTACATGTCGAATTGACACCCTGAATAGTGTTCGTTCATGACGGTTACAGTTTGAGGATGAACGAAAGGAAGATGGTAGCTTTCGTTGAAATTATCCTGAACTACCTTCCAATTAAAGTCACCTTCCAAAGTTACCCAGTGGGTACGTTTCATTTGTTCCATTTGGTAACAGTCCAGATGTTCTGAAATAGGGCTTAGGTAATCGAGCAAATCTTTACATTCTGGATCCATGTTTATCCAAATGAAGCCACCCCAAGTGCCACAAGGGATTTCTACTAGGTTTCTTTTTCCACAGGGATTCCCTTGGGGGAAATCTTCTTCGCAGTGAACCCATACTAGAGTTCCGTCATTATCGAAACGCCAGCCATGATATGCACAAGTAAAATCTCCGCCATTCAAAGAGCCAGTTTCAGCTGAAACTAAAAGGTTGCCTCTGTGTTGGCAAACGTTGTAAAAAGCATGGATTTTGTTATCTGAACCCATGGAGCAAAGGATTGATTCAGAACCTATAGACACGGTTATGTAATCCCCGGGGTGGGGGAGTTGGTCAACTCGACCTGCGACAAGCCATACTTTGGTCCACATTTGTTCCCATTCAAGTGCGGCAAAGTCAGGTGAGTTGTAACGAAACCCTTCTATAGGCCTTTGACCTAGTTCAGGTTCTGCTGCTTTTTCTCTAGAAATACCAGCTTGGGGTTTATTTGTGTCGATATCGGTCATTGAAGTTTCCCCTTCTATCCACCCATGTTAGACACTGAAATGGTGATTGCTTTATGTTCAACTTTCAGAGGCTCTATTAAGTCAGTTAAGGTGCAAATAAAATGATGTTTTTGACCATTATGGGAGTGCAAAATGAGTGAAATTCAAGAACTTTTTGACCGTCAAGAGATTACGGATGTTATGCATTCATATTGCAGATTTGTTGATTTGAATCTCCCAGAAAAGCAGGTTGAGTGTTTTACGATTGACGCGATTGCGGACTATTACGGTGGAGTGGAATTGGTAGGTAGAGATGCAATTCTGGAAATGCTTAAAAAAGCTTTAACTAGATTTACAGCAACTTGCCACACTCTTTCAAACATTGAAATTAATTTTGAAAGTTCCGACATGGCTAGTTCAGTTTCGTATGTTCAGGCGTGGCACAGAAAACCTTCAGGCCCTGAAGATGATTATGAAGTTCGGGGTCAATATCATGATCGCTGGTCAAAAACTGATGAAGGTTGGAGAATTTCTTATAGAAAATTTTTGACAATGGCAGCCACGCCACCCAGACCAGAGGCCCCGGGTATAGGGAGAGTTTAGTAATTTTATATTCCATCATGCTGGAGATTTCAACGCGTCAAACATCATTTAAACTTGATATATGAATGATCGAGAGTGGGGATTTAAAACAAGAGCCATACATGCGGGTGGTGGTCCGGATGTCTCGACGGGAGCCCGGAATGTTCCTATTTATCAAACTACTAGTTTTGTATTTGAAGACACTAGAGATGCAGCTGACATGTTCGCACTGCAAAAATTTGGATCTATCTACACGCGTATCTCAAACCCTACGATCAATGCTTTTGAAGAAAGAATGGCAAGTCTTGAAGGTGGTATTGGGTCAGTGGCGACATCATCTGGCATGTCGGCAGAATTTCTAACAGCTGCAGCGCTAGCAAGTTCGGGGGATAGTTTTGTAACCTCTTCAGCGATTTACGGTGGCACCCATACGATGTTTGATGTTTCCTTAGGGAGATTTGGTATTGAAGCTCGTTTTGTTGAGGGTGATACCCCAGAGTCTTTCGATGCCGCTATAGATGAAACAACTAAATTTTTATACACGGAAATTGTTGGTAACCCATCTGGTGCAGTGGCAGATGTTTCTGTTTTAGCAGCAGTAGCCCATTCACATGACATACCACTTGTGATAGACGCTACTTTCGCTACTCCTTATCTTTGCAGACCTATCGACTTTGGTGCTGACATAGTTTTACACTCCGCAACGAAATTCATTGGAGGTCATGGCAACTCCATAGGAGGTGTCGTGACTGAGTCAGGTCGTTTCAACTGGGGGAATGGCAGATTCCCAGAAATGACAGAACCGGTTGCAACTTATAACGGTCTTAAGTATTGGGAGAATTTTGGAGAGTATGCGTTTTGCACAAAGTTACGATCTGAACAACTACGTGACCTAGGTGCCTCTTTGGCGCCAATGAATGCTTTTTTACTACTGCAAGGTTTAGAAACTCTTCCATTCCGTATGGATGCTCATGTGGCAAATGCTAAAACTGTTGCTTCATTCCTAGAGAAGCATTCAGAAGTTAGTTGGGTTAATTACGCGGGACTTGAATCCTCCCCAAAATGTAATTGCTCCCTATCAGATCCTTTCCAACAGCTCCTCCCCATGAAATAGTTGCCCCG
>PVBE010900477.1_pt1 | contig 16524 bp, 11 predicted proteins | sample 1631181 | NCBI WGS metagenome assembly PVBE01 (sample SAMN08397723, study PRJNA350692) | Marine metagenome, whole genome shotgun sequencing project. | isolation source: water | place: Pacific Ocean | collected 2012-04
AAATCCCAGCACCAATCATGGCGGCTATCACCGCGGCAGTGGCCGAGAACAGACCCAGCTTGCGGTTTTGAGGGGCGTCGCTCACTTCTCGTTGGCGAAGTAGATGATGGTGCCGATGACGGCAAGTGCGGCCAACACGGCGAGGGTGATTTTGATCCAACTCCATGGACGCTCGCCTTGAACTTCACCGGTGCGAGCGTTGACCAGAAACTGATAGGTCTTGTCCTTGAAGCGGTACGCGCTGATCCAGACGGGTAGCAGGATGTATTTGAAGGTAATGTCCGAGTAGTAGGTGGTTTTGTGATGGATGCGTTGTTCATCGCCGCCGATGTCCCAACGAATTGTTTCCTCGATCTCTGGCTCCATTTTGATTTTTGCAATATCGAATCCACCACGTAGATCAACCGTGTAACTCTCACTTTGAAACCCGCTCAGGAAAGCGTCCTCGTAAGGAGTGAGAGCCGGAAGATCCCATGGCTCAAGTTCATCAACATATTCGCGAGGCAGAGTGTCACTTGCCGGAACTAGAATGTCATCAAATTTGACCCATACTCGGCCTGAAGCAGGGTACCAACGAATTCTTCGCTCCTGACGGGTTCTACGGTTCCCATCACTATCCGTATAGCTTACCGAAACATAATAGGCCACACCTCGCTGCCCCATGTAATCTGTGGTGGTATCACTATCATAGGTCCAGTGTGGAAGATAGAGGCCCTTCAGCTTTTGAATGTCTCGAGCAAAATGCTTGAGTTTATTTGGCGCAAACCAGAGACCATTAATCCATTCTCGAAAATGGCCAATACCTTCATCCCGGGTAACTGCAAAAGGCAGTAAGGCTTGGGGTTTTATTACATTAGCTTCTCTCGGTTGTTGAACAAAAGGTGTGCCGCAAAAGGCACATTCGCCCGAGGTTTGGTTTGCTTCGAGGTGGTTCTCTGCACCGCAAGCATTGCAGGTGACTTGTGATATCGTAGTGGTGGGGGCGTTGGATTCCAGCGAAGCTAATTGGCTTTCGAAATCGTGTTCTAACACCTTGCCCGTGGGCGTGGGGCAGTCCACCTCGGCTCCACAATAGGGGCACTCCATCTTGGCCGCGCCCGGGCTATAAATGAGATCGCCTCCGCAGCCGGAGCAGGGGAACGTGGTAGGGCCGCCCTCTTTGCTCTGGGCGCTTTTGGCTTCGGGCGTTCCGGAGCTTTGCAGCCCGGGCAGCGTGCTGACTGGAGTCCAGTTTTCGCTGCCCTCGGTGTGGGCTAGGTCGGTCTCTTTCAGAGTGCCGTTCGCGAGCAGGTCACGGACTTCTTCCAGAGAGTAGGGCCCGAAGTTTTCTCCATCACGATTGATGGTGATATGCATGTAAACTTAGACCAACGGTGGCGGTTCCTGGGAAGGCAAAGGAGGAGCGCCTCCGGCACCGGGGAGAGGAGGGGGGGCGAACAAGCCAGACAGTTCGGGAACTTCGCCGGCTTTAGCCCAATTGGCCATGCCTTTGGTCCAGACCAGCATATCTGGTTTAAAGCTGCCGTCATCGGCCATGGCTTTCAGGCGGCTCACGTCGTAGGGGCCGTACTGTTGATTGTCGATGCCTACTTTGTATTCCGTGCCTGTGGCGGTGGCTGCGCCCGGGAGGGGTGGGGCGGATTGTTGTTGCTGGGGTTGGGCGCCGGCGGCGAGGGCGCCTCCCATTTGGTTGGCCATCATCACGCCCATGGCCATTTCCATGCCGGCACCAGCGGCTCCGGTGCCGCCGGGGTTATTGGCCATATCGCCCATGGCGCGGGTGGCGCGGAGGGCGGTGAGGTTTTGCATGGCCTGCGGGTTGCCTTGGGAAAGCTTGGTGGCGCTGAGGCGACTCATTTCCATGAGCTCCTTGCGGACATCGTCCGGCATGGTGAGGCTGGCCACGCGGAAGCGGGTGAGCTCCAAACCGAGGGTGGCGAGGTATTCCTGAATGGGCGCCTGCAGCTCCTCGGAGATGTCCTTCATCTGGCCGGTGAGCTTGCCGGGGTTCAGCTCCAGTTCGCCTAGGCGATCGGCCACGTTCACGACGATCTCGTCGCGGAGATCGTTGGAGATATCGCTGACATCAAATTTGCCATCCGTGCCGACGATTTCCTCGAGGAACTTTTTGGGATCGCCCACCTGCATCACGTAAGTGCCGTTGGCGCGCAGGTCGAACATGCCGTAGCCTTCGCATTCCACGGTGACCGGGCCGCGCGTGCCCCATTTTAGGTCCGTGAATTTCGAGGTCTTGACGAAATAAACCTCGGCCTTGAACGGGCTCTCGAAGCCGTGTTTCCAGCCCATCAAGGTGGAGAGGATGGGCAGATTGGCCGTGGTGAGCTCGTGGGTGCCGGGCTCGAATACATCTGCCACGCTTGTGCTGCCTTCATTGACGAATACGGCGGATTGACCGGGGCGGACCACCAGTTTGGCGCCGTTTTTGATCTCGTTGTTGTGACGTTCGAAGCGGTAGACCATCGTCTCCTGCCCGTCGTCCATCCACTCGATGATGTCGATTAATTGTCCTGATAACCAGCCCATGAGAATGCCTTTCGTTGCCTGTGGTGTTGTGTGCCGTTGGGATTATTAGTATCCTCGAATTACCGTCGAGGCGCAACCTCGGAAGCATAATCGACTCAAGTGGGGCCGGCATTGATAATATCAATTTCATTCATGGTCGGGTTTCGAGTAGAGTCTGCCCAGCGATGAATATTTGGGCCAACCGATTTTTTCTCAAGCTGATGCGCGGCGTGCTCCGCGTATGGTTCCGCTTCCGCGCTTTCAATGAGGAAGCCATGCAATGCGACGGCCCCGTGCTGTTGATCCCCAATCATTTGTCCTGGCTGGACTGGCTGTTCGTGGGCCTGTGCGTGGAGCCGGATTGGAAATTTGCCGCCTCCGAACTGCCCGCCCGCGCCAGCAAACTGCACGAGTGGGTTCTGAGCAATGAACGCATTATCCTGATTGGCGCTGACCCGGCCGCCAGTCTGAAGAAAATGGCTGCGCATCTGGAGGCCGGCGGCAAGCTGATCCTGTTTGCCGAAGGGCGCATGAGCCGGACGGGCAGTTTGCAGCGGCTCTTTGATGGCACGGGATTTCTGATCCAGAAAACCAAGGCCAAGGTGATCACCTGCCATCTGCGCGGCGCAGCACGGGTGCTGGCCAGTCCGCATGGCGGCTGGACGAAATGGTTTCCCAAGGTGAGCGCGCACTTTGATGATCCGGTGGTGGCGCCGGAGTTTGAAGGTAAACCGGCTATCCAACGTGCCAAGCTAAACCAATGGCTCCGTGATCGCATGATGCGTCAGCAGCTGGATGTAGAGATGGAGCACGGCGAACAGACGGTCCTTCGCGCCATTGCCGCTTTGGCCAAACAGATCCCGCACAAGGTCGTGCTGGAAGACCAGACCTTTAAGACACTGACCTATCAACGGCTTTTGGTTGGCACGGATGTGTTGGCCGCACAATGGGCGAAGCGACTGGACCCCAACACTGAGCGCGTGGGCGTGCTGTTACCCAACGTTAACAGCATGGTGGCGACGCTCACCAGTCTTTGGGCCTCAAGCAAGGTGCCGGCGATCTTGAATTACACCTCCGGTGCCGCTGCTATGCTGCAATGCACGGAATTGGCTGGGGTGAAACAGGTGGTCACGTCTCGGGCGTTTTTGGAGAAGGCCAAGCTGGAGATCGAGCCGTTTGAAGAGGCGGGCTTGGAGATCATTTATCTAGAGGATGTCGGTGAAAGTATTTCGGCCGTGAGCAAGCTGCTGGCGTTGCTGAACCAAAAACTCAATCCGTTGGCCGGACAGTATACGCCGTTTACCGACACGGCGGCGGTCCTGTTCACGAGCGGCTCCGAGGGCACTCCGAAGGGCGTGGAGCTGACGCACCAGAATCTACTGGCCAACGTGCGCCAGTGCATGTCGGTGATTGACCTGAAGGATAGTGACCGGTTTTTCACCTGCTTACCGCTCTTCCATAGCTTCGGCCTGACGGCCGGCGTGCTGCTGCCGATTCTGCGGGGCGGGTTTGTGTATTTATTCCCTTCACCGCTGATGTATCGGCAGATTCCGGCGGTGTTTTATGACCGCGACTGCACGGTGCTATTGGCGACCAACACCTTCCTGAACGGCTACGCGCGCTTCGGGCAGGCAGCGGATTTCGCGGAATTGCGTTATGTAATTTGTGGTGCGGAAAAAGTACAGGAAGCTACGCGCGAAGTGTGGGCGAAGAAATTCGGAGTCTCTCTGATGGAAGGCTACGGCGCCACGGAAACCGGGCCGGTGCTCAGTACCAGCAGCATTATTGAACACCGTGATGGCGCCGTCGGCCGATTGTTTCCCGGCGTGGATTACAAGTTGGAGACCATTGATGGTGTCGCAGAGGGCGGCAAGTTGCTGGTGAAGGGGCCAAACATCATGAAGGGATATTTAAATCCCGAGCCGAATGCGGAATTTCAGAAGCTAGAAGGCTGGTACGACACGGGCGATATCGTGACGGTGGATGAGGATCGTTATATTTTCATCAAAGGCCGCGCCAAGCGGTTTGCCAAGATCAGCGGTGAGATGGTGAGTTTGACGGCTGTGGAGGCGGCGTTGGCCGGGGCGTTCCCGCAACATGGCGAAGATTGCGCGGTGGCGGTGGTCGCCCGGCCGGATGCCGACAAGGGCGAGCAACTGATCGCGGCTACCAACAAGGCCGAGCTATCCGCCGATGAAATCCGCGAGGCAATTGCCAAGGCCGGCCTGCCTAATCTCGCCGTGCCACGCGAGATTAAAGTGCTGGATGAGATTCCAGTGCTAGGCTCTGGAAAAACGAATTATCCCGAGCTGAGTAAGTTGGTGGCAGGGTGATTTTCTTTTCCAACACAGAGACACAGGCAACACAGAGGAAAACAAATCAATCTTTCTGTGTGTCCTGCTCCTCAGGAGTGATTGAAATCTTCTCGAATCCTTCCTCGATGAAGGTCGTGTTTTGGATACGGGCGAGTTTGGCGTAGAGGCCGTCCTGCGCGAGAAGGGTGTCGTGTGTGCCGCGTTCGACGATGGCGCCATGTTGAAGCACGAGAATCTGGTCGGCCTTACGAATGGTGCTGAGGCGGTGGGCGATCACGAAACTGGTGCGACCCTGCATCAGGCGCTCGAGAGCTTCCTGAATCAGGCGCTCGGTGGCGGTATCGACACTGGCGGTCGCTTCATCGAGGATCAGAATCGGCGCATCGGCCAGCAGCGCGCGCGCGATGCTGACCCGTTGTTTCTCGCCCACACTGAGCTTCACGCCGCGTTCGCCCACGCGTGATTCGTAGCCCTCGTCCAGCGCGCAAATGAACTCATGACAATTCGCGGCGCGCGCGGCCGCTTCAATGGCCGCGTCATCGGCATCGAGTTTGCCGTACTGGATATTTTCGCGAATGGTGCCATTGAAGAGGAAGGGTTCCTGGCTGACGACGGCGATGTGATGGCGCAGGGAAGTCAGGGATGTTTCCGCCACGGGTTGGCCATCGATGGTAACCTTGCCGCCCGTGTATTCGTAAAAGGCAGGCAACAGGCTCACCAGCGTGCTTTTGCCCGCGCCCGTGGGGCCGACGAGCGCGATCATTTGGCCCGGCTTGGCATGCAGGGAAATGTCCTTGAGCACGGGGCGGCCGGATTCGTACGCAAAAAAAACATCCTCGTAAATCACCTCACCGCGTACGGGCTGGGGTAATTCGGTCGTGCGGGATTCGTCGCGTTCGGCGTCATGGTCGAGAATATCGAACACGCGTTCGCCGGCGGCCCGAGCGCTTTGGAGCATTTGATTAAGGCCATGCAGGCGCGCCATCGGCTCGTAAAAGAGCATCAGATAAAACAGGAACCCAACCAGCTCGCCGGTGGTCATAGTGCCGGCCATCACGGCTTGGCCGCCGAACCACAGCACCAACACCGTGCCGAGCGCGGCAAAGAAGCTCATGGCCGGATTGTAATTGGCCCAGGCGCGCATGATGCCGAGGTTTCCCTGGCGCAGACCCTCGGCGCGGCCGGCAAAGCGCGCGTCCTCGTGATCCTGCCGACCGTAGGCCTTGATTTGTCGGATGCCCTGGAGGTCGTCCATCAACAGCGCGTTCATGGCGCTGGAAGCCTCGCGCTGTTTGCGGTATCGGCGATGGGCGGTAAGCGTGTACCACAACGCGCCGGCTGCCAGAAACGGCAGAGGCGAGAGAGCCACCGCGGCCAGGGTGGGATTAGTGTAAAAGAGAATGCCGCTGATGCCGCCGATGCAGAGAATGGCCACAGTGCCCTGCTCGGTGCCATCGATGAGCACGCGTTCGACATTATTGATGTCTTCCACCACGCGGGTCATTAAATCGCCGCTGGCGCGTTTATCAAAATAACTCACCGGTAACCGTTGCAGCTTGGCAAACACATCGCGCCGCATGTCGTAAATGACGTTTTGCTCAAAGTGATTGTTGATGCGGATGCGCAGGCTGTTGAACAGGTCGCGCAGCAAAAACGCCAAAGCCATGGCGCCGACGGCCCAGCCGAGCTTGGTGGTGCCGCCATCCTTCTCGATGATGCCGTCGATGATGTACTCGGTGAGCTTCGGATAGGTGAGCGCGCAAAGGAGCGACAGCACGGCGCAACCCACAGTGGCCAGCGCGAGGCCCTTATACGGCAGCAGATAGGCCCACACGCGCCGGAGAATTTCGTCGGTGGTGCGTTTGCGCGATTTAAACGTGGGATCGTCGCTGATCAGCCCGTGGTGTGCCATGGGCGGGAAGAATACGGACGCGCGTCTTCGCGTCGAGCAAATGCGGGCTAAATCGGGACGCCGTTTTCGTCCCAGTGGCGGGCGTAGGCGCATTCGCCGTTGGTGATGAGGAATTCCTCGCGCTTGCGGCCGTTGTCGTGCCAGCGGGTCCATCGACCTTCGGGTCGGCCTTCGACAAAGAAACCCTCGGCATGCACCTGGCCATCGAGATCTACGCCTTGGGCGCGACCGGTGTAAGGCTTTGGTTCCTTACGGAAATAGGACAGGCAATCGAAGAAATCGGTTGAATTGGGATTCTCCAAGGCGTAGCCGTTTACGTCTCGCAGTTCAATATCCGCAAAACGCACCAGACGCGTGCAGCGTGATTTCGGTTTGTAGCCTCCTTGTTGGCGCACCGGTCCCTCCGTCGAAGAGGCTACGCTGGTGGCCCAGCTTGGCTACGATAACTTATCAACGATTTAGCCTTCATCCCGCATCGCACAGCCTTTAGCCTGCGGCGTGGCCCGGGAGTATGTCCTGCAACCTTACCGCGAATCGATCGCGCTCCAGATCGATTATGAGGCGGAGCTGAACGACGCGCAACGCGCGGCGGTGACCGCCTTGCCCGGTCCGGCGCTGGTGATCGCCGGAGCCGGCTCTGGCAAAACGCGCACGCTCACCTACCGCGTGGCATACCTGCTGGAACAGGGCGTGCCAGCCGATCGCATTTTGCTGCTCACCTTCACCAACAAAGCCGCCAAAGAAATGATGGGCCGCGTGACGGACCTGATAGGGCAGGACATGAGCGAGTTGTGGGGCGGCACGTTTCATTCCATCGGCCATCGCGTGCTGCGGCGTCATGCGGAGACGCTGGGATTCAACCGGTCGTTTACCATTCAGGATCGCGAAGATGCCAAGGGTTTGGTGAATGCGTGCATTGCCGAGGCAGAGATCGACGTTAAAGCCACGCGGTTCCCCAAGCCGGATGTGGTGGGCGACATCGGATCGCTGGCGCTCAACAAACAGCAATCTGTGCGCGAGGTGATCGAGGAGCGCTACCCGTGGTTTGAGCCGTTGGCCACGCAGATCGAGGATGTGCTGACCCGCTACACCGCCCGCAAACAGGCGCAGGGCCTGATGGATTTCGATGACTTGCTGGTCCTTTGGCTGAAGCTGTTGAAGGAACATGAGGACGTGCGCGAGCTTTACCAGAAACGGTTTCAGTTCGTACTCGTAGACGAGTATCAGGACACTAACCAACTGCAGGCCGAATTGATTGATCTGTTGGGCGAGCGCTACAAAAACGTGATGGTGGTGGGAGACGATTCGCAGAGTATCTACTCATGGCGCGGGGCCAATTACGAAAACATCATCGAGTTTCCCAAGCGTTATCCCAAGGCACAGGTATACAAGATCGAGACCAATTACCGCAGCACCCCAGAGATTCTGCAGCTGGCCAATGCCGCGATCGCGGCGAATACACGGCAGTTTGCCAAGGAGCTAGCGGCTTCGCGTGGGCCGGGCGAAAAACCGGTGGTGGCCGTGTGCAGTGCGGCCGATGAACAGGCGGCCTTTGTGGCTCAGCGCGCCCTGGAGCTGCGCGAGGAGGGCATTGAGTTGAACGACATGGCCGTACTGTATCGTTCGCACTTTCACGCGCTGGAAATGCAGCTCGAACTCACGCGACGCAACATCCCGTTCTCTATAACGAGCGGCATCCGGTTCTTTGAACAGGCGCATATCAAGGACGTCACCTCTTATTTGAAATGGTTGGCCAATCCGCGCGACGAACAGGCCTTCAAGCGGCTGGCACTGATGTTGCCCGGCGTGGGCGGCAAGACCGCGATGAAGTTGTGGAGCCAATTCCTTGCCGCGCACGCCGACACCACGCCCATGGCTAAAACGCTCCAGCGCTGTGCTGCCGCGCCAAAAAAAGCCAAAGTGCCTTGGGCCCAATTTTCCGCCACTGTGTCCCAACTGGAAACCGAACCCGTGGCTGGTGATGCCGGTAAAATGATCGAGCTGATTGTCGAGGCGGGCTACGACGCCTATGTGGAGGCCAATTACGACAAGGCGCCGCAACGGCTGGACGACATCGAACAGCTCGGCGTGTTTGCTCGCCAATACGAAACGCTCGAGACCTTTCTCGCCGAGCTCACGCTGCTCACCAACGTCGAGGCGGAACAGGATCGCGCTGAGGAGGACGACGAAAAGATCCGGCTCTCGACGATTCACCAAGCCAAGGGTTTGGAATTCAAAGTGGTGTTTGTGGTGATGCTGTGCGATGGCATGTTTCCCAGCAATCGTTCGCTAGATTCGCTCGATGGCGAGGAAGAGGAGCGTCGCCTGTTTTATGTGGCTATCACCCGCGCGCAGGATGAGCTGTATCTTTCCTATCCAATGATCCGTACCGTTGCCGGTGGCAGCAGCGACGACATGATTCAGCAACCTTCCCGCTTCCTCAACGAACTCCCCGGCGACCTCGTCGACGAATGGAAGCTCAGCAACTTCGATCCCTACCGGCAGGATCCATTTTAGGAAACGATTCTTAATCCCTCGGGCAATTCCAAATTCGGTACCACCAACAGGGCGGTGGCCCAGGCGTCGCTGACGGTGGCACTGTGGCACACCACCGCGGCCACGCGCGCGGCTTGGGTTGGGCGCCCGGTGCAGGGATCGATGACGTGCCCCTGCTTCACGCCGGCGTCGTCGATGAAGGATTTGCCGCCAATGCCGGAGACGGAGAGCGATTCGTTCTGCAGATCCACGATGCTCAAGGGCGGCTGGTCTGCATCGGGATGCTCCACGGCAATCCGCCAAGGTGCGCCATCGGCCTGCACGCCGCGGGCGCACACCGTGCTGGTGCCGCCATGGATCAGAAAATTTTCGAATTCGTTTTCCTGCAACAAGGCTGCTGCCTGCTCCAGAGCGTAACCTTTGCCCACCGAGCCGAGATCAAGCATGGCGCCTTCAGTGGCGAGTTGAACGGAGGTCTGTTCCGGATTAAGCCGGAGCTGCGGCCAGCCACAATGGGCCCGGGCCTCGGCGACATCTGTTTCGGAAGGAGCGGCGCCGGTGTCATTCATGAAACGCCAGCAGCGCATCAGCGGCGCGAGAGTGATGTCGAAAGCTCCACGGGTTTGTTCGCCAAGCGCAACGCACTGCTCCAGGAGCGTAAAGACTTCCGGTGAAACGGGTACGGGTTCCTGGGCACCGCGGGTGTTGATATGGGCGATTTCGCTGGTGGGTTGATAGAGGCTGAGCATGCTTTCCAGCCGGGTGATTTCCGCCAGAGCCTCTTCGGCCGCCGCGCGCAGAGTGGCCTCGGCCGCGCCGTGCAGAGCCACCTCAAACCGAGTGGCCATGGCTTCGGCGGCGACTGTGACGGTTTCGGGCATGCGATAAAAAAAGGCTCCACGGTTACCCGTGGAGCCTTTGAAAGGGTTGGCTTAACCGCCGATTTCTTTGATCGGGCCGTACGGGCCATGGTCGATCTTGGCTTCCTCTTCGTAATCGTAGGCCTTGATTTCGCGGCCGGAACCGTCGGTGATCTTGCGGGTCTTCGGATCGAAGTGGGCCATCGTGCCACGGCGGTCGGCCACCTCGGCGAGGGAGATCACCGCTTGCACCTTCATGGCGAGGTCGATGCCGGCCACGGGCTCTTCGCCGCTGCGGATGCAGTCCAGCCAGTTCTTGTGGTGCTGCGGGGTGGTGTTGCCGCTGGGCTCGAGGTTGGTGTAACTCTCCGGATCAAACTCCTCGGCGAACGGACGCTCGGGCTTGTACTCGAGGCTGCTACCGTTGGTACTGAGGTACATGGTGCCGTACTGGCCACGGATGGTTTCGTTGAGGCCCTGTTCATTGACGGATGAGCTGGTGACGATCAACGTCATGCCACTCGGAAACTCAGCGAGCACCTGGGTGTTGTCGCTCACGTCGCGGTCCGGGGTGATCTTGCGGGTGCCGAGGCACACGACGCGGCTCGGGAACTCGGCCTTGCCGGTGGCACGCATCAGCGGGAACAGACGGTGCGGCACGAGGTCGCCCAACAGGCCCGCGCAGTAGGGGAGATATTTGCGCCAGCGGAAGTAGTGATCGGGGCTGAATCCCATCTGCTTCATGTCTTCACGCAGCCAGCCGATCTTGCCACCCTGGGTGGTCCACTGGATGTCGCCCTTGGTGGCCCAGTCCTGCAAACGGTAGTTCCATTCGCCTTTCGGGTTGTTACGCATGTAGGAACCCTGCGCGAGCACGAGGGGGCCCATCTTGCCTTGGGCGATCAGTTCGGCGGCCTTGGCGAAGTTGCCGCAGCTGGTGATCTGGGAGCCGACCTGCACCTTGCGCTTGGTACGCTTCACGGCGTCGTAAAAATCAAACGCTTCACCGAGGTAGCGGGTCATCGGCTTCTCGACGTAAATATCTTTGCCGCTCTCCATAGCCTCCACGCAAATGCGGGTGTGCCAGTGGTCGACTGTGGCGCACACCACCGCGTCGATGTCCTTACGCTCAATCACCTTGCGGTAATCGGTGTAGGCCTCGACCTTGTCGTCGGAATTTTTGGAAACGAAATTCTTGGCATTGTTCGCGCGGTGGCTGGACACGTCACACACGGCCGCCTGCGCTATGTTGTTGGCCTCGGCGTTTTGGCGCATTTGCCGCACGTGCGCGCCGAAACCTCGACCGCCCACACCGACGTAGCCGACCACGATTTTTTCATTAGCGCCCTTCACATTGGCTGAGGGAGCTTGACCGGCTCCGTACACGGGCACCTTGAGGGCAGCGACGGCGGCAGCTGCCGTGCCGGATTTTTTCAGAAATTGCCGACGGTTATCGCCGGACGGGGATTGCTTTTTCGTGCTCATAAAAACCTTTGGTTTGAGTTGATCAAACGGGGCAAGAGAGCATAGCCCCTCGGAGGCAAGGGTCAACCCCAATCCTGTGAATGGGATTTGGTTGCGAGGCCGGTTTTTCATAGGAAAATACGACAATGTTCGCCGTCGCCCACGCCCTTGCCCTGCTCGATTGGGTTGTGATCACGGGCTATCTGGTTGGCATCATTGCGTTGGGGGTCTGGCTCGGGCGCGGGCAGAAATCCACGCGTGACTACTTTCTAGGCGGCCGCGATCTACCGTGGTGGGGTGTGGCCCTCTCCATCGTGGCCACCGAGACTAGCGCGCTTACCTTTATCGGCGTACCGGCGATGCTCTTTGCCGAGGGCGGCAATCTTGGCTTCATCCAAATCGTTTTCGGTTACGCGATTGGCCGGCTGATTCTCGCCGTGGTGATGGTGCCGTACTACTTCAAAAATGAAATCTATTCGCCGTTTGCGCTCATCGGCAATGCCTTCGGCCACGGTGCACACAAGACCGCCGCTTGCCTTTTCCTCATCGCCGGCACCTTGGCTGCCGGCGTGCGAGTCTTCGTCACGTGTATCCCGTTGCAACTGATGCTCGGCTGGGATGTGACCTCGGCGATCCTCCTCTTTGTCGGCTTGTCATTGGTCTACACCGCCATCGGAGGGCTCAAGGCCGTGGTGTGGACCGATGCCGTCCAGTTTGTACTATTCGTGGTTGGCGGGTTGTTCGCATTATTTTACATCCCCTCCCTCATCGATGGCGGCTGGATGGTGGCGATCGATACCGCGCGCGAAGGAGGCAAACTGGCGTGGTTGAATACAGAGTTTGCGTTGGGCGGTTCGTTCAATATATGGATGGGCATTTTTGGCGCGACAATCTTCGTGTTGTTTACGCACGGCATTGATCAACTCGTGGCCCAACGCGTGCTCGCCTGCCGCTCCATTGCCGATGGCCGTAAGGCGCTGATCTTTAGCGCGGTGACGATCTTGCCGATGATGCTGCTCTTCCTGTTCGTCGGCGTAATGCTCTGGTCGCTGTACCAACACACGCCGATGGCCATCGAGATTCCCGAAAACGCCTTTGGCAAAAAACAAACCGACTACGCCTTCCCCATCTTCATGCTCACCGAGGCGCCCGTGGGCGTGAAAGGCCTGTTGCTCGTCGGCATCTTCGCTGCGGCCATGTCCTCGGTAAGTTCCGCGCTCAGCGCACTGGCGTCCGTGAGCGTGATGGACCTCGGCTTCGGCAAATCTGCCAAGGACGATGACGCCAAGCTGAAGCTCAGTCGTAAAGCGACGATATTCTGGGGCATTGTTTTGGTAGCTGTCGCCTACGCCAGCCGCGAAGTGGAGTCCGTGATGAACACCGCCTTCGCCCTCGCCGGCCTCACCAGCGGCGGCTTACTCGGTGGCGTGTTACTGGTACTGGTCCTCAATAAATCCAACGGTCGCCCGATCATCATCGGAATGCTCACTTCGCTCGCCGCGATGCTGGCCATCAAATACGGCCTGAAAGAAGCCATCCATTGGCCGTGGTACACCGTGATCGGTTGCGGCATCACGCTGATGTCCGCGATGTTGGCGAAGGTGGCTCTGGCTGAGCCGCGCCTCTCTCGTTAGCCGTTTAGGCTCAAGTGCCCTAGGGCAAGTAGACCGTAGAAGGTATATTCGCAGTCGAGATAATCGTCGGTCCAATTGCCGTGGAAACCGCCGGTGGCGTTCCAGAGGGTGTCGATGAAGTCGAGGCAGCGCTCGGTTTGTTCCTCGGTCAGGCGTACTTCCAAAGCGGCAAGGGCGTGCAGGGCGGTGGCCGTGGTCAACAGGTCGGGCATGGGAGCGCCGGGCACGGCGATAAAGCCGCCCTGGGGATGCAGCTGGGCTCGAAGCCACTGGCCGACCTCGGCGTTGATGGGCAGGTGCAGATTATTGAGCAGCACCACGGCGCCGGCGGTGGGGTTGGTGGAGCCGACGGGGAGGTTGGGGTGATTGTTCCAGGCGTGATCCGGCGTTTCGAGGTGCTTTAGGCTTTGCAAAATGCGCAATGGTTTGGGCGGAAGCTTGCCCAAGTCTTGATAGGCGCCCAGCGCCAGAAAGGAGCCGTAGGCGGTGCCGTGTTCGCGGTTGGGGTTGTTGTCCCAACCACCGCAGGGTTTGCGGAAGTTTTCTAGCCGCTGCAGCAACGCCTTGCGCAGGCCCTTGGGCATGCGGTCGCGGCCGACGGTGCCCCAGCAGCGGGACAAACAACTGAGGTGCACGAGGTCAAGGCCGTCGCCTTCGCCGTGGGTGAGGAGGAATTTTTCGACTGCGGCTATGTCCGGCTCAGCCTGAAACACCGCCAAGGCGTCCATGCCGAACACGGTGTAGTAGAGATCGCTTTCGCCATCGCGATCACGAAAACCGCCATCCGGATTTTGTTGGGACGCTAGAAAGGTGCGAACTAGCTTGGCGGCGTCGCCGAGCACCTTGGGCGCCACGCGCGCGACCTGCAGCATTTCGAGCCGCAGGCTCATCAGTCCTGCGCTACTTCGGCAGGGCAGGACTGACGTTGACGCACTTTTTCCAGCTCGCTGACCTGCTGGACTTCGCTGCACCAGCCTTTGATCTCGGTGTCGTTGAAAATCTTGCCGATCACACGCCGTAGTAGGCCCTTGAGATTGGCATTCTCCAAATCGGTGAGCGCGCGGATGGCGAGTTCCTTGTAGGTGAGTTGCAGATCTTCGGCGCGTTTCACGGCCTTGAGATCGTGGTACCATTGTTCGACCTGCTCGAAGGAGACGCCCTCGGGCAGTTCGCGGCGCCACACATGGGCGAGCTGTTCCTTCTGTTCGGCCTTGGCTTTCTCATGAGCGACAGCGAGTAGAAGCGTGGGACGTAAGCCTTTAAGGTCGTTAGTTTCACCTTCTTCTCCGAGGTCGGTGAGGTCATCGCGAATCTGGTAGGCGATACCAAGGTTTTCGCTGTACTGGCCGATTATTTCTGATGCTTCATTATATTCCTCTAAATCTGCACAGATTGAGCCAAGGCGGAGTGCGACCTCAAAGGCTGGTGCTGTTTTTTGCCTGAAAATTTCCAGAACTTCCCGGGACTTGAGGGGTTCAGGATTTTTTTGCCAAATCAGCTCAGCTCCTTGCCCGCGACAAAGATGCCTTTGCCCTTCGGCTGCTACTTTGGTCATGGCTGTGATTTGTGCGCCGGAGACTGAAGTTTCGGCAATTAATCGGTAACCTTCTCCGATGAGTAAATCCCCAACGTTTAAGGCGATTGCCACACTGTGCTCTTCATGCAGTGTTTTTTCCCCATAGCGCTCAATATCTTCATCCTCAATGTCATCGTGAATTAAGGATGCTTTGTGGAAGCATTCGACCGCTATGGCTATTTTTTTAAGACTTTCAGGAATAGCTTCATCGGTGTTAGGGCGAAGGGCTTGGAACGCTGCGGTGCTCAGGAAAGGTCGCCACCGTTTACCTGCTCGGGCGAGCCATTCCCGGCCGATTGTTTCAGTTACCCCTTCACTGGGGCCCATGATTTTTTCAAGTGATTCCACGGAGAACCATGTGTTTACTTCATCATGAAGAGAAGAGAGATCCAAACGTCGGGTTTTATCATCACTGGTTAAATGGATATAGTCCCAAATCCATTCCTCATCAACGGTGGTGTCAATGCAGTCATCTTGGAGTAAGGGAATCGCGACCCCTGGCACAGCGGCGGCTTCCATGTAGGGAAACGCACGTTCCAAAACAGGGATACAGGCTACGCCAACGATAGCGTCAATTTTGCCAGTTTGAATCAGACTCATTACAATGGCGCTGCCTTCTGCCACTAGCACCGCATAACCTAATTTTTCGGCTTCGTATTCAAAATCCTGAATGCTGCAGAGGCCGCAGCTTTTGCAAAGTAAACCAAACTCATCAAAGGGCGCTGGGCACTTGGCTTCAACGCGTAAGCATTTGGGGACCATCAAAAGACGACGTTCGAAGGGGACGGCAGCCAGTGTCTCTCGCCAAAGTTCGTTGTTTATGAGGATGCCGATGTAGTCGCGGTAAATTTCCTTGATATTTAGTGCTGCTACGAGCTTATCGGCATGTACCTTAAGGTCTTCCATTGGTACTGGTGGAACCAACGTTTGTTCTGCTACGTAATGCCGTACTTCGCGCAAAATAACCATTCTCTCCTCATGGGTTTGAGGAATATTCTCCTTGGGTTTCCGCAGCTTTTGCTGGGGTACCACTCGAGGGATCTTCAATGGGGCGTTGGATGTTGACATGATAATCAAGCCGACTAAAACGGCGAGAATCGTGTAACGAGGATTGTGCTGATACAGGCGAAGTGTGTCGACTTAAATTCAGGCAAATTCCGTGGATTCCCAATGAATGAACGGAATTGAGACGAAGCCGTGTACGCCTGATTCATGGAAAGATAGAGCGGCAAAAGCGAATGACGCTCTCCAAGCGGGTCTCAATAGCAAAGGGGCCGGACAGCACTGTTTTTTATCGGGGTTACTTCAGTTTTTTCGGCTGGGCGGCTTGCCATTCTTTTTGGCTGACCCTCCTGACCGTGTGCAGATGAACGAAGGCGCCTTTTTTGTTGCCGACCACGATGTCGAGCGTGCCATCGCCGTTCACATCGCCCGCGGCGACTTGGGTGCCGACGCCGGAATTGTCATCGATCTGATGCGGGATGTACTCGACAGCCTCTCCCTTGCGCGTGAGTTGGAACCAGTAGAGCACGGCTGGGGCGTTGGGTTCCTGATCCTTCTTTGGGCCATGCGCCCAGAAGCGTTTGCCAGTGATGATGTCGAGCAAGCCATCGCCGTCGATGTCAGCCAGATCAATGGCGTGGAGTTGGCTGAACTTGATGCCGTAAGGGCTTTCCTCGGGCTTGGCGTTGATGATGGTGTTTTGTTTCCACTGGTTGGGAGCGGTCTGTTCAATCCACGCGAG
>PVBE011625474.1_pt1 | contig 16524 bp, 14 predicted proteins | sample 1631181 | NCBI WGS metagenome assembly PVBE01 (sample SAMN08397723, study PRJNA350692) | Marine metagenome, whole genome shotgun sequencing project. | isolation source: water | place: Pacific Ocean | collected 2012-04
CCAAATACTAGTTCTAATATGTATACCTATATTAGAGGTTATATAACCCATTATATAGGTCGTTTAAATAAAAGTCGGTTTTAATCTTAACTACAAGGTAAACACCTAACCCTAATCTGTTTGGATTTTAAAACACCTTCTTAAAAAAAGAGATCCCTATATTTTATAGTTCAAAATCATAAATAGATCGAATACATATTAAATTGTCTTCACACTCACGGTCTTAGCTCCAAAGAGATAAGATTCAACAACTGTAAATTCTAAGCCCCCTACCTTGATCTGTTCTCCTTTTACAGGATGATGCTTGAGGGTTTTTGTGATGTAATCACTGATTGTCTCTGCGCTGGCACATTCTAGATTCGTATGAAACTTTTCGTTGAAATCCAAAAGACTCATTTCACCCGATATAGTCATTTCAAAATGAGTACTATTTTCTTCTGTTTCTTTCGAAGTATCTTCTACTTCACCAAAAATTTCATCAACAAGATCACTGAGCGTTAAAACACCCGTTGCTTCTCCTAGCTGATTTAGTACAACTGCATTGGATCGGTTGTTACGTCTAAACTGTTTTAAAATCTCCACAACAGAGTCTTTTTCTGTGATAAACCAGGGAGGTTTTGCAAAATCAATTACTTTTTTCGAGGGCTCTACTTTTAAAAGACCTCGTGGATAGGCGATCGCTACAATGTTATGAATATTTTGATGATAAATAGGTATAAAAGAGGAGTAGTTCACGCTAAGAACGTGCCTCATTTCTTCTACAGTACTTTGAGAGGGGATGAGTTGAGATGTGCTAATCGGAAGCATCACTTCTTGAGCAGTTTTGTTCTTTAAGGTAAAAAAATTACGAATGATAACGTTTAAAGACTCTGACTCTTCATTTTCCTCAAAAGCTCTTTGAATCTCATCTCGGGATAAAAATAAGGGCATCTCTGCTGATTTTCCCAAACAGCGATGCAAAAAATGATTGAGCCCATCGATTAACCAAGTAAGAGGCGTCAAAATTAAAGAGATAAAATAAACTACAGGGATATAAAGAAGAGCTACTTGCTCTGAATAGCGTCTCGCAGCAAACATGGGAGCAAGCTCTCCAAAAATCAAAACAATAAAAATTTGAGATAAAGGTGCAAACACAGGATCTATATGAATCGACTCATAAAATCTTCGAGAAAACTCAGATCCAAATTGAAGAAGCGTATTGACTGCAAGCAAAGTCGTTCCAAATAATCTAGAGGGCCTGTTTAAAAGAGCATTAAGCCAAATAGCGAGTCTCTGATTTTGACTAACATAATATTGCAATCGAACTCGATTAAAAGAGACCGCTGCCATTTCAAACATAGAGAAAAACCCTTGAGCAAACACCAAAAGCAACGTAAAACCTAGATAAAATAATGCAGACTTATCCATCTTTCTTCTTGGGTTGTAACCTACGAATATACACTCTTCTCACCCGGTTCGGATCCGCTGCAAGTACATAAAATAAAAACTCATCTGTCACATATTTAGTCCCTGCTTGAGGGATTTCATCTAACTGTTCTGTGAGCCATCCCCCAATGGTGACTACATTATTTTCAGATAAAAGCTCATGCTCAAAAACATCTTCAAATTCAGAAAGCTCTAATTTACCACTCGCAATGATCACATCTTCTCCTGATCTCGTATAGTGACCTTTAGTATCTCTTCTATCAGAAATCTCTCCAACAACAGACTCAATTAAATCCTCCTGTGTAATCAAACCTGAAATAGATCCATACTCATCCACTGCAATCGCTAGATTTTCTTTTTTCTCACGTAATTTTTCCAAAAGACCCCAAGCAGACATTGAGGCAGGCACGAAAAAAGGTTTTTCCATAATTTTCTTAAGATCTTCCGGCTTCTGAATTTGATCCGAATGGAAAAAAAAGCTGCGTATAGAAATAATCCCGATAATATTCTCTAAATCTTGATCACAGACAGGCACTCGAGAACACTCTTCTTCCACAAGAAGACGGTGAAGCTCTTTTAGAGAATCTTTGATATTATAAAAAAGGATCTCATCTCGAGGCCTTACGTGTTCTTTAACAATTGACTCCTTCAAATCAAGATATCCCTTAATCAATTCAATTTCACTTTGATGGATAATCCCCTTTTTTCCCGATGTATTCAAAATATGTTCTAACTCATGTCCTGTTATCTCTTTTTCTTTTTTGAAAAAGAAAAACATGATCCGCGAAACAAAACTTGTCAGCTTTGTTAATCCTCTTCTGATGGGACCTAAAATAATTTGGATCCGAGAAACAATCGGAGCTACTCGATAAGAAATTTGTGTGTTATTCGGAAGAGCTATAGATTTTGGGATGATTTCACCAAAAAAAAGGGTTAAAAACAAAGGAAGACCTACCTTTAAAGCCCATCCAGAAAAATCTCCAAATATAGAAGAAACTGTGTTTTGCACTAAAATGTTCGCAAAAACATTAAGCATCATAAGAGTCACTAAAAGCTCTCTAGGAGACTGTAAAAGATGAAAGATAAGCCTTCTTTTTGTATCTGGATTATACTTGTAAGATTTTAAAGAAAAAGAAGACAAAGAAAACATTGCAGTCTCTGAAGCCGATAAAAAAGCAGAAAACCCAATTAAACAAACAAGAGATAAAACTAAAAGTATGATCATGAAAACAAGGCCTCTCTATCTATTCAGATTAGAGATCATCGATTTTTGTGAAAAGGCCTTTATGAATGCGCTGAAATTTGAATTTATGAAGGATCCTCATTTTTCAAAAAATGAACCTTTACATACCCCTGAGGAACCACACCTAATTTTTTCATTAAAATCATTTCAATCCAAGCAGGATCACTTTGTGAAGTAAGTCGAAGCGTTAAATCTTCTTTTTCTCTCAATGCTATAACCGTCTTTTTTTGAAGCTTTAAAAGACGATTTTCTAATTCTACAATCTCTCGCTGCTTTTTATAAGAAATATGATGGTATAAGAAAAAAGAAAAGATGGAAAATAAAATTACCCACCAAGATTTTTTAATTAAATGCTTATAAATAAGCTGAAATCCCATCTTTTTCCCTCTATTTTACTTATCTAAAAATAAGAAATTATTTTTCTACAAAATTATACCAATTCAAACTCGATATTAGATCATCGGCACTGTCACAGATGTTTGTTTCATATATTTTCCCTGACGATCTTTATAAGAAATCTCACATATATTTTTCGTTTCAAAAAATAAAACTTGAGCCAATCCCTCTCCTGCATAAATCTTCGCAGGTAAAGGAGTTGTATTTGAAATCTCAAGAGTTACAAATCCTTCCCATTCAGGTTCGAAGGGAGTCACATTTACAATAATCCCACATCTTGCATAAGTAGATTTTCCTAAACAAATCGTAAGAATATCCCTTGGAATACGAAAATACTCTATAGATCTTGCTAGAGCAAAAGAATTAGGAGGAATAATGCAAGTCTTTGCTTTTACATCAACAAAAGCATCATCTTTAAAATCTTTAGGATCTATAATTGAATTATAAACGTTTGTAAATACCTTAAATTCTTCTGCTACACGAAGATCATATCCATAACTTGAAAGTCCGTAGCTCACCACTTTTTCATCTTCTGCAATCCTTATTTGATTATCCACAAAAGGATCGATCATTTTTTGCTTTTTGACCCGCTCTTTAATCCATTTATCAGAAAGTAACATGAGATCTCCTATTTGATTAATATATCGTAACAATTATGATTTTTTCAGGTTCATTGGATATAGATATAGCTCCCAAATCATTTTCTTGCTAGAGTTTTTAAAAACCACCCCTATTAAAACTTGGTGTTATACAGCAAGAGCAAAACCTCTCATTTCTTTTTTCATTCTTGCCGCATAACATCAGTTAAAAAGAGCACAAAATAGTGACAGACCCCTACCTTCAATCTTCTATGACTGAACCTGATAAGGTTTTTGAAGTTCCTTTAAGACCTCAGTCTTTAAAAGATTTTGTAGGACAACGTTCCTTGATCGAACGTCTTAAAGTGGTTATTCATGCAGCAAAAAAAAGAAAAGATGCTCTTGGACACCTTCTTTTTGCAGGCCCTCCTGGTCTGGGAAAAACAACCCTTGCACAAATCATCGCTTTTGAAAAAGGCTCCAATATCACAACTACCTCTGGACCTGTAATTGAAAAAGCGGGTGACCTAGCAGGAATTCTTACAAATTTAAAACATAATGATATCCTTTTTATTGATGAAATTCATAGACTCCCTCGAACAATTGAAGAATATCTTTATTCGGCAATGGAAGATTTTAGTTTAGACTTAATAATCGACTCAGGACCTAATGCCAGATCTGTTCCGATCAAACTTAATCCTTTTACCTTAGTGGGAGCTACAACAAAATCAGGACTTCTAAGTAGTCCTTTAAGAACTCGCTTTGCTATTCAACTTAGACTTGATTATTATGATCCTGAAGATCTTTCCACCATCGTAAAGAGAACCTGTAATCTGTTAAAAGTCTCTATTGATGACATGAGTGCACTTGAAATTGCAAAAAGATGTAGAGGTACCCCTCGTATCGCAAATAACCTTGTCCGCTGGGTTCGTGATTTTGCAGAAACCTTTAATCACCGCCATATTAACTTCGATGTTGCGAAAAATGCTTTAAAAATGCTCTGTATCGATGAAAAAGGATTAGATGAAATGGACAAAAAAATTATGAATGTTATTATGGAACATCACAATGGTGGTCCTGTTGGCATCAATACGATCGCAGTTGCAATCGGTGAAGAAGCCTCTACTATCGCTGAAGTTTATGAACCCTACTTAATTATGCAAGGTTTTTTAAAACGTACTTTACGAGGTAGAGAGGCCACAAAGCTTGCTTATGAACATTTAGGGTTTTGCCCTAAGAACAAGAAATGGAGCTCATGATGAGAATCTTATGTCTACTCTTTTTAACCTGCTGCGCTTTTGCTTCTCAAAATCATGAGGATGCAATTTAGAGCCGTTGCGACAAGAAAACATTCAAATGCTTCTTGAAGAAAATGCAACGGAGGCTCTTTTAGAAGTCAAAGGCCCTTATTATATTTTTAACCCAGAAGATGGGTCTCGTATTACTTCAGGACTTTTAGGAAAAAGATTTTTAGTACATGCCGGAAAAGGCGGGATCAAATGGGGAGAAGAATTTTTAGGGATTTATCAAATATATATCGTTCCTAGATCTAAAGAAACTTCTATTTTAGTCAATGGAATACAATATGAAGGTGCGATTGCTATCTTTATGATCGGCACTAAAATCAATATCATAAATGATATAAATATCGAAGATTTCATTACCTCACTACTTACTTCTCACTTTCCTTATCCCTTAGAAACAGAAGTTTTATCAGCAGTTACCATTCTTGCTAGAACAGATACTTATTTCCACGTTTTAAAAAATAAAAACGCTTTTTGGCACTTAAACGCAAAAGATGTAAATTACGTAGGCTGTGCTTTAAATACACAAGGTTCTTTTATTGAAAAAGTAGTCGACTCCACTCGAAACTTAATTCTCGCAAAAAGTGAAAAAGACAAAAATATTCCTTTTCCTGCCTCTTGGACGGAACACAGTGCAGGTAAAACAGCCTCTTTTAGCGCTATTTTTCGAAAGGATATTCCCTTTTCTGAAAAAGGCGTTGAAGCTCCTCATGCCAAATTAGACAGAAATGATTCAAAATGGAGATTTTCTTTAGCTAAAAACGAATTTGCTCATCTCTTTTCTCTTTCTGGAATTCAAGCTATTGAACTTTTCATTGATAAGGATTCAAATAAAACGTACGGGGTCCGTTTAAAAAACTCAAGTCTCCATAAAGATCTCAGTTTCTTTGATTTTCAAAGTTACCTTGGTAAAGAACGTCTTCAAAGCAATGATTTTGAAGTACAGATCAAAAATGAAGAGGTAGTTTTTACAGGATTTGGTAAAGGTCACGGCGTAGGTCTTTGTATCTACTCAGCTTCAGCTATGGCTCAAAATGGGGATAACGCTGTTCAAATTATATCGAAATTTTATCCAGATGCATTTTTAATCAACTTATCAGCACTTCCTAAAATAAATTTTAACGATAAGTATAAAAAGAATTTAGATTGAACCCAATCGCAGCTTCGGGTAGACTTTACTATAGTTTTGCCGGGGACCTTGTAGAATAAAGTCGTCCGAACCAGGTCAGGATCGGAAGATAGCAGCCTTAAGGAATTTTCTTTATGCTATAAGATCTCTCCGGCTTTTTTTATAAATTTTTTTTTTACCCCTTGAGTATACTGCTACTCTTCGGGATTGGCACTAGTAGACTCAAACAAACGAAATTTTTCTTCCCCATTTTTCAAAAATCTTCGAAAAGAACTTTCTGCATCAATATTTTGTTCCTTAGCTTTTTTAATGATTTTAAAAAGCTCAAGACTCCATTTGTCTTCTTCAGAATCTACACAAGTTTCCATAGAAAATTCTTTGTGATCAGCTATACGGTAAATCATTTTTTGAGCTTTAGCAATCAAAGGATAGTTAGGAGGAAATCCATCCATTTTACTTTTCCTTTCCTCTTTTTTTTCTTCCTTTTTGATCCTTTCCCATTGTTTTGATAACTCGTCTATAGTTTCAATTTTTGCATCCCCAAATACATGGGGGTGTCTCCGAATCAATTTTTCTTTTACAGAGAGAAAAACATCTTTAAGTAAAAATTTCTTTTCCTTTTCGGCAATTTTTGCACAAAAAATAATTACATACAAAAGATCGCCTAATTCCTCGATAATTTTTTCTTGATCCCCCGAATCAATTGCCTCTAAAACTTCATAGGCCTCTTCTAAAAAATAAGCTTGTATAGAGTGAATAGTTTGCTTTTTATCCCAAAAACAACCCTCTGGTCCCATTAAAGTCTCAGCAACCTCTATCAGTTCATCCATTTCTTTCATTTAAAACCTCTTAAAAAAGTGTATACCCATCGTAATTTTTGAATTACGATGGGTATACTATATCTATATTACTTTTTTTATTTCAATACTTAAAAAAAAGCTAAAGACCCAATTACAATATATATTAACTATTAAAAATAACTTAATTAGTATGTTTAATTTCTTAGTTTAGTATAATATTCATATAAAGTATAAATATGTAAAAAAAACAGAATTAAGTGTCGACTGATATCATTTTTTTTATTATTAAATTCAAACTATTTCTTACTTTTAAATATCAATGATGCTAATATTCTCTGACTCCTAATAAAGGATAAAAATTATGCCAACAAGAGTTGCTTCTCCCCACTGCCCTCCCTCTCCTTTAGCTGCTGTACCTCTTCATGCTCATAGAGAAGGTTCTGATTCCAGAGTATCAGAAGCGGGACAACAAGCATTAGCTAGAGGATCACCAAACCAAAGTTTTCCAGAAGGCTGCCTTCAAAGAAGACGTACGTCTATAGATTCAGCTCAAGAAGCAACAACAAGAAAAGCCGCTCAAGCAGCTACAAAAAGATTAGCTCCTCAAGATCAAGATCCAATACAAGCTTTACTTCGTTCTGGAATGGCTCACTTATCGGGGATAGAAACTAAACAAGTGCGTAGACTAAATGCTTATATGTTGAATGCAAATATTCATCTCTTAGCTGAAGAGCTAAAAAAGGCTGCTCAAATTTACGCTACCATTCAATCTATTTGCTTTGCTTTAGGAATCAACCAAGCAGACCGTCTTTGCCTTAAAACAATAAAAGAATACTCAGATCGTAAAGCACAGGGAAAAGATCTTAATTTATGGGAAATTTTTAAGCATGTTCACCAACAAGCCTGCCAAAGAACTGCGCAAAATAACTCACAACTCTTGCCTTTAAGCCTTTTTACGAAATGTAAAGGTTGGATTCTTATTCACTTATTTAGTCAGCGTATTAATCATACGATCGATGGGCTTGTAGATAACTTTGTTCAGGGATTACTGGGAAATTTTAGCAAAGAATCAGAAGAACAAATTAAATCATTAGTCCGAACTTCTGCAAAAATCTTGAATAATTTTTTACAAAAGTGGGCATTTTCTATGAAAGAATACCCCTTTTCTAAAGCATGCGAAGGTTCGGAAGAAGAATTTTTAAAAAAGGCAATGACCTCCTTTAAAGGAACTTTCCAAGAACAAATTATCAAAACATTCTCACAATCTATATGCGATCACTTTATGGGCTATGCAGAATTTGATACTGCACGAAAAATTAGAAATTTTGAACCCACTACAATCATTGAAAAAATTTTCAAAGGCCTAGGATATGTAATTTTAACATTGTTTCTTTCTCCTGCTGAAAAACTTTACAATTTTATCTTCTTCAATATGATGAAATACCTCATTGCACCTTCGGTTATTGAAGCTTCTATAAAAACAGGAGTACAACAAACAAAATCAGGAGTGCTTACTCATGCAATTACAAAAGCAATCTCTGATCAACTCAATGACCTTATCAATCATATACAAAATCCAACTGATTCTAATTTTGCTAATACTCAAGAAAACTCTTCCCATTCCTATATTGATCAAGCTACCTTAATAGATCTTCATACAGCAACTAAATCCATTATTGAAATCATGAGGTATGGACAGTACTCCACTCAAGAAACACGTGCTCAGGCTATCTCTTTACACCAAAAAGGGGCGCCTCTTCCTGAAGAAGATCTACTTTTAAGTATTTTTAACTCTACCTCACCTAAACAAGCAGCTCTTATACAAAAAATTTACGAGCAAGCTTTAGAAATCGGTTTAAAAGAAGCTGCAGATATTTCTGTAAAATATTTATATGATCGAACGGTTTTATTAGGATTTGTGAGACATATTTTAAGTATAGTCAATGAATTTTGGGCAAGAAACCCCGATGAAATCAATGGAGAATTTGAAAAAGAAAAGCATTACACACAAGAGGTTTTGAAAAAACAAGTAAAAGAACTTCTCAGCTTTCAGGTAAAACAAGCATCTCAAAAGTTACTTGTCAACTTTCAAACAAGCACAGACACCAGTGGAAAACCCAATCAAGATGTTTTGCAAGCAAGAGAAAAGAATGCGCAACATATTCAATCTGCATTAGTTGATTATAAGCAAAAAGCAAGAAATCTTTTTCCCCAAGAATCGGAAGACGCACACAGCTATATTCACTTAAAAGCTGCACCATCTATTCAAGAGCGCCTTTCTTTAATTCAAAGATTTAACAAAATTTTACTCCATTTTTATACAGAGTACTATACTGAAAATTCTTTATTTTCAACTCAACAAGGTAATCACTTTACAAAACACGTTACAAACTCTCTTACTGCATTAAATCAAGCTGCTTATAGTCTTCGAATCATGCATACACATCTTCTGTACCAAAATCTTTGGAAAAAAATACAAACTCAATTTCAAAAAATAAGGGAAACTCTTGAAAAATCTCAAGAAGTACTGAATGGAGATCACCCTGAAAAAATATGCGAAGCCCTTAATTCTTTAGGAAAGTCATTCCAAGATTTACAAAAAGATTATATTTCAGAATTCCCCTATACAGAAGCAGATACAGAAAGATCCCATCCAACTCTTCAAGATATCTTAAGACCTGATTCTTTTTTGAATGTCAAAATTTTTGAAGTAGAAAGAATCGCTGCGCAATCATTACTTCCTTCTCAAGTACAGCACTTGAAATCTCTTCAAGCTTTTTTATCTAATTCAGGCCCCATTGGATTATTTCAGCAAGTTCTTTCAAATCCTCACATAACACCTGTAGCAATTCAAAAAGAAAAGCTAAAAATAGAGGCTTGGATCAACCGTAATATTTTTCAAAAAGATGCAAAAGAAGCGCTTAAATTAATTTTACGAAATTCAGATCTATCTCATGAACATCCTCAAGTACTTTGCGATGCTTTAGTTAGAGAAGCAACACAGCTTGCTCGTTTAGTATCTGAGCAGTTTGAGCAAACCAAACAAGATTTAAGCAAAACTTCAAAGGAACTTACAGACTCTATGGCTACTCTAGAAACCTTTTATGGTAGTATTGATCATGAACAAAAATATCAAGAACATCAAGCTCATTTAGAACAGTTTGCTCATGAATTCAGAGAAACTTGTGAACAAATCGATCCTTCTAGAGCTTCGGCTGAATTTCAAGAACACGATTCAACCTATTTTGATCATTATCAACGCGTGATTGATAGGCCCTTGGATTCCGTTGCAACTCAAACAACAGCACTTATAGAAAAAGGCGCAGAACGCACAGGACAAGGTATAGGTGGCTTTTTAGGCGGCTCTGCAGCAGCAGCAAGCCTTTATTGGGGAAGTGCTGCTTTCGGCGGTCCTATAGGACTTGCTGCTGCGGGAGTTCTAGGTGGTGCAGTAAGCGTATGGGGAGGATCTAAAGCAGGAAGTGCTCTAGCAAAACAAGCCACAAAAAGCCTAGCTACACAACCACAAAAAGCAGCAAACTATCTTAAAGATAGAACTTCTACTGTACTTCAAGATAAAGGTCTGCCTATTGCAGTTGAGACTATAAAACAATATGCAGATCGAAAAGTAGAATCAACTCTAACGACTGTGATATCTACTTTGAATAAACCTTCGTTTTATCAAGGATTTTTAAATATTTTTATGCATGGTGTTTCTGAACATTTGGAAAACACTTAAACATAAGAAATTATACTATTTTTTAAGAAGGCTTTCAGTATGGAAAAACATTTTACAGCAACTGTATATATCCTTAACGATCAAAAAGTACTTTTACACCGTCATCAAAAAACAGGAAAATATTTACCTCCAGGGGGGCATATTGAAAAAAATGAGACTCCTGTTGAGGCGGCCCTTCGAGAAGTAAAGGAAGAAGCAGGCATTGAAGTAACCCTTCTTCCTCAAGAAAATTTTTGGATCGAAACTTCTTTTGCTAAAAGCTTTGAGAGACCCTATCTGTGTCTTTTAGAAAATATTCCTGCCAATAAAAATGAAAGCGCACATCAACATATGGACTTTATCTATATCGCAAAGCTTTCCTATGATCAAAAAATCGTAGATTCTTTTGCCTGGTATTCTTTAGAAGATGTTTTACAGTTGAATGTCCCAGATGAAATGTATCCTGATACTTTTGAATTTATTCAAACTCTTTTAGATCCAAAGGAAGAAAAAATAGGATCTATTTCTTAAAAAAAATAATTTTCTGAAAACTGCTTCAAAAACCAAAAATAAGCGCTCCTATCCTCCCTGCTAGACAGCATTTGCATGCTATCTACTAAGAACGCTTATTTTGGAAATCAATACTGATGTTCCACGATAAAAGAGAACAAATTACCATCTTCTTTCATGTCTTTCTCTTTGCTGATCAGGACATTTTTTAGGATCGGAGCATTTTTTTGCTTCTTCACACGATGAAAAACCGATCATAAAACAAAATAACAGCCCAATGAGTCCCACCCTTTTCATTGTTATACTCCCCTAGAAATCTTTTTTTTCTTTGTCCTTATATATGAACTTTATAAACTAGAAAAACCCATCATCTTAAAATTGTTTCGGTATAAAATCTAGATGTAGGGTTTATTTTATATTTTTATCAAGATTTTTTATAAATAATGAAAAAAAAAGCTCTTTTTATTGCAGCAACGGGTCAAAACGTTGGAAAAACCACAACTTGCTTAGGATTACTTTCTGGTTTGAAAAAAAAATTTCAAACAGTTGGTTTTATGAAACCAGTTGGTCAAGAACATGTAGAAATAGAAAATAATCAAAGAGTCGATAAAGATGTAGTCCTTTTTAAAAATCATTTTGGGATTAAAGACACCTACTCTGATATGAGTCCTGTTTTGATTCCTAGGGGATTTACCCGAGATTTTTTAGATGGAAAAATAGAACACCAATATTTAATCGATCGTATTCAAAGTTCTTTTACACGTCTAACTGCCCAAAATATGTTCACTATTGTTGAAGGTACAGGGCACATAGGAGTGGGATCGATTGTGAATCTCAACAATGCTGAAGTTGCTAAATTACTAGAAATTGATGTAATCCTTATCTGTAGCGGAGGATTGGGTTCAAGTTTTGATGAACTGATTTTAAACAAAATTTTATGTGACAAATACAAAGTAAATATTGTAGGAATCATTTTAAATCGTGTTCTTCCTGAGAAAAAAGAAATGATCCAGGATTACATGCAAAAAGCGCTTCTTCCTTGGAAAATCCCTATTTTAGGATGCATTCCTTTTAACAATTTTCTAAGTACTCCTGCGATGGAAGATTTTGAAGATCTTTTTCAAACAAAACTTATGGCAGGCGAAGAATATCGCATGCGGCATTTTCAAAACGTAAGACTCGTAGCTACCTCTGTTGAAAAATACAAAGATCTTATCTGCAAAAATCAACTCATTATCACACCAGCTTCAAGAGAAGATATTATTTTAGCTATCCTTACTAAATACTGGGATCTCAAAATTGCATCTCCTGATGAAGATTTAGAAAGTGGCATGATTTTAACGGGTACAAATCCCCCTAAACCCTCTATTATAGATCAAATTAAAAGAGCTAATATCCCGATGCTTTATGCTCCTTTAACCAGCTATATCACCATGAAAATGATCACTAACTATACGGCTAAGATTCATGAAAGTGATGTAGCAAAGGTTTTAAAGGCGATTAAAGTTGTTGAAACCCATATTGATTTTGATTTAATAGAAAATCTTATATCGACGCCATTTCAAAATATTTTGACTTCTATCTAAAAATCTTTTTTTTGTGTACATACAGAAGTAAGACAAAATAATGGATAGGCAGCATGAAAACAACAGATTACAAACATCCCAAAGAACTTGTTATTCTCGCTTTTTCAGAAATGTGTGAACGTTTTACATTTTGGGGAGTCGGCAACTTATTAGTTCTCTATATGATTCAACATTATCACTCGAGTGGTAAAGAAGCTTCTATGTACTACGGAACATTTGCAGGTTTTGCTGCATTTTTACCGATAGTGGGAGGCTTTCTTGCGGATCGATGGAACTATACCCAACCCCTTATATGGGGCGCTATAGTTAATGCTTTAGGTTGCTTTTTAATTGCAGTTGGAAGCAAGTCACTTTTGATTTTGGCTCTTTTTTTGATGGCAGTAGGCTATGGACTTTTTACGCCTAGTATTTTAACGCTTTTGAGCTATTCCTATACCCACAAACCCAAACTAAGAGAAGCTGGATTTTCGATTTACTACGCGTCGATCAATGTAGGGGTTTTTTTAGCAATGGTTTCTTTAGGATACGTGGCTAAGACATTTGATTGGTTTTATGCATTTTTATTAGCAGGCGTTGTGCAATTAATAGGACTTATTCCTATTTTTATTTATGTAAAAAAACATCACATTCTCTATAAAGATCTGCATCCCAAAAAAACAACAAGCAAAAAAAGAGCCTTCACAAAAATTGAAAAAGACCGAATTAAAGTTGTCTTAACTCTCACTCTTTTTTCTCTTCTTTTTTGGCTTCCCTATATTCAAGGTTTTTCTTCCATGTCAGAATTTGCTCTTAAATACACAGATCGTTGGATTGGAAATTATCAATTTCCTACAAGCTGGATTTTATCTACTGAGTCTTTCTTCTTAATCATTTTAGCACCTATTCTTGCAAAACTTTACGCACGTATGCAAAAAAAAGATCGAGACTTTTCTCCTACCATGAAAACATCTCTCAGTTTGTTTAGCATGTGCATTTGTTTTATTATTATGATGATTGCATCTGTAACAATTGCAACAAACGCTGTTTCTGCGAATATTTCTTTTATCTTTCCAATAGTGGCTTATTTTTTTATGGCAGTAGGTGAAATGCTCTTAGCTCCTATTGGCCTTTCCTTAGTCACTCATTTATCGCCCAAAAGATGTACTGCATCTATGGTAGGACTTTGGTATGTCGTTGTAGGAGCTAGCTTTTATATAGGAGGAAGAATGGCTGGACTTATGCAAGATTTATCGAGAATTTTTGATTTCTTTAGTATTTTTGCTATTATGACAATCATTCCAGCTATTGTTTTACTCTTTTTAGTAAAAAAACTAACTAAGATGAGCCATAAACATCATTTAGAGTCGGAGGTTTCTCCGAAGCCTTAAAAAATCTTCAAAATGAGGAGCTTTGACTGTGATCTTTTTTTGTAAAAAAGGATGCTCAAAGCAAAGGCTATAAGCATGAAGCATCTGCCTTGAGATCGGCTGAGAAAAACGAAATTTCTTGTTATATTGGTAGTCTCCTAAAATAGGATGAGAATGTTCTTTAAGATGCACACGAATTTGGTGCGTCCTTCCCGTCTTAGGCTCAATTTCTAAATATGTGGCCTTTTCTTGCTTTTTTAATACTTTCCAATGAGTAATCGCAAGTTTACCTTGAGGGGCAGATCCCCAGATACATCCCCCTTGATAGGATCTTTTCTTGACCAAAAAACTTTTAATTTCTCCTTTCTCTTTATGAAATGCACCATCTGTTAAACCGTGATAGATTTTATGAATAGAACCTGCACGAAATAATTTTTCCATCTCTTGCTTTGCTTCTTTTGTCTTAGCAAGGATCAAACATCCTGTTGTATCTTTATCCAGCCTATGCACAAGAAAAAAAGGGGAAAAGTTTTGAGAAGAACAAACGGATGAATAGGGTTTATTGATGATTTTAAAAAAATCATCTTCATATAGGGTTAAAGGTAAAGAATTGAATTCCAATGTGAAATCAAAACATTCAATCACATCCCCTTTTTGCACTTTAGACGAAGAAAATCGCTCTATTTGTCCATTCACCCATACATGATTTTCATCGATTAATTTTTTTAATGAACGAAGAGACTTTTGTGTTTTTTCTTTTAAAAAAGCAGCTAAACGCACCTCTGAATGAGATACGATAAATTTTTTAACCTCGGACATCTTTTAGCTCTTTAAAAAAGCTAGGAGTCATCTTCTCTAAAAAGTCAATGAGAAGACGAACGCTTGCCCCTGTTCCATTTTTAGGGTTATAGCCTGAGGCTTTACTTAAAAAGGCAGTGCCTGCGATGTCTAAATGAACCCAAGGAAAATCTTTTACAAACTCTTTGAGAAAAAGAGCCGCTGTAATCGAGCCTGCATATCTAGATCCTGCATTTTTGATATCCGCTACATCAGAGTGAATTAATTTTAAATATTCATCATGAACAGGCATAGGCCAAAGAAGCTCCCCTGTTTTTTTAGATGCTTTTTGTAACTCTTCTGTTAAAAGAATGCTATTTGAAAAAAGACCACTGATCTCTTCTCCTAAAGCGACCACAATAGCACCTGTCAACGTAGCCAGATCGATGATTGCTGAGGGCTGATAATTTTTAACCGTATAATAAAGAGCGTCCGCTAAAGCCAAGCGACCTTCCGCATCTGTATTATCGATTTCAACTGTTTTACCCGAATAAGCAGTATAGACATCTCCCAGTTTATAACTGTTAGGACCGATTGCATTTTCAGCAGTTGGAATTACACCTAAAATATTTACTTTAAGGTTTAAAGCAGAGGCAGATTGAATCACACCTAAAACAGTTGCTGCTCCTCCCATATCTGCCTTCATGCCAATCATAGAAGGCGTTGGCTTAAGACTAAGCCCTCCTGTATCGTATGTAATTCCTTTTCCCACTAAAGCGATACGATCTTTTGAGTCGGGATCTCCATTATAGGAAAGAAAAATTAAATGGGGTTCTCTTTCGGAAGCTCTGCTTACAGCTAAAAGAAGACCCATTTTTTCTTTTTCGAGCCTTTTTTTATCAAAAACTTCCGCTTTCATTTTCGGATGGTTTTGAGCCATATTAGTAGCTATTTTAGCCAGATTTGAAGGAGTGATTTCATCCGCATTCTTGTTAACCAAATCTCTTGTTAAATAGACACCTGACACAAGCTTTTTTACATAGTTCACACGTTGCATTTCTTTTGCGCTAGGCCCTATTAAAGAAGCCGATTGTAAAAGAAAAACAGGATCTTTTTTAGGATCTGATTTTAATTCCTGAAACGTGTAATTCGCTAAGCAAATTCCCTCACTTACCGCTTGCACCAGATCTTCATAAAGTAGATCCACAATTTTAGGAAAAAGCACATTGGCTTTTTTTATGGAATACGACTTACAAAAGTTGACAGCTGCCGCATAAGCCTTTCTGATATTTTCTAAAGAAATAGCCTCTTTTTCACCTAATCCTAAAAGCAAAAAGCGTTTTTCTTTTTGAGAAGGAGGATAATAAAAGGAACATTTACAAGATTTTGCACAAAAATCTTCTAAAATACCTTTAAGCCCCGAAAGAATTCCTTTTTCCTCACAAGCAAGCTCTGCTTTTTTTTCCCCTTTCCAAAAAGGGATGATCAAAACATCTGCTGCTTTTCTCTTTGAAAAATCACTTTTAGAAAATTGCATTAAAAAGGAACCTCATCATCAAAAGAATTCGATCCTACTGAAGAAGGCATAGATTCCATAGAATTGCTATCCATGGCAGCAGCAGCAGGTGCAGGTGCAGCTGATTGCTCTTGCTGTACAGGCTTAGGCGGTGCATTTTGAGTCATTGCAGTATCTCTTTCTGTTCTTCCAAAAG
>PVBE011793757.1_pt1 | contig 16524 bp, 15 predicted proteins | sample 1631181 | NCBI WGS metagenome assembly PVBE01 (sample SAMN08397723, study PRJNA350692) | Marine metagenome, whole genome shotgun sequencing project. | isolation source: water | place: Pacific Ocean | collected 2012-04
GACTATTACTAAATTATTACTCATTTTTTATTTTCATTTTTTTCAAGTTGCCAAAGATGAATAAAAAATTTATATAATTAAAATATCAAATTAATATTTAATTTTAATTGTTGTTTCTTCAATGCATAGTATTGAAAAATTAATTTAATGAATATTTTCATATCACCAAATTCTTTTAAAGGTACGTTTTCTTCAGTAGAAGCAACTAACATTATAGCAGAAGGTTTACTATTAGCTAATTCTGATTTTAATATAACTAAATTACCAATTGCTGATGGAGGAGACGGAACATTAGATGTTTTTAAGTTTTATAATGAGTACCAAGTAATAAGAGAAAAAGTAAAAAATCCTTTCGGCAATGTTATTAATAGTGAATATCTATTAATAGATAATGGGAATACTGCAGTTATTGAATTTGCTTCTTCATCTGGATTGAAACTTGTTCATAAAAATGAAAAAAATGTTGAGTTATTAAAACCTTTTTTGTTGATGGAGTATGCGGAATGTGTAAAGATAGAATTGAGAAATCTTGTATAAAAGTTAAAGGGATTAAGATGGTAAATTGGAATCTTGACAATAGGCAGATTAAAGTTGTTTACAATACAAAGAAAATTGATTTACCAGAAATACATAGTTTTATTGCCTCTATAGGCCATGATACGGATATGATAAAGGCATCAGACAAATCATATAACTCACTTGATGACTGTTGTAAATATCGTGATGAGACTATAGTAATAGATCATAAAAAAAAGGGTATCAATAATAATTAACACCCTTTTTTTCTATATTAAAAAATATAATCTTACATCATTCCTGGCATTCCGCCGCCGCCCATTGGAGGCATTGGAGCAGGAGAGTCTTCTTTTATATCTACCAACGCACATTCAGTAGTAAGAATCATTCCAGCTACAGAAGCTGCATTTTCTAATGCAATTCTAGTTACTTTTTTAGGATCAATAATACCAGCTTTTAACATGTCAACATATTCTTCCTTTTTTGCATCATAACCGAAATTATCTTTTCCATCCATCACCTTAGCTACAACAATACTGCCTTCAGAACCAGCATTCTCAACAATAGTTCTCAGGGGAGATTCTATAGCTCTCATAACTATTTGAATTCCTGTTAGTTCATCTGTATTTTCTGCTTTTAGTTTATCTAAAGCTTTTTTGGTTCTTACTAGAGCGACACCACCACCGGCAACTATTCCTTCTTCAACAGCTGCTCTTGTTGCATTTAAGGCATCATCAACCCTGTCTTTCTTTTCTTTCATTTCTACTTCACTGGCAGCACCTACATATAAGACAGCAACACCACCTGCTAACTTAGCAAGCCTTTCTTGCAGTTTTTCTTTATCATAATCGCTTGTTGTAGTTTCAATTTGAGCTTTTATTTGATTTACCCTTGCTTTTATATCTTCTGATTTTCCAGAACCATTTACAATAGTAGTATTGTCTTTATCTATTGTAACAGTTTCTGCCGTTCCAAGCATGGTTAAATCTGTATTTTCTAATGAAAACCCTCTTTCTTCTGAAATTACAGTTCCTCCACTAAGAATTGCAATATCTTCTAGCATTGATTTTCTTCTATCACCAAACCCTGGAGCTTTAACTGCTGCAATCTTCAACCCACCTCTTAGTTTATTAACTACTAGAGTTGCTAATGCTTGACCTTCAACATCCTCAGCAATTATTAAAAGAGATCTTCCTGATTGAGATACTGGCTCTAATATTGGAAGAACCTCTTGTAGATTAGATATTTTCTTATCAATTAATAGTATATATGGGTTTTCTAATTCTGTTATCATTTTATCAGCATTGGTGACAAAATAAGGAGATAAGAAACCCCTGTCAAACTGCATTCCTTCAACTACGTCTACATATGTGTCAGTTCCTTTTGCTTCTTCAACAGTGATAACACCCTCTTTACCAACTTTATCAAATGCTTTTGATATTAAATCACCTATATTATTATCGTTATTTGATGATATTGACGCAACTTGTTTAATTTTATCAGAAGAATTTCCGATTTGTTTTGCTTGTTTGTTTAATTCACTTGTTATTGTAGAAACAGCACTATCAATACCTCTCTTTAAATCCATTGGATTTGCACCAGAGGCTACATTTTTTAATCCTTCTTTAACAATTGCTTGAGCTAAAACAGTTGCCGTTGTTGTTCCATCTCCTGCTAAATCATTAGTTTTTGATGCAACTTCTTTTACCATTTGAGCACCCATATTCTCTAATTCATTTTCAAGTTCTACTTCTTTAGCAACTGTAACACCATCTTTTGTGACTTGCGGCCCCCCAAAAGATTTACTTATAATTACATTTCTTCCTTTTGGACCTAGAGTTACCTTAACAGAGTTAGCAAGGGCATCTACTCCTCGTTTTAATCCATCTCTAGCCTCAATATCAAATTTTATATCTTTTGCCATTTTATTTATTTTTCATTTATACAATAGCCAGAATATCTTTTTCTGACATAATTAAATAATCTTTTCCTTCTAGTTTAAGTTCAGTTCCTGAATATTTCCCATATAGAACTAAATCTCCTACTTTGACTGTGATTGGACTATCTTTTGTGCCTTTACCAACAGCCATAACTTTCCCCTTTTGAGGTTTTTCTTTTGCATTATCTGGAATTATAATTCCAGATGCTGTTTTAGTTTCTGCCTCAATGGGTTCTACTAGAACTCTATCTGCAAGAGGTTTAATTTTTAACTTCATAATCTATATATTTTATTTTTCAATGTTATTTTCACAAATTATGCCAGAAATAAAATGCTGACAAACTTGCAGTTAATAGAACACTATTAATTTTTTTATTGATCTACTTTATCAACATCAAGAATGTTATCTTGATTTGGGAGAGGAATTTCTTCTTCAAAAACTTCATTAGAGTCTAAAGCCTTAGAATCATTTGTCATTTCAGACTGATTAAATGCAATATTAGAGAGCAAAATTAACCCTAACAATAATCCGCCCAATGTCCAGGTGCTTTTATCTAAAAAATCGGTTGTTTGTTTAACCCCTCCTAGTTGTTGAGTGCCTCCACCACCAAATGATGAAGATAGCCCACCCCCTTTAGGGTTTTGAACCATTATTACGAGAACTAGCAGGAACGCTACTAGTACAATAAGAATCAAAAAAATTGAATATGTTCCCATCTATTGTTTAATTAGATTTTTTTATTTTTTTTATTTTTTTAATTTGGTCTGCAAAGTAACTACTTTTTTCTGGAAATTTCAAACTTAATATTTTATAGGATTGTATTGCTTTTTCATAGTTTTTTTGACTTAAATAGAGTTTTGCTAATGTTTCAGTCATCAGATTATTATGATTGTCTTCATAAACAATATCTATATCAAAACTTTCATCAGTTTCATCATCTGGTTTAATTCTATGATTAGTACTAATAAATTTATCTAGTATATTTTTCTCTTTCTTTTTAGAATTTCTATCAATAGGTTTAAAATTTGATATGCTAAGCCAATCTGAAAATGTATGCATCTCATTTTTTTCAAATTCTATTATTTGATCTTTTGTTTTTTCTTTCTTTTTATCAAATAAGTCAGCATTTTTTAGTTCATTTTTATTAAATACGATTTTCTCTTGCTGGAATTCATTAGATGTAATAAAATCAAATAATATACTTCTATCTGTAGTATATGCAGCAGTAAGCTTTAGTTCTTGATTGTATTTAAAATTTTCAGTGTTTTTTAGAACCTTTAGATAGATAGCTCTAGAAGACTGGAAAAACGGAAAATCTTTAATTAATGAATTAAGAAATCCTATTTGCTCTTTATTGATTTCACTTGGATTCTGTAATATGTTAATGTACTCGTTTTTATTCATAGTCTACCATTTTGCCAGTGATGCATTAAATACATCTTGAGTAATTCTTTCAAAAATTTCATCTATTGCTGTATCTTTTTGTGATCCGACTAATTGAGAGCTTCCAGGGTAATCGTAATAAAATGAGAATCGTTTTTCAAATTCTGCTTCGGGATCACTTTTGTCAAAAAATCTAACATTAATACTTACTGTTAAGCGGTTCTGTGCAGCGGAATTATTTGCAGTTGCGGTAGTTGGAGATATCCTATATTCAACTATTTCTCCTTCATATAGAAGATCTCCATTTGACTTAACAAGATCTAAGCTAGTTTGATTAATTAATAGATCAATTAATTTATTAGTAAAGTCTCTATCAATGCCAGGCTCAATCAAGGTAGAATTATTTTGAAAATAGTTTACTTGAAATGTCTTTGTTTCAGCAGAAATTGACGCCCCAGTCAATGAGTACTTAACACTGCAGTTCCAAACTAGAACTGGGAGTATAAATAGTATGATTTTTAAGTTAGCTCTCATTATACTTACTAATATAATTTTTTATAAGTTAAACTGCTTTATTTTTCTATATAATGTGCGCTCACTTATACCAAGCTCTTTAGCCGCAAGTTTCCTTCTTCCTTTATTTTTTTCAAGAGATTTTTTAATTAATTCTAATTCTTTATCATGTATTGAGAGAGATTCTACATTTATTTCTTCAGCATAATCAAACTCTGATTTTTTTTCATTATTGCTATTTTGTTCAGTAATTGGTACAATTTGTATTTGATCTTCACTCATTTCTTTTTCAGATCTAGAGTTATATATCTTCTTTATTAAATGTTCATTGTTTTCTTTAAATTCTGAAATATTGCTTGACTCCATTAGCTCCATTGTTAGCTTTTTTAAATCATTGAGATCTCCCTTCATATCAAATAATACTTTATACAAAATTTCTCTTTCTGAATTGAATTCATTTGAATTTTTTTTCTCTGAAATTATTGCTGGTAGGCTACTGTCTGCACCTTTTGGTAAGTAAGTCTTAAGAGTTTGATTACTAATTGACCTATCTTCCTCTAGAACAGATAATTGCTCCGCTATATTTTTAAGTTGCCTAATATTTCCGTTCCATCTGTAATTTATCAATGTTTTTATAGCATCATCCTCCAATTTTATTGATGGCATACTATATCGCTGTGCAAAATCGCTAGAAAATTTTCTAAACAGTAAATGTATATCGTCTTTTCTCTTCCTAAGTGGGGGGATGTTAATTTCAATTGTACTTAACCTGTAATATAAATCCTCTCTAAACTTATTATTTTTAATTGCTTTTTGCATATTAAGATTTGTTGCAGCTACTATTCTTACATTAGTCTTCTGAACTTTACTTGATCCAACTTTTATAAATTCTCCATTTTCTAGAACTCTTAACAGCCTTACTTGTGTAGTTAAAGGAAGTTCTCCAACTTCATCCAAAAATATTGTTCCACCATCTGCAACTTCAAAATACCCATTTCTAGATTGAGTTGCTCCTGTGAAGGCGCCTTTTTCATGGCCAAACAGCTCGCTGTCTATAGTTCCTTCAGGAATAGCTCCGCAGTTTACAGCAATATATTTTGCATGTTTTCTATGAGATAATTGATGTGCAATCCTAGGAATGTTTTCCTTACCAACTCCACTTTCTCCAGTAACTAAAACTGAAATATCAGTAGGAGCTACCTGTTTTATTTTTTCCAGTGCTCTATTAAGAGCTGTATCATTACCAATTATACTAAATCTCTGTTTAATTGCTTGAATTGATTCCATAATATTTAGTTGTTTTTTGAATATTCAATTGCACTTCCTAGTAATGTAGCACTTGTACAATCTGTTATTTTTACATTTACAAAATCTCCAACATTATAATTTTCTTTAGGAAAAACAACTACTGTATTTTCCTTATTTCTACCACTCCAGTATAGTTTTGATTTTTTTGAAGTTTTTTCGATTAGAACTTCAACTTCTTTATTTAAAAACTCTTTTGTCCTAGTTAGGCTATGCTTTTGTTGTAATTCTACAATTTCTTGAAGCCTTCTTTTCTTAGTAGGTTCATCAACATCATCCATTAGTTTTCGTTGAGCAACTGTCCCAGGTCTTTCAGAATATTTGAACATATATCCAAATGAGTATTTTACGGTTTCCATTAAATCTAATGTCTCTTTATGGTCTTCTTCTGACTCACCAGGGAAGCCTACAATTATATCTTGACTAATACTGCAATTTGGTATAACGTCTTTTATTTTGTTAATCAATTCTACATATTCTTCTCGAGAATGTTGTCTATTCATTGCTTTTAGAATTTTATTGCTTCCACTTTGTACTGGTAAATGGATATGATTACATATATTTTCATATTTATTCATAACCCTTATTACATTCAAGGACATGTCTTGGGGGTTTGAGGTAGAAAATCTGATTCTAATTTTGGGCTGATTTGTAGCACATAATTCTAATAATTTTGAAAAGTTAATAGCTGTAGATTTTTTAATTTCTGAGGTTTTATTAAAATCTTTTTTAAGCCCTCCTCCATACCATAGATAACTGTCGACATTTTGTCCAAGAAGTGTCACTTCTTTATACCCTTTTTCACCTAAATCATTTAATTCTTCAATTATGCTTTGTGGATCTCTACTTCTCTCCCTTCCTCTTGTGAATGGGACTACGCAGAATGTACACATGTTATCACAGCCTCTTGTTATTGAAATAAATGCATTAATCCCATTAGTGTTTAATCTATGAGGAGTAATATCAGAATACGTTTCATCTTTAGATAAAAGAACATTTATAGCGCGTTGACCTTTTTCTACTTCATTAATCAAATTTGGCAAATCTTTATAGGCATCTGGACCAACAACTAAATCAACTATTTTTTCTTCTTCAATCAATTTGCTTTTTAATCGTTCAGCCATACACCCAAGTATTCCAACTTTCAGAAATTTGTTTGTTCTTTTTATTTTATTGAATTTTTCTAGTCTTTTTCTTATTGTTTGTTCAGCTTTTTCTCTAATAGAGCAGGTATTTAGTAATATTAAACTGGCGTCCTCAAGTTTTTCAGTAGTTGTATATCCATTTTTAGACAATACAGCTGCAACAATCTCACTATCACTGAAATTCATGGCACATCCATAGCTCTCTATGTAGAGTTTTTTTTCTAGTGAATTGTTAGAGCCCTGTTTATTACCGAAGAGAGTAAATTCTCCATTATATTGATAAGGGTTTCTTTCTAATTTTTTTAAATCATTACTCATAAGTAATATTTTAAAGATAGTTTGCAAATATATTAAAAATACGCCAATTTGTCATGTTTTTAAATATATCTCTTTTCATGTATGATTTTGCTTTTATAGATTGATATTAAAAAAATCTTCTACATTTGTACATCTTAATTTAAAAAAATGGCAAAGAATTTAGTAATAGTTGAGTCCCCGGCAAAAGCCAAGACAATCGAAAAATTTTTAGGCAATGATTTTAAAGTGGCTTCAAGTTTTGGACACATATCGGATCTGCCTTCAAAAGATTTAGGGGTAAATGTTGAAGGGGATTTTAAACCAAAATATGAAATATCAAAGGATAAAAAAACGGTAGTTAAAAACCTGAAGGATTTGGCTGACAAATCTGATACGGTTTGGTTAGCTAGTGATGAAGATCGGGAAGGTGAGGCAATAGCATGGCATTTATTTAGGTTATTAAAATTAGATGAAAATAAAACAAGAAGGATTGTCTTCAATGAAATTACAAAATCTGCTATTCAAAATGCAATAGAAAACCCAAGAGCTATTGATTATAATTTAGTTGATGCTCAACAAGCAAGAAGAGTATTAGATAGAATTGTGGGATATGAGCTATCACCAGTTCTTTGGAGAAAAATTAAAAGCGGCTTATCAGCAGGAAGAGTACAATCTGTTTCTGTTAGACTAATAGTTGAAAAGGAAAGGGAAATTAAAAATTTTAATTCGGAAAGTGTTTATAGGGTAGATGCTGAATTTAAAACAAATGCTGGAGACAACTTTAAAGCAAAACTTGATAAAACTTTTAAAACTAAAGAAGAAGCTGAATCTTTTTTAAATAACAACAAGAATTCTAATTTTTCTGTTGAGGATTTAGAAAAAAAACCTTTAAAGAAATCACCATCACCGCCATTTACTACTTCTACATTACAGCAAGAAGCATCGAGAAAATTATATTTTTCTGTTTCAAAGACAATGACTGTTGCTCAAAGACTATATGAATCAGGGTTAATAACCTATATGAGGACTGATAGCGTAAATCTTTCAAATTTTGCAAAGGATTCAGCAGAAAAACATATTACAAGTGCTTATGGGAATCAATATTCTACCAAAAATTCATATCAAACAAAATCTAAAGGAGTGCAGGCTGCACATGAAGCAATAAGACCTACAAATTTTTCAACTTTAGGTGATAAAATTTTAGATAATGATCAAAAAAGACTGTATGAATTAATTTGGAAAAGAGCTATTGCATCTCAAATGTCAGACGCAAATTTAGAAAAGACTAATGTTAAAATTAAATCTTCAAGTAATGAAAACACATTTACAGCTACTGGTCAAATAGTAAAATTTGATGGATTTTTAAAAGTTTATACTGAAGGAAAGGATAATGATTCTGAGGATAATAATGGTATTTTACCAAATATTCAAATAAATGAGGATTTAGCATATAATTTTATTAATGCAACCCAAAGATTCTCTAGACCCCCTTTTAGATATACTGAAGCTTCATTAGTAAAAAAATTAGAAGATTTGGGTATTGGCAGACCATCAACTTATGCACCTACAATTTCAACAATTCAAAATAGAGGCTATGTAGAGAAAGGAGTAATAGATGGAGAAAAAAGAAATTATATTCAGTTATCATTGGTTAATAATCAGATAAGTGAAAGCCAGTTAGAAGAAAAAGTAGGTTCAGATAAAGGAAAATTGGTTCCAACAGATATAGGAATGATTGTTACAGATTTTTTGATTAATCATTTTGAAAATATAATGGATTACAATTTTACAGCAAATGTTGAAGAAAATTTCGATCATATAGCAGAAGGAAAACAAGAATGGACATCTATGATGAAAGAATTTTATAAGGATTTTCATCCAATAGTAGAAAATGTAAATAAAAATGCTGAAAGACAATCGGGGAAAAGAGTATTAGGGATTCATCCTGAAAACAATAGAGAAATAAGTGTTAAATTAGGAAAATTTGGTCCAATGGTTCAAGTAGGAACTGTTGAAGACGAAGAAAAGCCAACTTTTGCTAGTTTGCCTCCCGAATTTCAAATAGAATCTGTAACATTAGAACAGGCTCTTGATTTGTTTTCTCTTCCTAGAGAACTGGGGGAATATAATAATGAGATTGTATTGGCTAATAATGGAAAATATGGTCCATATATTAAGTACGGTAAAAAGTTTGTTTCTATACCAAAAGGTATATCTCCTTTATCAATAGAACTTAATGATGCATTAGACCTTATAAAAATTAAGGAAAAGTCAGAGGCGCCAATATATAATTATGAAGGGTTAGATGTTCAGAAGGGAAAAGGCAAGTTTGGCCCTTTTATAAAGTGGAATAATATGTTTATTAATGTTGGGAAAAAATATAATTGGGAAAATTTATCAGAAAATGAGATTATTGAATTGATTGAGGAAAAAAAGAAAAAAGAAAAGGAGAAAATTATTCATAATTGGTCTGATGAAAATATAAGAGTTGAGAAGGGAAAATGGGGAAAGTTCTATTTAATTAAAGGAAAAATAAGAAAGGAAATATCAAAATCTATTGATATTAATGCATTAACTCTTGATGATGCAAAACAAATGCTAGATAATAAAAAAGAATAGATTAATTTAGCTGTATAATGGATCCCAACTTTTTAACTTCTGTTCAAGACAATATTTTAACTCCAGTTGAGGACCATATTCTCTCTCATAATAAGATAATATCATCACTAATTTTAGGAAATAAAATTAGTGTTCATACTAAGGAAAATGGCATACCTAATATTGAAAAAATTGATATTGCAATTATAGGAGTTCCAGAAAACAGAAATGACATCAATTATATAGGAGAAGAAATAAATCTTAGTGAGATAAGAAGATCTTTTTATTCACTTTATCCAGGCAATTGGTCAATTAGAATAGCAGATTTTGGAGACTTAACACCAGGGGAATCTGTTGAAGATACTTATGAAAATTTAACATCTCTTATTTCATATTTTGTTAAAAACAATGTTATCCCTCTTATTATTGGCGGAAGTCAGGATCTAACTTATGCTAATTATAGAGCATATGATGAATTTAAGAAAACTATTAATATAGTCAATGTTGATTCTAATTTTGATTTAGGAGACTCGTCAAAACCAATAAAAAACAACAGTTTTCTTGGTAAGATAATCCTCGAGGAACCACATAATTTATTTAATTATACAACGATAGGATATCAGACATACTACAATTCTCAAATTGAGATAGATTTAATGGAGAAACTATATTTTGAGGCTTATAGGCTAGGCGAGGTATGTAATAATATTAATTCAGTTGAACCTGTAATGAGAGATGCTGATATAGTTACTGTAGATTTAAGGTCTATAAGGTCTTCTGAGTTAAGCTCTAGACAAAAGTTATCTCCAAATGGCTTCGATGGTAAAGAAATATGTTCAATAAGTAGATATGCAGGAATTAGCAATAAGGTATCATCATTTGGCATTTTTGAATATAAATCCTCCAATGAGGATGAAATAACTGAAATGTTAATTGCTCAAATATTATGGTATTTTATCGAAGGAGTTAATTGTAGAATTATAGACAATGATTTTACAAATGTTTCTAGTTTTCAGAAATTTAGTGTAATAGTTGAAAAATATGAGCTTGTTTTCTATAGGAGTATAAAAACCTCAAGATGGTGGATAGAAATGTCAAGCTCTTCTTCAAAGAAAGATACTAAACTTAAAGAACACTCGTTATTACCCTGTACGCATGATGACTATTTAAATGCGAATGAGGGTATTATTCCAGAGAGATGGTATAAGGCCCACAAGAAGAGCATTGTATAAAAATGTCAAAAAATTAGTTTAATTATATGATGTCAGCAGTTTATTTTTTATATACCTTGAGAGCCATAATTTGTATAATTGGATAAATATGGGTAAGTTTACGCAATTTTATATGAGTGAAACAGTATAGTATGAGAAAATTTTTAGCACTTAGTCTATTATTTATTTTTGCCCTTAGTTGTGGTTCAAAAAGTGGATCAAAACGCTCAAAGGGCGAACTTGTCGGAGTAAAAGGAAAAAAATATTACCCTGAAAAGCCATTTGGGATGGTTTTAGTCCCGGGAGGTGCTTTTATTATGGGTAAATCAGATGATGATCTTCCTGCATTAGAAGATGCCCCTACTAAAACAGTTACCGTTAGGTCTTACTATATGGATGAAACAGAAATAACAAATGCTGAATATAGACAATTTGTTTATTGGGTAAGGGATTCTGTAATTAGAACAGCACTTGCTAATAGAGCAGAAGATGTTTTGGGAGGTGAACCTACTGATGGAAGTGGAGATGGAATTGCTCAGTATGCTTATATTGATGCAGACACCTCTGATCTGAGTGTTTATGATAAATACATGAAGGATGTATATGATAAAAGAAAACTTAACTGGGATGCAGATTTGGTTTTTGATAGAGCTGAATATCCTGATGAGGATTATCTAGAAGTAATGGAGAGTTTTTTCATTCCTGAAGATGAAGTTTTTAATAATATGAGAACTTGGGATGTTACAGGGTTTAAGTTTGCCTATTTGGATAGTAGGGTCCAGGAGTATTTAGATGAAAAGCAAATTTTAGTAGACGCGCTTGCAAATGATGATGTTGCTCCAATACATAATCCTACTGATAAGCAACTAGAAGAAGAATTCCCTGGTTTTAAAAGGTCAAATTTTATAACTAGAGAAACACTTGAAGTCTATCCAGATACTACTGTTTGGATAACGGATTTTAAATATTCTTATAATGAACCAATGCATAATGATTATTTCTGGCATGATGCATATAGTAATTATCCTGTAGTTGGTGTTACTTGGAAACAGGCAAACGCTTTTTGTCAGTGGAGAACAAATACTAAAAATGCATATCAAAGAACAAAAAAGAAAAAAAGTTTAGTTCCCGAATTTAGACTACCAACTGAAGCAGAGTGGGAATACGCTGCAAGAGGAGGTCTTCAAAGCGCTATGTATCCTTGGGGAGGCCCATATACTAAAAATGATAGAGGATGCTTTATGGCTAACTTTAAACCAATGAGGGGTGATTATGCAGTTGATCAGGCCTTATATACAGTCGAAGCAAACGCATATGATCCAAATGGATATAATTTGTTTAATATGGCAGGAAACGTCTCTGAATGGGTTGATTCTTCCTATGAACAGGATGCCTATGAGTTTTCAGCCTCTATGAATCCAAATGTAAATAACCTTTATAATGAAAAGAAAATTATTAGAGGTGGCTCTTGGAAGGATGTAAAATATTTTCTTCAGGTTAGCTCTAGAGACTATGAATATGAGGATCAACCTAGAAGCTATATTGGTTTCAGAACTGTTCATGATTATTTAGGAGCAGATTTAACTGCTAATGCAATGACCAATACTGCTACACAAAAAAGAAAAAATAAAAGAAGTTCAATAAAATAAAACAACAAAAACACTAAAAACTAGAAATTATGGCATTAAAATTAAGTAAAAACGCAATGAATATGGCTTACGGCCTTGGAGCATCAGTAGTAATTATTGGAGCTTTAATGAAAATTATTCACCAAGATTTAGGACCAATTAGTGGAAACCTGATGTTGACAATAGGTCTTGTAACAGAGGCATTAATATTTGCTATGTCAGCATTTGACCCACCAGCAGAAGATTATGATTGGTCAATAGTATATCCTGAATTACATGGCGGATCATCTTCTGCAAAGAAAGACTCACCTCAAGGATTATTGACTAAAAAATTAGATTCTATGTTAGCGGAAGCTAAAGTAGATGTACAGCTAATGTCAAGTTTATCTAGTAGTATTAAAGATTTTGAAGCTTCTGCTAAATCTGGAGCAAATAGTGCATCAGAACTTGCAAAGATAAACAAGGAGTTTGCTAACAATGCAGTTCAACTTCAAAGACAAATGGAGTCATTGGCTAATAACCTAGAATCGTTAAACAGTGTATATGGAGGAGTCCTTAGCGCTATGAATAAAAAGTAACAAAAATCATCTTAAAAAGATTTTTGTTCAAATATTAATTTTTTAAATAAATAAAATTATGGCAAGTGGTAAAGAAACTCCAAGACAGAAGATGATTAACCTTATGTATTTAGTATTTATAGCAATGCTTGCTTTAAATATGTCAAAAGAAGTTTTAACAACTTTTGGAGAAATTGATGCAAAGGTTAGTAAATCTACTCTGAATATTAAAGTTAAAAATGTTTCTGATTTAGATGATCTTAGGAAAGATGCAGAAAATGATGCAGCAAACTGGATTGAGGCATATGAGATGGTTGATGAAATATCAGTTTTAGCTAATGCATTAGATACATATATTAATAGTGAGGTGAAATTTCCTATTAGTATGAAGGAGGATAGATATGATAAAAACAGAGATGGGAATACAAAGGATTTAATTCCTGATTATGAAGTAATGGATAATGCAAAGGAATATGATGAACTATTTTTTAAGGGTGATAAATTCACCACTACAGGAGATAGTTTAGTGATGTATATTGATAGATTTAGAGAAGGATCTATTGTTGCATTAGATAGTCTAAAGGAAGGAATACAACCAGAGAGTGTAAAAGATGAAATTAAAGCATTAATTATAGAAAAATTCTCAACAGATAATGTGATTGATGGTAAAGGAATAGAAAAAGCTTGGTTAAATTACAACTTCGAGCATTTCCCTCAAATAGCATCTACTACAAAATTAACATTGATGCAAGAAAATGCACAGAATATTATTGCTAGATTAATTGCCGCAATAAGAGGTGAGACACTAACTGAAATAACTAAGGCAAATAAACAAACAGCATTTGCGCAAGGAGTTGACGTATTTTTTACGGGTCAAAAATTAGATGGCAAAGTTGTTCTAGGTAAGTATGATGATAACTTATTTGCCAACAGAGTAACTATTAATGGAAAAGAGTATGAGGGGCCTGATGTAATGGAAGGTGGACAAGTTAACCTTGAGAAAATAGGGATTAATGTTGGAGGATCACCCGGTGAGAAATCATTAAAGGTAAAATTTGAATTTGATAGATTTGAAAATAAAAAGGATACAACCTATGTTGTAGAAATGGATCACAAATATGCTGTTGTACCATCTCTTGCAAATATTAGTAATCCTGACATGTACGTAGTATATAAGGATTTAGAAAATACTTTAAATATATCTATGGCAGGTGTTGCAGATAATAAGTTGAAAATTATAAATCCTAAAACCCTTAAAAAGAAATCGGATGGTGTTTATATAATGAAAGGGGAAAAAGGGAAAAAGAATAAAGCTGGAGATAATGTGGTTGATATAATTGTTGGAGTTAATGGAACAGGCGTAACCAGTAGAGTTACTTTTGAGGTTCTAAATATTCCTGATCCAATAGCCTCTTTTAATGGTAAACCTAAAGTAACAAAATCATCTAGAAAACGTATAGCTACTAGTAGGATTCAGGCTTCATTTGCCGATCCAAAATTAGCAAAGGCATTAAAACTAGATATTGAAAGTTTTGTAGTTAAGATAGGTACTGCTCAGAAAAAAGTGACTGGTAGTTCTGCTTTTCCTAAATCTATTAGAGATGCTATAGTAAAAAATGCAAGAAAAAATTCAGTTATAACAATCAAAGATATTGTCTGTACTTCAAAAAAGTATCCAAAGAAGAATTTCCTTCCTTTGCCAATATCTATGGAGGTTGTTGATTAATTATAGATTATGAAAATTAAAAGTATTGTATACATATTTGTTTTCTTATTTTGCTCAAATGCAATCTATTCTCAGCAGTATAGGTCTGGGATAAGTAACTTATTGAATGCAAAGAGTCCTGAAGATGTTGGAATAAGAACAGCTCAACAAATAAATGCAGATGAACAAAAGCCGTTGGAGTATGGATTTGTTGATGATAAAGATATTCTTTGGTCTACAATGATTTGGGAGGTTATAGATCTTGATGAAAGAATTAATTTTCCATTGCTATATCCAGTGGACACCACTGTAGTAGGTCCTGAGAGAAGACCAATGCTTTGGTGGTTAAAGCAAGAGATTACTAGAGGAAGATTAGATGTATATGATCCTGAGTCTGAAGATGGGGAATTCCGTAGAAAATTGATTGATCCAGTAGAGTTAGAAAATATTTGGAGAAAACAATCAGTTTTAGAAGCAGGAAAAGTCACTATTGAAGATTATCAAACCTTTATTGATGAAGATGTTTTAACAAAAGAATATGACAGATTTGGATTTATTCCATATGAATATTATGACATTGAAAGGGAAGAACAAGTTATTCTTTCAGAAGAACAGAAAGCTGAAATTAGAGCAGATTCAATAGGAACAGTTTTTCCTTACAGTATTAAGAATCCAAGAGAACTTAATTTTAATGTTTATCAGGACTCAGTTTTAACCTTTGAATTATACAATGGATTTAGGCAAGATATTCCTGTTAGAAAGGTAATGCCAGGTTATCAAAAATCAGATCTTGAAAATGAAGAAATTACAGATATTAGAAGAATTGTTTTACAATTAATTAGAGATTATTGGATAGAGGATACTCATTTTATATGGGAGGATCTTAAATTTGATCAAGTCAAAAAGTGGTTAGTTAAAGGGATATGGTATTTTGATAAAAAATATTCTGAATTAATCTATAGACCTATAGGTCTTGCCCCTGTAGCAACGGAGATTAAAACTTTTGAAGAAATTGAAGCAGAACAGATAGCTGGAGGTGGTGCCGATTTTGGAGGTGGAGATGATTTTGGAGGTGGAGATGATTCTGATCCATTTGCAAGTGGTGGAGATGATTCTGACCCATTTGCTAGTGGAGGAGATGACTCTGATACTGATGACTCTGATACTGATGACTCTTCTTTTGATGACCCATTTGGTGGTGATGATGCATTTGGTGATGATAACGGAGGCTCTTCACAAGATGTTGAACAATCTCTTCCTTTATTTTGGGTATACTATCCCCATGCAAGGGACATTCTTAAAAAAGGAAAAATATTTAATGATAGAAATACTTCTGCTAGTAAATCATTTGATGATATAATTAATTCTAGAAGATTTAATGCAGTAATATATAAGGAAGAAAACGTATATGAGAATAGATATATTAGGGATTACATTCCAAATAATGCGTTTATGAGATTGCTTGAATCAGAAAGAATTAAAGAAAAAATTAGAAATTTTGAACATGATATGTGGAGTTGGTAATTCTCCAGAAACTCAATTATTCTAAAAGCGCTTATTATAAGCGCTTTTTTTATTCATTAAATTATAAAACTATTGTAGGAACTAAAAAGGATTGTATATTTGTAAACTAATATCGCGGGGTAGAGCAGTAGGTAGCTCGTCGGGCTCATAACCCGAAGGTCACAGGTTCGAGTCCTGTCCCCGCTACAAAGAAAAGCCTTAA
>PVBE010952007.1_pt1 | contig 16521 bp, 14 predicted proteins | sample 1631181 | NCBI WGS metagenome assembly PVBE01 (sample SAMN08397723, study PRJNA350692) | Marine metagenome, whole genome shotgun sequencing project. | isolation source: water | place: Pacific Ocean | collected 2012-04
ACTATGAACAAGGGTTATTGTGCCAGGGCGAATTCGAAGTCCGTGCCGGACCAAATCAGGGACGGCGAGAGATCAATTGCTATTCACATCGTGATCACTCCTGGTGCGACCGCTTCACCCACGGATCACCCTGGGAAGTTCCGAAAGCCGCCACTCGAGAGCAATCATTGGGCCACTTCTGGCCCTCAGTGCAAACCGACAACTTCCATCTCAATGCATTTGGTCTCATGGGTGCTGATATATTCAAAGATATTAATCCCGACCAGATACCTGTTGGTGGCTTTCTGTCCGATAAGAACGGCAGTCGGCCTATTCAGGGTGCCAAGTGTCTTGATTGCAGGCTCGAGGACGATGGCCGCAGTGCCATGAGTTTCCGTTATCAGTTCACCCTGCCAGATGGCGATATTATTCACGTTAAAACCGGACGTAAATATGCCCAGTCAGTGAATGGTTTGATGCGTGGAGAGAACGATGCCGAATGCCTGCTCGATTGCTATGAAGGTTTCTTTGACTTCGAAGTGGAAGAGACAGGCGAGCGCGGTTACGGCGTCGCTGAGTACTCCATCAACCCGCCCTTCCCCAGATGGCGGTACTAGCCAAGGTACAACTGGCTAGACAGACAGGAAAACTACAGAGCACGTCTAGTAAACATGGCGTAACCAAGATAGCGTTACCGAGGATGTAGCAGTATGACAATTTCAGACAATGACGAATATTTGCACTCGGCTCCTGAAGGAACTGAGGGCCTGTGGAGTGACAATCTCTGGTTCTCATTCGTAGACCGCGAGGCCGATATTCATGGTGTTAACCATATGCATGTCACCAACAAGGGCTATGCCAGATTCAGCACCTGCCTAGTCATTGATGGTATTCCCATGCCCTGGGCCAACAAGGTGCCCTATCACGACCCGGGGAAATTCGACAAGTTATCCGATGGTGGGCGCATGATCTATGAGGTGATCGAGCCACAGAAGAAACTGCGACTTCAGGCGGACAATGAAAAGTATGGCTACGATGTAACCTTCACCGGCCGATTCCCTGTGTTTGACTATGAAGATTCGATCCGTGGCAACCCACTCAAGGCAGCTGGTGTTTATGGGGGTCACTATGAGCAGGGATTGTTGTGCGAGGGCGAATTTGAAGTACGCGGCGGACCTCGACAGGGGCGACGGGAAATCAACTGCTATTCACATCGTGATCATTCCTGGTGCGATCGCTTCACCCATGCTTCACCCTGGGAAGTTGAAAAGCCCAATACCCTCGAAAATTCACTCAGCCACTTCTGGCCTTCGATACAGACTGATAACTTCCACCTGAACGCCTTTGGTATCATGGCTTCAGATCGCATATCCACGGATCCCACAAAATTACCCGTGGGCGGTTTCCTGTCCGACAAAAATGGCAGCAGGGCCATTCTGGGCGCCAAGTGTCTTGAATGCAGACTTGAAGCGGATGGCCGCAGCGCCATGAGTTTCCGTTACCAGTTCACCTTACCGGATGGTGATGTCATTCACGTCAAAACTGGGCGTAAATATGCACAGTCGGTCAACGGCTTGATGCGGGGCGAGAATGATGCCGAGTGCCTGATGGATTGCCTTGAAGGTTTCTTTGACTTTGAGGTGGAGGAAACAGGTGAGCGTGGATACGGTGTGGCCGAATACTCTATTAGTCCACCAACACCTCGATGGCGTTACTAGCCTTAACCTGAAAGCAGATACTAGGTGCTCATCGGATTGATGGGTACCACTATCGTTGACATAGGAGATACACCGCCATGAGTGTAATAATCACCAGCACTGAAAACCAAATCACCACCGTTACCCTGAACCGGCCGGAAAGACTGAATGCACTTTCAGGGGAATTGCAGGCTGCTATCACGGATACTTTTACCGCATTGAAGAATGACCCTGAAACCCGTGTCATTATTCTCACCGGTGCCGGTCGTGCCTTCAGTGCAGGATTGGATTTGAAGGAGCTGGGCCAGAGCGGCTTCGAAGGCAGAAAAGTATCCCCCATTACCATATATGAAGCGGTGACGGGCGTAGGAAAACCGGTAATTGGAGCAATCAATGGCTTTGCCATTACCGGTGGCTTTGAGTTGGCGTTGATGTGTGACATTCTGATCGCATCAGAGCAGGCCAGTTTTGCAGACACGCATGTTAGAATGGGCGTGGTACCTGGATGGGGACTGTCCCAGAACCTTGCACCCCTGATAGGTGCTTCCCGGGCAAAGGAAGTCAGCTTTACCGGCAACTACATAGATGCTGAAACTGCTGAACGCTGGGGGCTCGTCAACAGGATTTTGCCAGCGGAGGAACTGCTTCCCTACTGCATCAGTATTGCAACGGATATGTTGTCAGCGCATGAAGAGACCCTGAATCAGGTACATCAACTCATCGACTTTGGCTGCGAACACACGCTTGCCGAGGGAATTCCTGAAGAAGCCAGACGCAGCCTTGCCCATAAATTAAATGAAGCCGTCACTCCAGAGACACTTGAGGAAAGGCGCGGTACTGTTATAGGACGAGGCAGGGCTCAGACGAAACCAGGACCTGCCTAACACCTATTTGGTGGTGCAGCTACATTTCTCGATAAAGCTCATGCCCAGCTGTAGAGATGTTCGGTGTGTGCATTGAACCACCTTCAAGCTTAGAGACTTCCGATATGTCATCGTAGGTCTTGGTCCAGTCCAGGATGTAGAGCCGCTTTAAAATTCGCCACTCACCATTTCTTTTTTCAAACTCATCCAGGTATCGACCACCATACATGGTACTAGGCCCACTGGAATCACCAGAGCCTGTCGTAATGCCATAGGATTCAGCCTGTGCCTTATCACCGTCGACTTTGATCATCACCCCGGTCTGCAGGTGCCATCTTTTTACCGCATTTCGCTCGTGCTCCATGACCATGGGCACAAATGCAGCGGCGGGCCCTGTAAAAAAACCAAAATCAACCTCTGCATCCGGCCAGTAGCAATCCGCCTGGCCTGGCTCATCAAGCCAATCCATGGTGCGACAGTAGCTCTGGATAACCTCGCTAATCGCCTGTTTATCAAGAAGTTGTTGCAGCTGCTCATCCATACTATTTCCTCTCCACTATTGGGTTTAATCAGGTCAATTCATACCATGTTTCGCAAGGACAAGCGATATACACCGGGACGAAACCTTTCGACTGCGCTCAAGGTGACCAACTCCGAGCCATCTCGACCGGAGGTTACACATTGATCGCAGTGGAGAGATCTACAAGCGAGGCCCCTCATCGTTGGCAGTACACACTCGGGGTCAGGATGATAGCAGTGCAGCCTTTTACTGGCAGTCGTGCAGGGAAAAGGAATATGATCGAAGGTGCAATAGGAACTACCACTCATTTCGAGCAGGAAAGTAACCATGTCCGAGACTCAGTACGCTATTTGCCGTTTTTGCCACGCTTTTTGTGGAATCAAAGTTGATGTAGAAGATGGGCGCATCGCCAAGGTTCTTGGTGACAAGGAAAACCCCATGTACCACGGCTATAGCTGCATCAAGGGCCGGCAACTGCCGAGTCAGCATTATATTCCAGACCGCATGATCAGATCGGCTAAGCGCCAGGAAAATGGAGACTATGCCCCCATCGACAACCAGCAGGCGATGGATGAAATAGCGGAAAAACTGCAAGGTATTATTGACCAGCATGGCCCACGATCAGTCGCCGTCTATACGGGCACCTTCAGTTTTATGTACCCGGCATCCGGAGTTGCAGCAACATCATTTATGCGGGCCGTCGGTTCACCCATGCAGTTTTCCAGCGGCACTATCGACCAACCGGGAAAACAGGTGGCGATGGCGCTACATGGTCGCTGGAACGCCGGCACACCGCCCTTTAGCGAAGCAAATATCTGGATGCTGGTTGGCGCAAATCCGATTGTTTCCAAGTGGGGCGGTATTCCGCCATTTAACCCAGCAAAGCGCCTGCACGACATAAGAAAAAGAGGCGCCAAACTGATCGTGATTGATCCGAGACGGACCGAATGTGCAGACAAGGCTGAAATATTCCTGCAGTGTAAACCCGGAGAAGATCCCACTATCTTAGCCGGCATCGCTCGAGTAATTATTGATGAAGCGCTTTTTGACAAGGCATTTCTCGCCGAGAATGTCGAGGGCCTAGAGGATCTGCGCAAGACCCTCGACAAATTTACACCGGAATATGTTGAAAAGCGTGCTGGCGTTCCCACCGGACAGCTAATAGAAGCTGCGCGCCTTTTTGCCACCAACCCAGGCGGCAGTGCAACTGCGGGAACCGGCGTCAATATGGCACCACGCGGAACCCTGACTGAATACATGGTGCTCGTCCTGAACACCCTTTGCGGGCGCTGGCTGCGTGAAGGCGCACAGGTACCGAACCCGCTTGTACTTATGCCTGAGTTTAAGGGGAAAGCCCAGGCAGAGCCTAAACCGCCGGCATGGGGCTATGGGGAAAAACTGCGAGTACGAGACCTTACGGACAATGCCTCCGGTTTAAGCACGGCTGCCCTCGCCGATGAAATCCTGCTGGACGGAGACGGCCAGGTTAAGGCGCTTATCTGTGTAGGGGGAAACCCAGTCGCGGCCTGGCCCGATCAGCTCAAAACGCTAGAGGCAATGAAGAAGCTCGAATTGTGTGTGGTGCTGGATATCAAAATGACAGCAACTGCAAAACTCGCTGACTATGTCATGGCACAAAGACTTTCGCTGGAACAACCTGGCATGACATCCCCGCCGGAAAGCCTTCTGTATTTTGGCGCATGTAACGGTTACCCGGAACCCTATGCACAGTATCACCCTGCCATTGTTGAACCGCCAAAGGGGTCAAACCTGATGGAGGAGTGGGAATTTTTCTACGGCATAGCACAGCGTCTGGGCATGGCATTGAAGGTAAATGGTGAATTTCTGGACATGGAAGAGAAACCCAGTACGGATGAGCTGTTTGAAATCATGGTCAAGGGCTCCCGAATCCCGCTTTCTGAAGTTAAGAAATATCCCCACGGGCACATCTTCACTGACCCATCAAATCTCGTACAGCCCAAGGATAAAGACCACACCGAGATGCTCGATATCGGCAACTCGTTCATGATGGAAGAACTTAATGACGTGATATCGGAACCCTTGATTGACGGGGGCGGATACCGGGAAGGGGAGAAATTCACTCACAGGCTCGTTAGCCGCCGTATGCACGAGGTCTATAATTCATCCGGTCGAGACATCCCCGCCCTGGCACACAACGGCCTATACAACCCTGCCTACATGAACCCGGCGGACCTGGCAGCACTCAATCTATCCCCCGGGGATATGGTCAGAATCTCCTCGGATCACGCCAGTATCCTGGGTATCGTAGAGGAGGAAGCCGAGGTTCTTGAGGGTGTTATCTCAATGGCGCATGCCTTTGGAGATGCACCGGAGCATGATGCCGAGATCCGATTTATCGGCAGCAACACGGGTCGTTTAACGAATGTTGAGCGCGACTTTGACCCGCATATCGGCATGCCAAGGATGAGTGCCATTCCGGTGAATGTTAAAGCTGCCCCGGAACCAGGTACAAGTTAAGGGTATCTCAGCTCCCTGGCGATTACTTCCACCAGGGAGCTGTGACGACTAACCTGTCTTAATCCGGATTCAAATATCGAGCAGGCTAGTTCCTATTTTAGAATTTGTTCGAGCTCAGCTTGTTTGCGCAGGAACTAGCCTGTAATTCGCTTATGCGCATGTTTGCGCGGTCCAAGCTCAATGGGATAACCAACCCAGGCACCGATATTTTCACCTGTTCGACCATCATTGATGAGATCAATCATCTGCTGGGCTATATCTTCAGCACTCATCACCTCAGCTGCCATTTCCGGTGGTAGTTGTTTGTCTGGAAACAGTCCTCGAAGCATGGGTGTGTCGGTTGCCCCCATACACATGGCATTTACCCTGATGTTGTCCTTCGCGAGGGACTTTGACCAGGCATCAGTAAAACCATTCAATGCCCACTTGGATGCACAATACAGGTCTGTCTGCGGATTGTTAGTGCCATCACTGCGTGCCGGCAATACATAGTAGGTGGAAATATTGACAATATCGCCACCGCCATTGCGTTGCATAATGGGAACACAGACCCGAGACAGCATCAACAATCCTCTGAGATTGGTATCCATAATGAAATCCCAGTCTTCAACGGCCTGCTCCCAGGGTGAATCAACAAGGGTTACGCGCCAGGCTCCTGCATTGTTCACCAGTATATCCACACCTCCAAAGGCTTCTTCGGCGGCGGCAACAACGCGTTCAACATCTTCCCGCTTGGATATATCCGCCACCACCGACTCGATACCATCAATTTCATGCACTGATTCAAGCAGGTCGAAGCCAAGAACCTTGACACCCTTGTCTCTCAAAGCCTCAGCATAAGCCTTACCCAGTCCACGACCAGCACCACTGACGATCACTGATTTTCCCTCAAGTAATCCATTAGTTGACATCGACTGACTCCTTCGTGATATAGATTGGCTCCAAAGGCGATTCCAGTTTGCATGGCCGCCCAATGCATGAATTTATATTCTCACCGGTACGGCCTTTCGGGCCCTCGGCGAGCAGGTCAATCAAGAGTTGAGCAGAATCCTCAGCCTTCATCCAGGCTTCGACATCCTCAGGGTTTGGATCAAAATTATGGAATGACCGGAGCATATAAGAATCAGTTTCACCCATACACAAGGCGTTTACCCGAATATTGTGGGGTCGCAACACCTTCGCCCAGGGAAGAGTCAGGCCATTAATTCCCCACTTACTAGCATCATAGAGATCCATTGTCTCACCACCACCCGTCGGCCGGGGCGGTCCATCAAATTTGTCAGTTCCCTTGTTCCAGGGACAGGTTGGCAGGTTTGGACAGAGGTCGTTCGGCGTACCACAGGTCACCATATGATCGGTTGCAATGTTGACGATCTCACCACCGGCACCCTGCTCTATCATGATGGGAATGACAGCCCGTCCAAACAGATACTCGCCCTTAAGGTTAGTACCGATAATCAGGTCATAGTCAGCCAGGGTTTTGTCCAGATCATCATCTGCGGTACTGGGACCCCAGACGCCTGCATTGTTCACTAGTATATCGATGCCGCCAAAGGCTTCCATGGCACCGTCAACAACCATTCTGACATCATCAGGGACGGATACATCAGCACGCCAGCCTACTGCTTTAACGCCAGATTTTTGTAATTCAGCAGGAAACTGATCGATTTCTTCCCGAATATCACAAACCGCCACATTGACACCCTCGGCAGCCAGTGCCACTGCATATGCATTACCAAGACCTACAGCAGCACCGGTAACGATTGCATTCTTGCCTTTCAGGTCGCTCATTGGATTCACCCTCCTGTTATTCTGATCAATGCCAAGACACCTACCCCGAACTACATATTTATTAACATGTTTTACATGAATTAGCGACCCAAGCCTTTCAACTGCTGAACCACTTGATCAGGAACTCTCACATTCAATGTAGTATGGTACTCAATCAATAATCAGTGTCTGAAGCGAATGCAGATATCAAAGTCATCGATTGCTGCGAGGGGCTTTTGGCACTCATTGCAGAGAACATTATGAGTACTGCCCAGAAAATCAGAATCGAAGATCTGTCAAATCCAGTTCTGAGTGAACTGCAACAGGCCGCCATTGCCAATACTGAATCACTTCAGATCAACTTAAACGTCGACGCTGTCCTGATGGCTGCGATGGAAAATACCGGCCTGACGGATTTTGGTGACGAGGGATTCAAGGAGCGACTCGCGGAGCAACTTCGCAGCACCGCTGAAGATACCTGGATGAATAATTTCGGCCGTATGAGCGTTTTCGCAACCAAGGTTCAACAGGCCTCCAGTCGCCTTCGGGTTGTCGATGCCCTGAGCAGGCATCCGGAAATCCACAATATCGAAATCAAAAGACCCATTATGATCGCCGGTCTTCCACGCAGTGGCACAACTCATCTGCTTAATATGCTCGCTGCGGATACCCGGTTTCGCTCCATGCCGCACTGGGAGAGCCGTCAACCGGTCCCGGCACCGGGAGAAGAAGTTACCCACGATCAGCGTGATCCACGATTCCAGAGAGCCGTTCAGGCCTACCAGGGCTCAGACGCCATGCTGCCCCTGATGAAGAGCATGCACGATATGAATCCCGAGCACATACACGAGGATATTGAGCTACTTGATATTGATTTTGCCTCCTACACCCTGGAATGGATGGCCCACGTACCCCGCTGGCGGGACTACTACCTGGCCCACGATCAGACTCCACACTATGGATTCCTCAAAACCATGCTGCAGGTGCTCAGTTACTATTCCGGAACGGGTATTGGCGATGCCGCAGGTGGTGATCTCGCACCCAAACAGTGGGTTACCAAAACACCCCAGCACCTCGAACAGCTGATCCCGCTGCATACGAACTTTCCCGACGCAACATTCCTGGTTACCCACCGCGACCCCATTGAAGTATTCAGTTCAACTGCAACACTGGTCGCCTATATGTCGCGGATCAGGAACCCCATTATCCACATGGATGAAATTGCAGACTACTGGCTGGACCGTATTGAACGATTACTGCGTGCCTGCCTCAGGGACCAGCAGATGCTACCGGCGGACCAGACCATGGATGTCGTATTCCCGGAATTTATGGCAGACGACATGGCTATGGTGCGACGTGTATACGAATTCTCCGGTATTAGTCTTACCCCGGATGCGGAGCATCAATTAGCCGCTTATCTTAAAGCCAACCACAGGGGCAAGCACGGCCAGATCGTCTATGATATAGAGGCTGACTTCGGGCTTAAGAGGGATGCATTGTACGAACGCTTTGACTTCTACTATGAGCGCTACCCGCAACTTGACCCGCATACTCAATGAGCGCATTCATAATTTCTACCCCTCACTGTTCCCGTCTTGCAATAGAACAATTTTAAATCGCTGGAGAGTTTACTATGACCAATGAATACGAAAAGCCGCCACTTTTAGACCTTGTGCGCAGCCACAAAGATGAATTAGTCGCTGCTAATGATTTCATATTTATCTCACAGGATGTCTCCAACAGCCACCTGATAACCACCTCAGATGGTGACGTGCTGGTCAATTCAGGCACCACCGCGGGAGGCAAGAGACATAAAGAACTTTATAGCAGTGTGCGTACGGGTGATCTGAAGTACGCCGTTATCACCCAGGGACATCCGGACCACTTCGGCGGGCTGGCGACACTGAAAGAGCCGGGCACCCAGGTCATCATGCAGGAACGTAATGCAGAAGTGCGTGCCTATTGGCTAAAACTCATAACCTTCTACTCGGACCGCATGGACAGAATCTGGTCAGCGGGGGTAAAGCGGGACCCAGCAACAAGCTGGGAAGGAACCCCTGAGCAAGCGACCGATATAGTCTATGCAGATGACTACAAATTTGAAGTCGGTAATCGCCAATTCGAGCTCTACTCGACCCCAGGCGGTGAAACCGCAGATTCAACGGTGGTCTGGTTACCGAACGAGCGGGTTGTCTTTACCGGCAACCTGTTTGGCCCCATGTTCATGAACGTACCCTTCCTAAATACGCTTCGAGGCGACAAAATTCGATCTGCCGTCGAATACATCGCCAACGTAAAGAAGGTCAAATCTCTGAAACCCGAACTGCTGATCACTGGCCACGGTAATCCTGTGCGTGGCGCGGACCTAATCAAGGAAAATTTGACGCGCCTCAGTTCAGCCGTTCAGTACATCCATGACCGAACCATCGAAGGCATGAATGCGGGCAAGGACGTCTACACCCTGATGGGCGAAATCAAGCTTCCGGCTGACCTCAGGCTGGGCGAAGGCCATGGCAAAGTTTCCTGGGCAGTGCGCGCCATATGGGTCTACTACAACGGCTGGTTCGACTTCGAGTCCACCACCGACATGTACCATATTCCATTTCGTGAGGTCAACGATGACCTGGTGGAAATGGCAGGGGGCGTAAATCCACTGGCCACTCGTGCGAGAAAATATGTGGATGCTGAGTCACCGCTTAAGGCATTGCACCTGCTGGATATGGCCCTGAAGGTGTCTCCCGATCATGCGCCTTCACTGACAGTCAGAAAACTGGCCCTGGAACAACTTTTGACCCTGGGTGGTCGCGAGAACCTCAGCGAGACCCTGTTACTTGAATCCGCCATAGCAGAAGTCGATAAGAAATTGCCGAAATGATGCATGTATCAACTATGGGAGCGGCGGGCAATAACTCCAATTTAGACCAAATCCAACCTTTCACAGGAGATCATAAGTGAATAACAATCTTTTCAATCTACAAGGCAAGGTCGCACTGGTAACGGGCGGCAATGGGGGTCTGGGGTTTGGCTTCGCAAGAGGGATTGCAAAGTGTGGGGGTGACCTGGTCATCTGGGGGCGGGATAGCGAAAAGAACAAGGCCGCTGTCACCGAACTTTCCGCTTTCGGCGGCAGGGTACAGGCTAAAGTTGTTGATGTCACAGATGATGCTGCCGTCGCTGAAGGCATGCAATCTGCCATTGACAGCATGGGTAGGCTGGACTGTGTGGTCGCCAATGCAGGAATGACGATGCCCAACCGCTCACTGCTGGATCTCACCACGGAGGACTACCTGTCACTGCTTGAGGTCAATCAGCATGGCGGCTTTTTTACCCTGCGGGAAGCAGCACGGCAGATGGTGAAGCGGGTGGAAGCAGGAGACCCCGGTGGATCTCTTATCGTTTGTGGAAGTCTGTCTGTTTTCTGTGGTGCCCAGGGCATGGCTCATTACGGCGCCTCAAAGAGCGCGATGGCAGCCATGATGAAAACCGCGGCGGTCGAACTTGGCCAGTACGGCATAAGGGCTAATATGGTTGCCCTCGGCCTGGTCAATACGGAACTGCTAAGACATGAACTCGGGACCGACATGGTCACGTTTATTGAATCGGAATACGCCAAAGGTACACCACTGCAACGGGTGGGCAGCGTAGAGGATGTTGAGGGCATATCGGCTTATCTGGCCAGTGACTGCTCCGCTTACCACAGCGGCGATATCATCCTGATTGATGGTGGCAGGCTGGCCACGATCTAGGGCTATTGATCCGCTATGTCGGCAATGATCTTCTCAGATTCAAGCCATAACCGCTCCGCCAGGGCTTCATCGTTGGCGAGCGGCAGTGGTTTATCTTCCTTGCAGTCAGAATAATATTTTCCAGTCACACCCTCAAGATCTGGATGGGCTGCCAGATAGCAGTTAGTTGCAGCTCCCTGTGCAATATTCTTCATTGCCCAGAAAATAAAGACACCGAAAAGAATGCCAATTACTGGATTCATGTGGCGACCCAGGTTCGTGGCAATAACCCCGGGGTGAAGGGAGTTTGCCGTGTGCGGGGTACCTTCAAAGTGTTTAGCCAACTGCTTGGTAAACAGCACATTGGCAAGCTTCGATCGCCCGTAGGCACTGAAAGCGGTATAGCCTTCCCCATGGTTCAGGTTTTCAAAATCAATCCCACCCTTTGGTGGTCGCAAATGTGCGGCGCTGCTGACATTAACTACTCTTGCCGCCGGTGCAGCCGTAATCTTGTCCATCAGTAAGTTAACCAACAGGAAATGACCGATGTGATTGGTCATAAACTGTTTCTCCATGCCGTAAACCATCTCAAATTTGGGTAGCGCCATGATGCCGGCATTGCAGACGACGATGTCCAGCTTCTCGAAAGTGGACCCTATGTTTTCAGCAGCCGCACGAATCGAATCATGGTCGGTTAGCTCGCAGGCAATGGGTGTTGTAGTACCAGTTACACTGCTACAGGTGTCCTCCGCCTTTTCCAGTGTTCGCGCGGTACCAATTACGTGGGCACCACGCATTGCCAGGACCCTCAGGGTTTCGGTGCCGATACCGGAATTGCAGCCAGTTACCAGCACCGTCTTACCTGACAGGTCCACCCCTTTTGTAACCTGTTCAGCAGTTGATCTTTTATTGAAAGCCATATTATTTACCTGAGAATAGTCGTCAAAATGAGTTTAGCCGCAATTACTCTGTTAGTAAGTGGTAGCCCTGACTCTACCATATAAAAATCAGCTCAAATACATAATTGACCGCAGGGTTGAGGAGACCGGTGCCTGGTTTGTAGTGACTAGCGCCATGGATGGACGCGGGACGGGACATGGATGTCCCACTGGAACGGAGAATCAGGCACCGGTTTCTCAACCCTAACAATATTCTCTCGCAACACAGCAACCACCACAACCTTGTGCCTAGTTTTCCCTCGCACCCTCCTCAACCCAGGCACGAATCTGTGCACGAACTTCCTCGCTCAAAGGTGTGCCATTGAACGGCATTCTCATTCCAGAACCACCGGCATCAAGATGTGTACCGTCGAGCTTCAACATCAGATAGCTGTTATCCGAATCACCGGGTTTTACACGCATCATAGTGCTTTGTTTCGATGGAATATTTACCAGGTTGCTCCAGGCGACCTGAGGGTGCAGGGCAATTTCACCGGCTTCCTCCCCAGTCAGGTGACAGTTAGCGCAGACGTTCCTAAACAGGGGCGCAATATCACGGCTAAAGCTTATCGAATCTGCCAGCAGCTGACTTGAACTCACCATCGCTGCTACAAATAACAGGCCTAACTTCATCCCGAAACTGGTTCTTTCGCCGCGTTCAGGCCAGCAACATAGCCGAACGTCATGGCAGGACCAATAGTCCCGCCAGCACCATAGTAAGCCGCACGTGTCGGGCTCGCGATGCAATTGCCAGCACCATATAGGCCGGGAATCGGTTCCCCACCGGCACCAATCACCTGTGCCTTTTCGTTGATCACAGGACCACCGTTCGTATCCAGGGCACCGGGTGCGAGAATAAAGGCGAAATAGGGTCCTTTCCTGGCGAAGGGGTGCATGGTGCGGTTCGGCATGGAGTTTTCTGGCTGACTGGTACCTTTACGCATACCAGAAAATAGCAAATGCCATTCCCGATCATAAGCATGCTGACCACGGTTGAACTGAGAATCCCTTCCCTTTTTGGCGTACTTGTTGAAGATTTTGACAGACTTCTGCATCTTTTCACTGAAGCTGTCATCAAGTTTGACACCGCCCGTTTCTGGCGCTGCTTTTTCGAGCCGCTGGTTGATCTCCCCCGTTAACTCCTCCAGGCTGTCTGCTGAAATCAACCAGGGAGATTCCCGACGGTCCACGGGAAACGGGAAATTACCACCGAAGGCATCAAGACTTCGTTCATCGAATATCATAAAGAGCAGTTGATTTGGATACTCTTCCCTGGTGGGGTCATAGACAAAGTGCACCCGGGTGCGATCGTTGTAGTTCCGTTTTTCATTAACCACTCGTTTGCCGTATTTATTTACAACAATCATTGAATCACCTGGGAGGTAAAAGGTTCCCCCGGCCAGAACGCGGTTCTGCACCGCTTCTTCCAGCAATACCTGCGTGCGCCATGCCTGGTGCAGAGTTCCCATTCGCGCCCCTGCCCTGGCTGCAATGGGGATAAAATCGCCGGTTGCTGCAGCCGACCCGCAGGAACCGTAAACGAGTGACTCCTGGTGCAGCCCGATGAGTTCAGTGTTGTGTGCAAACCCACCGGTACCGAAGACAACCGCACGATTAGCCCTGACCCTGACTTCCTTACCACCATTTTCAGCAATGAGACCAATGACACGGCCATCATCCTTGATGATGTCTTTAACGGAATGGCTGACCAGGATGGGGACTTTATGGTCGGTCAGGTATTTTTCCAGCTTGCGCGCCAGATCCAGTCCATTACCTACTGGTCCTGAGTCAATGATTGGCTCCAGTGGTCGCCCCGTTGGCACCTTGTTTTCCGGTAAATGATCACCGTAATCCGGCGCCGGTCTGTCGACATTCCACATGCGGAATTCCTTGAACTTTACCGCGTCAATCTGTTGCATGAAGTCGATCATTTTTGAGCCGTTGTCATAGAAGGACTCCAGAAGCTTATATTCCTCTTCCCTTAGCCCAAGGTCAGGACTTTCTGGAGAGTAATTCTGAGGATAGGCAAAACGCGCCATATAGCGCAGGCAATCATCCTTCCCATCCTCGATACCACGGGCTCTCAAGAGGGAATTATTAGCAATCCAGACGATGCCACCAGACCTGGCGGTAGTGCCGCCCGGGATAGGCATTTTCTCCAACAATAGTACGCTGGCGCGGCTTTCAAGCGCACTGATGGCTGCAGAGCAGGCTGCTGCACCGCTACCGACACAGACAACGTCGGCCGTATGGTCCCACTTGATAGAACTGGATGTCTCAGCATTTGATTGCAATGCAGTACCACCGAGGGCGGCACCGCTGGCTATCAAGCCCGCGCCCTTTAGCAGTCTGCGACGGTTCGTATCATCGATATCAGAATCACTCATTGTCTTTCCCCTGTCGAATCTTATTATTCGCCGCCCCCAATCAGGGAAACAGCACCGATGATCCAGAGAATTGACTTTATCACGACTGCCCCAAGCTTGCTCAACGCCAATTGGGGCTGAGGGTAGGTCCGGGGCAGGAGCCAGCAACAAGCGGCTGGTTACAGCCCGAGGACTCTCTTGGCAAGGACATCCCTTTGAATCTCACTACTGCCGGATGCGATCGTGGTAGACCTTTGGTTCAGGTAGAGGCTCATTACAGGTAATGCGTACTCTGGCCCAACGAAATCAGCTTGACTCATTGGATCCAGCGCTTCCATCTGGAATGGGAACCCATACCAGCCAACGGCTTCAACCATCAGCTCACTTACTTCCTGTATAAGTTCTGAAGACCTTGATTTCAACAATGATGATTTAAACCCGGGGTTTTCATTTTTATTCATCTCTGACAGAAGGCGCAATTCCAATGATTCTACACCTTCAAGCCTCACTTCGGTCGTGCTTAGTTTGTAGGCAAAGTCCTGATCGTCAATCAAACGTCCATAGTGACCATCGGGCTCAATTCTAGCTGCTTCTTTTACCCGTTCCAGGGCCTCTCGAACCCAGGCCATATTGATATTATTTGACCGCGCAAACTGCATCAGCACCTTCGCAACGCGCCAGCCATCATTTTCTTCTCCTACGCGGTTAGCTACGGGTACCCGAACATCTTCAAAGAATACCTGGTTACATTCATGCTGGCCGTTCAGTGAGATGATTGGCTTTACTGTCATACCTGGTGTGTCCACTGGCATTACAAGAAAAGTAATACCAGCCTGTTTCTTACCTTCGTCTGAAGTTCTGACCAGACAGAAAATCTGTTGGGCAAAGTGGGCACCTGTAGTCCACATCTTGGTACCGTTGAGAACATAGTCATCCCGGTCGCGTACCGCACGAAGCTTGAGTGCTGCCAGGTCAGAACCTGCAGAAGGCTCTGAATATCCCTGGCACCAGATATCCTCTCCGGAAATAATACGCGGCAGATAGTAGTCTTTTTGCTGCAGGGTTCCGTGGGCCATCATGACGGGCCCGATATGTCGTATACCCATATTGAACAATAGCGGCGCACCAGCCTTGAAGCACTCGACTCCAAAGATATATCGCTGCATATCATCCCAACCGGTGCCACCGTACTCCACGGGCCAACCAGGCGCGATCCAACCTTGCTCTGCCAGGATACTGTGCCAGCGCCGGCAGTACGGAATATCGGTATAGGTGCCGGCAGTTAAACGCGATGCCCGCCTCAGATCTACCGTTAGTTTGTTCTCGAGGAATTCCTGAACTTCGTTCCTGAACTCAATTACTTCGTCACTAAATGTAAAATCCACACTGCTGTCCCTGTATCTCTATTACTTCCCTTATGTACTGTGCACTAATCGGTCACGGAGACGGTAGCGAACCCTTCAAGGGGCGGCTCACTCCCTTCACGCTCGAGCCAGATATCGCAGTCAGCCAGTCGCTCACCATCTTCTGAGCGAATCGCGGTTATCTTTCCCTTAGCGATCACCTTGTCCCCGGACATAACGAATTGCGGGAAGCGCATAACGATACGACGAATGCAGGTGGGTCCCATCCATTCATGAAGCATATTGACCATGTAGCTGAGTCCAAGCGGACCCTGATTAACGGTCCGCGCCCCGTGTCCCATTTCCTCAACCACGGCCTTATCCCAGTGTACAGGATTCGGGTCACGAAGAATGGCCGCCATGGTACGCATACGTTCCGGTTGTACGGAGTCCATGCGCCACTCTGGAATATCGTCACCCACTGATACGGTCATAATGTACTTCTTTTGTATTGCCAGGTAATGGTGGTGCGGGCCGTATGTATGCCCTCAGGATCAGCCAGATCAAACTGGAACTGGATACGATCGAAGGTTTTCCCTTCTTCAGTACGCCTGTCGGCCTCAGTTAACTCAGCCGTGATATCGTACTCCACCCGCTCCTTCAGAGGCTGGAAAAACTCCCAGTCGTAACTCTCAATATGAATCGAATTATCTGCTTCGGCCTGACCAAGGGCAAACATCTCGCCGATACTGGTCCGCGCGCCAAGGATTGGCACGTGAAATAGTGCGACAGGATGTGCCAGGCCATCGGGTAGCGGATCC
>PVBE012489398.1_pt1 | contig 16521 bp, 11 predicted proteins | sample 1631181 | NCBI WGS metagenome assembly PVBE01 (sample SAMN08397723, study PRJNA350692) | Marine metagenome, whole genome shotgun sequencing project. | isolation source: water | place: Pacific Ocean | collected 2012-04
CTCTCTCTCTCTCCATATCTGTCTCTCCCCTCACCCCCGCCATGGTCGAGCGCGCATTCGGTCGCCTGGTGCTCGCGCCCAAGGTGCTGCGCCACGTCGGACCCGCCATCCGCTCGGGGCGCCCCATCTTTCTCTACGGGCCTCCGGGCAACGGCAAGACGGCCATGGCCGAGTGCATCTCCGAGGCCATGCGCGGCTCCGTCTTCGTGCCCCGCGCGCTGCGGGCGGGCTCGGAGATCGTCGTGGTCTACGACGAGATTCACCACCAGGCCATCGTGGACGAGCCCCTGGAGCACGACCACCGCTGGGTCCGGTGCAAGCGCCCCACGGTGTTGGTGGGTGGCGAACTCACCCTCGACATGCTCGACCTGGCCAGCGTGTCCCAGACCACGTTCACCAAGGCCCCCTTCCAGGTCAAGGCCAACTCCGGCGTCCTGTTCGTCGACGACTTCGGGCGCCAGCGTTGCGACCCGCGGGAGCTGCTCAACCGCTGGATCGTCCCCCTCGAGAGCCGCTTCGACACGCTCACCTTCCCCTCGGGCCAGAAGGTCAAGGTGCCGTTCGACTGCCTGGTGGTCTTCTCCACCAACCTCGATCCTCGCAAGCTGGCCGACGAGGCCTTCCTCCGCCGCATCCGGTACAAGATCCGCATCGGGTCGCCCACCGCCGCCATGTATCGGGAGATCTTCCGGCGCCAGTGCCGGGAGCTGGGCATCCGCTACAACGGCAGCGCCGTCGATTACCTGCTCCAGATGCACTACCTGGCCGCGAGGCGCCCACTGCGGGCCTGCGAGCCGCGCGACCTGCTGCAGCAGATGTGCGACGTCCATCGTTTTTCGGGCGACATGCCCGCGCTGACGCCCATGGCCATCGACCGGCTGGCGGAGCTGTACTTCGGGGAGATCGAGACGGGTGACCACTTGCTGACGGGCCCGGAAGCCGAGGTCACTTTTCCGGGGCGCTAGCGCTCCAGCGGGATCCAGTTCACCGGCTGGAAGTCGCCCTCGCTGATGGAGAACAGCGCGTCTTCCGTTGCGGAGAAGGCGATGGTCTCGGACTGGCGTTCGCTGGGTAGTTGGAGAGCGCAGGGTTCCTGTGTCAGCACGTCTTCCAGGCTGTCGGTGCCGTCGCGCAGCCACATGTAGGCCGTGGTCCAGTAGGTGCGGATGACGAAACGATCCCCCAGGGGGCTGAACTCGCCGCCGGTGGTGGCGCTGCCGGAGAGGGGATCCTGGGAGAAGTCGAGCCAGACGACTTCCTCGAGCTCGCTGCGCTCGCCGTCGACGTGGGGGGGTGGCTTGCGGAACACGCCGGTGGCGCCGTCGTAGGACTTGGTCACCACGTAGATGGTGTCGGTGACGGGATCGACCATCAGGGTCTCGGAGTTGTGGGCCTCGTCCTCGGGGTAGTCCAGCTCGAGGGTGGCGCCCTTGACGGCTCCGCCCTGCTCGCCGCCGTCGGCGTCCACGTCCGGCTCGGGTACCCGGTAGACCACGATGGTGTCGCGGGTCCCACTGTTGTCGCCGACGTCGCCGATGTAGAGCATCTGCTCGCCGGTGTCGGGGTCCATGCCCACCGCCAGGTCTTCCCAGTCTCGGGCCGAGCCGCCCTCGAGCTCCCAGACCCCGAGATGCTCGCCGGTGTGGGTGAGCGCGTACAGCTGCGGGCCGTCCCCGGAGTCGTTGTGGACCCAGAGCACGCCGGGGTTCTTGCGGCTGTCCACCAGACCCGAGGCCTCGTCGATCCCGGCATGTTCGACCGAACCCAGCACCTCGTGGTCGCCCGCGGTGGGGCAGGCGCCGGGTGTCACCTCGACGGTCAGGGTTGCGACGCTGTGCTGACCGAAGCGGTCTCGCAGGATGGCTCCGGCGGTGTAGGTCCCGGCGGTGAGGTAGGTGTGGCGTGCACGCTCGCCCTGCGCGCGTTCCCCGTCGCCGAAGCGCCACTCCACGCCGCTGTAGGCCCCTGTGGATGCCTTGGCGTCGAAGGTCACGGTGAGGGGGACGGGCCCGTCGGCTGGGAGCGCCTGGATCTGGGCGTCGAGGGCGGGCCCACCCAGGTCCGCCAGGGAGGTCGCGGTGTCCCCGGCGTGGGCTGCCGGGTGGTTCTCGAGGGGGAGGACCACGTGGGGGCCGGAGGAGGGCTTTCCGGTGTCACCGAACCCGAGGGGGTCCTCTGCAGGCGCGCAGCCCCCCAGGGGGACCATGGTGTACAAGGCGATCCACCGACACGGGCTCATGCGCGTTCTCCCGATCCTGCGCGGTCTTCACGTTCTCCTGGTGGAGATAGCCTACCCGCGGGATCCTGGCCCGGCGTCACTTCTTGTATTGCGATCGTCTCGACTAGAACTTGGGCCAGGACTCGACGACGAGGGCGTCCAGGGTGGTGTCCTCCACCAGGCCCATGGCATCCGTCAGCTCCACGCTGCCCTCGAACTCACCCCAGACGAACTCCCCGTCTTCGCTCTGGCCGAGCACCGTGAAGGTGGCGCTCTCCTCTCCGTCGCCCTGGTAGTAGAAGTCGAAGTTGTCCGACGCGATGGAGTCGGTGAACAGGACGTCGCCCACCGGGTAGGTGTCGGTGCGGTTCACGTCTCCCTTGATCTGTACGTTGACCTGCTGCTCGCCTGCGCCGGCCACGAGGTAGCTGATGCCGCCGGACGCGAACCAGTAGCCAGGCTCGCCGCTCCAGGACTCGCCAGCGAAGGTGGCGCTGTAGACCGAATCGCCGGGTTTCATGATCACTTCGTCTGCGTCCGCGTCGGTGTCGGCGTCTGTGTCTGCGTCGGTGTCCGTGTCGCCGTCGGTGTCCGTGTCGGTGTCCGTGTCTCCTTCGGGGGGGACGGAGTCGTCGGCGATCTCTTTGGGGCAGCCCGTCAGGGCGAGAAGGAGCCAGGTGAGGGCGATCGTGCGCATGGGGACCTCCGGTAGCCAGGAGCAGTATAGCGTCCGCTTGACGGGATCCCGATCGGGTGGGGGCTGCCTACCGACCCGGCCACTGGGCGCGCCGCAGCACTTCTGCGTGGTCTGGGTCTTTTGCCTGGAGCGGGTGCACCGCCTTCTGACGGATGCGGTACGGGACCGGCTCGAGGGTCTGCGTTCCATCTGCGGCGATCGTGATCTTGGCCACGAAGCCCAGGTCGTTGTCGTACTCGGGCCGGCGTGGGTAGTCGTGCACCAGGTCGCCCAGGCCGTAGAAGACGTGTCTTCCGTCGATGACCTCTACGGGGAGCACGTGGTGGGCGCTGTGGGCGAAGACCACGTCGGCGCCGGAGGCCACCAAGGCCGCCGCCAGGCGTCGTAGCCAGCGGGGCGCGCCCCTGTGCGTGTAGTTGGGGCCGGCGTGGAGGGACACGAGCACCAGGTCGACCTCGGTGTCGAGGTTGGACACGGCCTCGAGCAGGTGCTGCCATTGGCCCCCGCTCAGGTTTGCGTACCAAGCTCCCGAGCGGTCTTCCCCCGCCATCCAGGCGCAGGTGGAGCGGCAGCTGCAGTGGTCGCCTATCGCCAGCACGCCGATGCGGACGCCGGTGTCGGTGGTGATCAGTGCGGGTCGCTGTGCCTCGGAGGCCGTGGCTCCAGTGCCGGCCGTGGCCCACCCCCGGGCTGCGAGCTGTGCGAGGGTGTCGGCCAGGCCGGGGCGGCCGTAGTCGAGGGCGTGGTTGTTGGCGAACGAGGCGAAGCGCGCTGCGTCCTGGGGCAGGGGCAGACCGTCGAGGGCGCGGGCGACGTTGTCGGGCTTCAGGCGGAAGTTGTAGGCCTTGTGGGGCCAGCGGTCGGTGCTGTCCGTGATGACGCACTCGAGGTTCATGGCGAACAGATCCACGTCCCGCAGTGCCGGCGCCAGTTCTTTCCAGGGATCGAATGCGGGGTTGTTGGAGAAGCGCTTGTCCACGCCTCGGCCCAACATGGCATCGCCGGCCAAGGCCAGCACGGTTGGCCCCTGGCGGCCCGAGGGTTGGCCGGGGATTGGGACTGGAGGCGGGTAGGCACCCGCGGGAGGGCGTAGGCAGAGCCCGGAGCGCGCGTCGTCGAGCCAAAGCACGGCGGTGGCGGCCAGCAGCCCGATCGCGAGCAGGCCCGCCACGAGCCAGCGGTGCCAGGCGGGGCGGGGGGGGGCGTGGTGAATGGTGGGCCTCTTGTCCGGTGAGCCGACAGGTACTAGCTCGGGCGGGACGAGCGCGCGCTGGCCTTGGGGTGATTGTGGTTGGGGCGGGCGGCGAGTAGGCAGGTCTCGGCGGTGGTGGTCGATGTGTGTGGCCATGCCACGGGCATGGACCGTGGCGGGATGCCGGGGGGCCGCCGACGCCGGATGGTGGCGGTCACATCTCGCCACTCACCGCGGTGAGCACGGACTCGAGACCGATTTCCGGTCACATCTCGCCACTCACCGCGGTGAGCGCGGACTCGAGACCGAATCCTCTTCGGAATCTCGATGACGGACCGTGGGGACGGCTGCGGCAACGAACGCGACGGTCACCAGCGGGTCGGCGAATCGCCCTGGACGATGGGAGAGGCTCGAGCCTCGACCTTCCGGTATCGGGGATCGCTTCGCGGCATGGCGCCCACTGTTCCCCCGAGAGCCCGCCTGGACGAAGTTCTCCATACGACCAAGGATTCCGAGCCCTGATCCATCCCCGTGCGACGCCATGCGTCGCGCCATCGGCCCCTGCGAGGTCTGCGCCATGATCGGCCACCACGTCATCGTCCTGCTCGCTTGCTCGGTCCTGCTTGCCCCTCTGGCACACGCCCAGGAGCCCTCCGTCGTCGGGTATGTCGAGCTGACCAGCCAGCTCGGCCCAGAGGAAATGAACCACGCCGCGAGCGGCATCGTGACCGAGATGCAGGCTGGGGTCGTGTCGGTCACCGAGTTGCTCGAGGGAGCCGAGAGCACCGAGCAGATGGCACAGATCCGTTGCCTCTCGTCAGCGCTCACCACCATGCGTGCCCTGCTGGCGGTCACCCAGGAATCGGCAGACGGCATGGAGCGATACCTCGCCACCGGAGCCAGGGGTCTGGCGGATCACGAGTTCCGCAAGGTCACCATCGCGTGGGGCAAGTTCCAGCAGGCCCGTGCCGAGGCCTTGGCCTGCGTCGGCAAGAACCCGAGCAACGGAGACACCACCGTGGAAGTAGTTGGGGCCGATCTGGATGGCGTGGACGTGACCGAGGACTTCGCCTACGAAGACGAAATCGAACCGGACCCACCCCCTACGAGTCAGTTTCAGTAGCGTGTTCCATCAGGCGCTCCACTCCCATTCCTGACCTCTCGCGCCTGACGGTCACGAATTCCTGCTGGCAGTGAGAGCCGACAACCTCGAAACGCCTACTTCACGAGATGCTCGCTACGGTCCGCCTGGCGCATCGCCGCCGGTTGTAGGTGAGCGGTTCACCCGCTCCCGCCCCGCCGCCCGGCGTCATCCCCTGGTGTCGGCTCCGCCAGCTGCCGAGCGGCCGGCCTCCCACTCGGCGCGCTGGCGACGATAGCGCTGTCGCTGGACCCAAGCGCCCAGTGCCAGGATGCCGATGCCAAACCAACCGCCGCCGGCGCCGAGCAGGGCGGCGCCGAAGCCCCACGCCAGCCATCCGAGCCATCCGCCGACCAGGCCCCAACCGGGGGGCTGGCGCCAAGGCTGCAGCCGGCGGGCGACGAGCAGGGCCGCTACGCCCAACGCCAGGCTCACCGCCGAGCCTGCGAACCAGCGGTCCGGGTTCTCCACCGCCACGAGGGATGATGGTGCCTGACCGATGGCGGCTGCTCCGACGAACAGGGCCAGCGCGCCCACGGTCAGGGCGACGTGGTGGAAGAACATCGAGCGGGCCGAGCTGCCGCTGTCCGGGGTGCCAGCTTCCATGCCGGCAGCACACCCCGAGGCCGTGGCCGTCATCGCCGAAGCGCGAGTTGGGTTCGCCGTGCAGTGTCGGCATGGGTGAAGACCGCAGCCTTGGCCGAAGGGGGCGGCTGGCTTCGTCTCTCCTGGAACCAGTCGCCTCCACCGACAGACGGGAGTCGCGGACATCGACGTCGCCGAACGGGGTCAGCCACGGCTTGCGCTGACGAGCGGCACGCTCTCAACGCTGCGCCAAGGGTGGCCGTTCCGGTGTCGGAGGAACGAGTGTTGGCGTCCAGAGCGCCAAGGGTGGCCGTTCCGGTGTCGGAGGGACGAGTGTTGGCGTCCAGAGTGCCAAGGGTGGCCGTTCCGGTGTCGGAGGGACGAGTGTTGGCGTCCAGAGCGCCGCGGTCGTTGGGCTCGGCGCTGCGATCTGCGAGGGCCTGACGAGCCAGTCGAGCCCCGCGCGACCAGCCGCGGTATTCTCCAACCATGTTCGGACGGACCACCTCCAGGGAGCCCGGCGCGGTCACCTGCGTGATGCTCGCTTGCTGCGTGCTGGTGGGTTGTGGCGGTCCCGAGCCTTCTCCCTCTGACGCGCCGATCCCGGAGGCCGTCCAGGCCGAGCAGCCCAACTTCCTCTTCCTGTTGCCCGATTCCATGCGGGCCGATCGTGTCCTGCTCGAGAGGGACGGCGAGCCTCTGGCCCCCGCGGTGCGCTCCCTGGCGGAGCGGGGCGTGCTCTTCGAGCAGGCCACCAGCGTCGCGGGCTGGACCCTGCCCGCGGTCGCCACCTTGATGACCGGGCGCTACCCCGCGCTTCCCAGCCCGGGTGGCAAGACGGTGGGCTGGATGGCACCGGAGCACCAGAGCTTTCCACAGATCCTGTCGCTGTACGGGTACCGGACCACGGGCTTCATCGGGGTGAACTCCGAGGCCCTGCTGGACACCTTCGGATCGCGCTTCGACGACCTGGTGGTCGCCTCGGGGGACGAGGCGTTGCCGAGGGGTGCCAGCGCAGAGCTGTCGTCGTGGCTGCGGGCGGCGCCCGAGGAACCCTTCCTGGCCTTCGCCCACGACGTGGATCTGCGCTTCGTGGCCACCGTCCAGGACCTTTCGCGCTGGCCCGGCGTGGATCACGGCTGTCTGAAGGTCAGGAAGGATGGCAGCCGGGACAAGGAGCTCGACATCGTCGCGCTCAACGCCTGCCTCGAGACCACGATCTCCGGGGACGCCCTCGGGCGGGACATCGGCGGGGCCTACGATGCGGCCATCGCGGAGTACGACAGGGGCCTCGGCCACGTCCTCGCGGCCCTGGACGAGACCGGCCTGGCGGAGCGCACCGTCATCGTGCTCACCTCGCCCCACGGCCATCATCTGGGTGAGGATGGTCGTTTCTGTCACGGAACCCTGCGGGAGCCGGACCTTCGCATCCCCATGATCTGGGTCGAGCCCTCCGCGCGGGGGCCGGGACAGCGCGTCGAGCGGGTGGTCCCCCTGATGGACCTGGCGCCCACCATCCTGCTGCGCGCCGGGGCGACCGTGGATGCGGGGATGAAGGGCCAGTCGTTGCTGCCGCTGCTCGGGATCGACGCGGCCGAGTACGAGGACCGGGACATCTTCCACTTCAACAGCCTGCGCAACCTGGCGCTGCGATCGGGCGATCTCAAGCTGGTGCGCCTCGAGCACCGAGGCCGTCGACCTGGGCCCGATCGGGGGCCGGTCCCCTACGAGTTCTTCGATCTGCGGGTCGATCCCGACGAGCAGAACGATCTGATGGCCGGCGAGCCCCCACCGGAGGCGGCCGCCCTGCGCGTTCGGCTCGACGCCTTCGAGCGAGAGATCGTGGAGGACAGCCGCGCGGCAATGCAGGGACCTGGGGGCCGGCCCAATCCCGAGCTGCGGAACGCGCTGCAGGATCATGGCTACTGGCACCACGTGGACCCCGACGCCGAGGGGCTGCCTCCGGGGCCCCCTAAACGATGACCGCCAGCAGCCGGATCAGCGTGATCATGGTGAACAGCGCGACGATGGCCGTGGCGCCCAGCAGGCCGAGCTGACCCAGGGGACTGCGCTTGGACCAGCCGGTGGGCTCGACGCCCTCATCGACCTCTTCCTCCTCCTCTGATCCCCTCTTGGGGCGTGGCTGAACCAGCCGGAGCAGCTGCGCCCCGACGCCGCGTACGCTAGTCCACAGGCTGCGGTGGAGCGCGCGCCCGTAGCCGGCGATGGCCAGCCCCAGCAGCGCCCCTGGCACCAGCGCCCCCGAGCTACCCAGCTCTGCGAGGCTCCACGCCAGCAGGCTCGCGCCCACCAGGGCCACCCCGCGTCGAGGCCAGGGATTCCCACCCGGCCTGCCCCGTAGGGTGGCCAGGACCACGCAGCCTGCCAGCAGCAACACGGTCAGCAGCGCCACCGGGAACCGCACCCAGGAGCGCAGGTGCCAGCAGCTGACCTCGACCGGCGTGGCGGCTTCGAGCCAGTAGCGGGTGTAGGACTGCCGCTTGCCCTCGGTGGGAAGCTCGATGCGCACGGGCATGGCTCCCGTCCCCGCGGATTGCGTGACTTCCTGGGCGACCGCCATGGGGGGGCCGTTGCTCAGCTGCCCGCTGCCCGCCACCCCACCTTGGAACCAGCGCCCGGCCCCGGCGTAGGACTGGGGCTCCACGTCCCCCTGGAGCTGGGTGTATTCGTTGTTGGCGGGCAGGTAGACATCCCAGCGCACGGTGGACGCGGGCAGCCCCACCGCCGGCAGCTCGAAGCTGCGGTGACCCAGCAGGCCCAGGTCTCCCAGGTCGCTCTCCAGCACCACCTGCAGGGTGAAGGCTTGCAGGTCGTTGCCTCCCGCCGAGCGCTTGAGGGGGAAGTACAGGGTGCCGTCGTCGGCCACGCCGGGCTTGACCGGCTCGCTGTCGAGCAGGGCCGAGCGCACCGTCATGCCTTGGGGCAGGGTCAAGGCCAGGCTGTGGCGCAGGCGGTTGCGTAGGGTGATGCGCAGGTCGGTGAGCACCGCGCCCTCGCGGGAGACGGCGGTGGTGGCTTCCACCAGGTCTACCGATCCGGTGGCGGGCTCCTGCTCCGGCAGGCGGGCTGCCTCGAGGCGCACTCCCACGTCGGCGGTGTGGTAGCGGTAGGCCCGCAGGATGGGAGTCACCGCGCTCTGGACCATCTCCCAGGGCAGCTGGCGTACGTCCACGGCCAGCACCCCACGGCGCTCGGCTTCCTCGAGGCGCAGGTTGCCCACCACCTCGACTCCCAGCCAGCCGTATTCCCGCTCCACTCCCATGCAGCGGGGCAGCTCGAGGTCGAAGGTCTCGCTGTCGCGCTGCAGTTCTCTGCGGAGGCGCAGGGAGATCTCGTACTCGTTGCGGATGGGGAAGGCGGTCTCGCCGTGCAGCAGGGTGCCGCCCTCGGTGGGCTCGAGGGTGTATCGGAAGGCGCCCTGGCCGTCGGCGGACACCACGGTCATGCCCTCGGGGACCAGCACGTCGAAGCGCTTGGCGCCCGCGTAGAGGATGTTGAAGCGCACCACGGTGAACAGGTCGAGGCCGCCCTCGTCCACCGACAGCAGGTTCAGGCTCTCGGCGTAGATTCGGGCCTCGAGATCTTCGTCCTCGCCCACGTCCTTGAAGCCGACCAGGTGGATGCGGCTGGTGGGCTCGAGGGAGGCGGAGAGCTGGACACCGCTCGCCCTGGGCTTGACCTCGGAGCGCACGGCCGAGTGCAGGCGGGGCTCGAGGCCGGCGGTGGGGAAGGTGCACTCGAAGCGGGTGACCGGCGTCTTGGCCACCAGGAAGTCGTACTCGAGGGATCCGCGGCGACCCCTGGAGGGCACGAGCAGGTCCAGCACCACGGTGACCTCGCCCGCATCGGGGGTGAGCCAGACGTGGTAGCCGTTGAGTCTGGACAGGGGCACCTCGGCGCCGCTGCCCTTTTGGTGAGCATCGACCACCACCACCTCTTCACCTACCAGGGGCACCGTCTTCCACAGGCCCTCTGCGCCCAGGGTGACCCCCAGCTCGAGGCGCAGGGAGAGGGCGCCGTCCAGGGCTTCACCCGAGTACGAAGAGGCACCCAGCACCACCAGGGGGACCTCCGGCTGGTCGTCCTGCAGCTCGAGGGCCTGGACCAGGGAACGCACGGCCTCGTAGCGTGGCAAGGGCACCACCACCTCGGCCCCCGCGGGGGTCGAGCCGGAGGCGAGCCGTTCGGTGTACGGCGGGCTGGCTTGGGGTGCTTCTTGGCTCTGGGTGGCGGGCGCACTCCCCGAGCCGAGGCTGGTCTTGGCCGGCCTGCGCTGGGCACGGACCTTGCTCCAGTCGTTGTTTCCCATGACCGCTTCGAAGTTGTCGTCCGCCACGGCCTGGCGCTGACGGTGGTACTCGGCGTCGTCCTGGGCCTGGGAGACAGAGCCGGTCAGCAGCAGTACGGAGAGGGCGCAGAGGGCCACCACGTTGAGGAAGCGCATCATCGGGTCACCCCCCGCCAGGCGGCCAACATCACCAGCAGACAGCAGGAGAAGAACAGAGGCCAGGCGAGCAGGCTCAGCAGCAGCACCTCGAACAGCAACAGCTGTCCCATGTTGCGCCAGGTCAACAGCTCCAGCGGGCCCTCGGACAAGCCGGCACGGAGTCGAGCCAGCCAGCCCGGTCCATGGCTTCGGAGCAGGGACAAGGCCAGCGCCAGGTCGCAACCCCACACCATGCGGCGGTGGATGCCCAAGACGTGGTGGGCCAGCACGAAGAGCAGGACGAAGCCCACGGCGGCTCCGACGCGTCGAGCCCATCGCCCGCCCTGTTGTGGAGAACCACCCGCGCCCACCAGCAGCAGGCAGAGACCGAAGGCCGCGGCCAGGGCGGCCCAGCGCGTCAGGGGCAGCAGGCTGTCGGCGACGTAGGCCACGCTGATGTGGGGCACGTCGTCGCCGGCCAGGATGCGCTCGAAGCGGTACCGCTCCCCCACCAGGGGGAAGCTGCTGACGACGTCCTCTCCCCCCTGCCGGCGGTTGGATTCCTCCCGGTAGATCTCCTTGCGTTGGGACAGGATGTTTTCGTAGGAGCCCATCCCAGCCCAGGCATCACCGCCCAGCAGGGCGCGGTGCAGGAATCCCAGAGCCCGGTGGAAGGGGTCGTACTGGATGTTGTCGTATTGGGTGAGGTTGGCGCTGAAGCCCAGGGGTGTCACGTGGGTGGGCAGGTACAGGTGCCAGGTCACCGAGATGGTGTCCACGTCCAGGCTGGGTAGGCGTAGATCGCGGACACCCAGCAGCCCCGTGTCCGGCTGCCGGCGCTTGTAGGCCAGCTCCAGCACGAAGCTGCTCTCCTCCACGCCGTGGGGCAGGGGGATGCGCAGCCGTTGGCCGACCATGAGGTCCTCGGCGACGGCGATCTGGTCGCTGTTCTGGTAGAGGATCTCGGGCCAGCGGGTGGAGTCGGAGTAGTAGTGCAAGGCGATGCCACCCAAGGTCTCGCCGGCCGCGACCTGGTGCATCACTTGGCTGTCATCGGACGTGCGCTCGCTCTGGCGCAGGGGAAGCAGCAAGGTGTCCGGCGCCAGGCCATCGTCGTCCTCCCCAGTGCCCAGCAGCACCGCCGGGCGCACGGGGTGGCCGTCCAGCAGGGCATGGGTCAGGGTGCTGTCGGCTGGTAGACGCACCGCCAGGTGCTGGCGCGTGTTGTTGCGCAGCCGCATGCGCAGCTTGGTGACCTCGGCGCCGTCTTCCATCAGCACGGTGCTGGCTTGGATGTCGTCCACCAGGGTGCTGGTGAGTTCGATCTCGCCCTGGCGCTCGAGGCTCAGGGCTACCTGCGGGGGCTGTTGGAACGAGAAGCCCAGCAGCAGCGGGTTGGGCGTCAGGGCCAGCAGATCGGTGGGCAGATCGCGTAGCGTGAGCTGCTCTGCCTGCTCGATGCTGGCGACCGCCACCTCGAGTCCGGCGGGGCCTTGCACACCGATGGCACCGGTCAGGGGGATGTCCCCATCGGGCAGTGGAAGGTGCAGGGGTACGGGTTGTTCGAGGTCCACGGGGAACTGGAAGTGGACCTGCAGGTTGGCGCGATCGTGCCCCTCGGCTCTCCGTCCGGCCTCCACCAGGTACCGGAGCAGCACCGCCAGCTTGGGGCCGTCGGCGCTGTCGTCCTCGGCTCGCAGATCGGTGTACCACTGCAGCACGGCATCGCCGGTGACGTCCACCACCTCGATGTCGGGGGGCAAGGCGAGCTCGAGGCGATCGGTCTCGCCCTCGAGCAGCGTGTAGTCCACGGTCGCGACGCCCTTGACCAGCGCCTCGTGCAGGGTGAACAGCGCGTTCATGCTCGCTTCCGCTCGCAGCTGGGATGCCTCGCGGTGGGTGGGCTGGCGGGTCCACGACAGGTCGAGCTGACCGCGGGAGTCCAGCTGGCCCTGGATGCGGGTGCCCCCGGCCTCCGACCGGGTGGCGGTGATGGCGCCCTTGGCCAGGCGGGCCTCGATGTCCTGCTCCGGGACCCAGACCGAGATGGCGGTAGGCCCTGCGGGGGGCAGGGCGAAGCGCAGCTCCCGGGAGAAGCGGTCGTCCTCGCGGCCTTGGAAGAAGCGCAGCTGCACCCGGTGTTCGCCGGCGCCCGAGACCCCCACCGTGTACATGTCGCCCTCTTGCAGCAGCGATGTCGGCTCTCCGTCCAGCAACACGTGATCGATGGAGGTCGCGCTGTCGAGCACCGGGACCCGGACGACCGTGGCCCCGCCCGCGCTGTCCGCGCCCTCGAGGAGCAGGAAGCGGGTGTCCAGGCTGCCGGTGAACACCCCTCGTCGGAAGGTCCCCTCGAGGCTTCGGCTCGCCCGCACCACCGTCTCGGGTGGGACGGGGACCTGCTCGCCCTCCTCGACGCGGTCCAGCATGAGCTGCCAGTGCGCCAGGGGCAGGGTGACGGTGCCGATGTCGTCGGGCTCGGCGGCGGCCAGGCTGGGAAGCAGGAGTGCGAGCAGGAGCGAGGAGAGGAGGACCAGGAGGAAGCGGAGCAAGCGCAGACGGGGCATGGACGTGTCCTTGGGTTCGGAACGGGGGTCGAAGCAAGAACCGTGCCCCGGAGAGCTTTGTTCCCCCGGTTACGAGATCGTTACGTTTCGTCGTTTCGTAGCGGGATAGCGACGATTGCTGTCAGGGCGCGAACCCGGTTTGTCTGGGTGTTTCCGTGTTATGGCCAGAGCATGGATCCGGAGGGCTCGTGCGCCCCACTTGTCTGCATATGCATCCACTTCTGCCGTTGGTCCCGCTTCTGCTCCTCGCGCCGGGTTGCGAGCCTTCGGTTGGCGACAGCGCGCCCTACCATCCAGACGCCGACGGCGACGGGTACTCCTCGAGCGAGGGCGACTGCGACGACGGGGACGCCGATCGTCACCCTGGCCTCGAGGAGATCCCCTACGACGGCGTAGACAACGACTGCGACGAGGCCACCCTCGACGACGATCTGGATGGCGACGGCTACGGCGTGGCCGAGGACTGCGACGACGAGGATCCGGACGTCAACCCGGAAGCGATGGAGCGGGCGGATGGGGTGGACAACAACTGCGACGGAGAGATCGACGAGGAGGTTTGTTTCGACGGTGTGGACAACGACGGCGATGGCCTGCTGGACTGCGAAGACGGGGACTGCTTCGAGGACTGCATCGAGGACGGCAACTGCGGTGACGGGATCGACAACGATGCCGACGGCCTGACCGACTGCGAGGACGACGAGTGCTGGATCATTTGCGGCGCCCCTGCCGTGTACTGGGTCACGGGAGGTCGCCTGCAGTTCGACATCAAGCAGGCCCGGGTCGACTGGGCCCAGACCAGCATCGCGATGGCCTTCGACGGCTACCAAGACACGACCTTCGCCACCATGCGCATCGACTCGGTGTGGGGCACCCTCCACTTTCTCACCGCCCAGGACAGCGCCGCCCAGGTCATTGGGAGCTGCCAATGGTCCGTGCCGGGCGGCACCTTCACCCGGTTCGTGCAGCGGTCGGAGTGGAGCTCGACCGTGCAGGAAGACTTCAGCCGACTCGGCCCCTACGTCGATGGCTCGTGCCCCCGCTCCTTCGACCAGCCGTGGTTCCCAGGCCAGCTCGTGCCGTTCCGCTGGGGCGCCCACGGCAGCGGCTTCTCACCCCATGGCCATGCCTGGTACTACCAGCCTACCTCTTGGTACGTGGGCCACGCCCTCGACGTCGAGAGCGCCGTCGACATCCGCTCTACCGACTGGGCGATCGACACCCACCACGGCCAGGGGCACGTCTGGAAGGACTGGAGCTGCCGCACCACCTGGGCCGACGTGTCGTTGGGGAGCGGTGGGTTCCGGGTGCAGACCTGGGAGTGGTAGGGGTGGAGACCTCGGTGTCGAGAGCGCGTCGGGGCGTCCCGACTTCCGATTGAGGCCTGCAACGGCACAGGCTACTCTCCGAGCATGGTGCTCGTACGCTCAATCATCGTCGTTGCCGCCCTACAAGCCTGCGACCGAGTGGAATACACGCCCGTCGACCTCCAGCTGGACATCCTGGGGACCTTTCCGGAAGACGCCGCCACGCTGCACGTCTGCGTGGATGGGGCTGGTGAGTACAGCCGGGGCGCGGGCAATGGGCAGGGCGTCTTCTTCGGGCTGCCGGTCGGGCCCATCGTCGTCCGCCTCGATGTCTTGGGTGAGGATGACGGGGTGCTGGCTACCGCGGGCCCGGTGAGCTTCGACCAGGGCGAAACCTACACCACCACTCCCCTCGAGGAAGGGGGGGAGGCATGCGAGGACGACGGCGACATCGTGTCGGACAGCGCCGCGAGCCAGGTGCTGGGTTTCCGAGTGGTGGAGCTATAGGCCGTGCCGCTGCTGCTGCTGCTGGCTGGTGTCGCGAGCGCCGATCCCATCGAGATCCTGGCGCCACACCTGCTTCGGGAGGCGCAGGCCGACTGCATGCTCTACCGTCGCCCCACGCGCCTCGAGCTGGCGCGTTGCCTCGCTCGAAGCAACGCCTCGGACGAAAGCCAGGCCCAGTGGGATCTGCTCCTCGAGGAGCTCGGGCCTGAGTACCTCCTGGTTTCCGAGGGGACGCGCTCGGTGACGGTGCGGCCCCGCGCCGCTCTGACCGGAGGTCCCTATGTCCCCATCTACGCCGACGGCGACGAGGAGCCCGGGATGGTCTCGGCCCGGGCGGACGTCGGTGTCTGGGGCGGTACCCAGCACTTCGAGGTGGAGGTCGACCCCCGCATCCACCTCGACGTCAGTCCCTTCACGGCGGGCGTGGACCTACCCGTCGCCCGAGCAGCGGTGTCCTGGAAGTCGCTGTCGCTCGAGCTTGGGCAGAAGGCCAGGTGGTACGGTCCCGATCACGCCTCCTCGCTGACCTGGACCGACAACGCCAAGCCGCTGCCCGGCGTCGTGGGTCGGGCCGAAGGGCGCCTCCATGGCAAGGCCGACAAGCTCGGGCGCTTCGGCCTGGACGTGGGCATGGGGCTCATCCCCGGCGAGCGCACCGACGCCGACAATCCAGGCTGGTTGATCTACGACATCCGTTGGTTGGTGCGGCCTTGGCTGGAGCTGAGCGCGACGCGCACGTCGATCTTCGGCGGGTGGGAAGACGGCGAGCCCTTGCCCCTCGACTGGGGCGAGGTGGTTCTGCCGCTCACCCCTCACACCGAGGACGATCCGGACAAGACCACGGCCGATACGGACGAGCACGTCTTCCTCGATCTGCGGCTCACCTTTCCCCTGCGTCGGTGGCTCGACCTCCCCATCGACTACCTCGAGCTGTACTACCAATACGCGGGCGAGAACGTCTACATGACGGACAGCGAGGTCCTGTCGCTGCCCTTCATCCAGGGCGTGGCCAGCGTGGCCGGGGCCGAGGCCATGGTGAGGCCCGTCTTCTTCGGCTTCGAGCGCGCCATCGTCGAGGACGACTACCACCGCTGGTACACCGGGCATCGGGTCTACCACGACGGCTGGACGCGCGACGGCCGCAGCATGGGCTTCGCCTGGGGCGGAGACGCCTGGTATTGGACGGGTTGGGTCGGGTTGGCGGGCGCTGGGCCTTGGGTTGCACGCGCAAGCTACACTCACACCCGCAAGTGGCAGGTCCCCGACGTCATCAACGACCACGTCTTCGTGTTCCCGGGCGCCGAGCGCTTCGATCTGGGCGGCCTCGAGGTGGACCGTCGGATCGAGTCGGTGGGTTGGGTGTCCGTCGAGACCGCGGTGGGCACTCACCGGAACGCGGACTTCGTCGATGGCGACGACGCGGTGGAGTGGCGCGTCGCCGTCACCTGGCGCAGCGGACCCCTGCCGGTCCCGGGGTTGTGAGAGGCGTGCGCGTCGCCCTCGTCCACAAGCGCCAGGCCGCCGTCGGCGGGACCGAGCGCTACCTCGACCAGGTCGCGGCGGGGCTGGTGCGACGTGGGCACGAGGTGACCTTGGTCTGCCACTCCCACGAGCGGCTCCCCGAAGGCGTGCGTTGTGTCACGCTACCGATCCTGGCCGTGGGTGCGCGCTGGCGGGCCTCGGCCTTCGCCAGGGCGGTGGAGCGGCACGTCGGCAGAGCCGGCTACGACCTCGTCTACGGACTCGGCAAGACCTGGACCCACGACGTGGTGCGCTTGGGTGGTGGCAGCGTGCAGACCTGGTTCGAGCGCGTTCACCCGCCCGGGTACCCCCCGTCCGCGTGGGAACGACGCCTCCACGAGA
>PVBE010192922.1_pt1 | contig 16519 bp, 11 predicted proteins | sample 1631181 | NCBI WGS metagenome assembly PVBE01 (sample SAMN08397723, study PRJNA350692) | Marine metagenome, whole genome shotgun sequencing project. | isolation source: water | place: Pacific Ocean | collected 2012-04
GAGCGAGGCGTACGGCCGATGGGTGATTGATCGATATCCAAGATCTTGTCGATGAATGCGGCACCATCGATACGGTCGTAATCACCAGCATGCTCCCGCGCGCCAAAAATACGCCGCGCCAAGGCCTTATACAGAGTTTCGATAATCAGCGATGATTTACCGCCGCCAGAGACCCCGGTGACACAGACGAAACAACCCAGGGGGATGGTCACGTCGAGACTTTGCAGGTTATTGGTGCATGCGCCATAAACGGTGATGGCTTGTCCTAACTTTCCCGGACGGCGCGAATCGGGAATGGGGATAAAGCGTTCCCCAGTCAAATACTGCGCAGTAAGGCTTTCCTTGCAGGCCATCACCTCCTGCGGTGTGCCCGTGGCCACCACCTCGCCACCGTGTATGCCTGCGCCCGGCCCCATATCTATGAGCGTATCGGCAGAGAGAATGGCCTCTTGGTCATGCTCAACCACTATTACTGAATTTCCGAGATTGCGTAGCCGGATCAAGGTGTCAAGAAGGCGCCGGTTGTCACGCTGATGGAGGCCAATAGAAGGCTCGTCCAGCACGTAAAGCACACCGGTGAGCCCTGATCCAATCTGCGATGCCAGACGGATACGCTGGGATTCACCCCCTGAGAGGGTACGTGAAGCCCGCGACAAGGTCAGGTATTCCAGCCCTACATTGTTCAGGAATCCGAGTCTTTCATTGAGTTCGCGGAGGATACGCCGGGCAATCTCGCGGTGTTTAGGAGTGAGTTTTGTCCCCAGCCCTGAAAACCACTCCACCGCCTCAGAAACAGACATGTGGGTCACTTCAGAAATGTCCAGTCCTTCGATCTTTACGGCCAAGGCTTCCGGCTTGAGGCGTTTGCCGCCACAAGACCCGCAGGGATAGTCGCTCATAAAACGCAAGAATTCCTCACGCAGCCATGAATCGCTCTTGCACATGCGTTTTTTCATATTGGGGATCACCCCGTCGAAGGGGTTTGTGACAGAGTAGCTCTTAAACCCATCCTCGTAGTCCATAGTCACCGCCTCTTCACCCGAGCCATGAAGGATGATATGACGGACGGATTCCGACAGATCGCGCCAAGGGGTGTCAGTGCTGAAGCCGTAGTGACGGGCTAGACCATCTAATGTCTGGGCATAATGTCGAGTAGGAGCATTGGCCCAAGGCCGCACGGCCCCTTCGCGCAGGGAAAGGCGCTCATCACAGACGATGAGCTCGGGATCGAACATGCGCTGCACCCCAAGCCCGTCGCACTCTGGGCAGGCGCCGTAAGGATTGTTGAAGGAGAACAGCCGCGGTTCGATCTCGTCTATGGTGAACCCTGATACAGGGCAGGCAAAACGGGCAGAAAAAGTGATCTTTTCTCCACTATCGGCGTTTTCACAAAATACCAGCCCGTTGGAGAGCCCCAAGGCAGTCTCTAGACTGTCAGCGAGCCTAGTTTCCAAGTCGTCGCGCATGACAAGACGATCCACCACGGCCTCGAGGTCATGCTTGACCTTCTTGTCGAGCGCCGGCACCTCGTCAATATCATACATCTCGCCATCAACCTTAACCCTCTGAAAACCACGTTTCTGGAGGTCTTTGAGTTCTTTCCGGTATTCCCCTTTGCGCCCTCGCACCACCGGTGCCAACAGGTAGATGCGTGTGCCTTCAGGCAAAGCCATGATGCCATCTACCATCTGAGATACGGTCTGGGATTTGATGGGAAGCCCGGTAGCCGGCGAATAGGGCACACCAACCCTGGCAAACAGCAGGCGAAGGTAATCGTAGATCTCCGTTACTGTACCCACGGTGGAGCGGGGATTGCGCGAGGTGGTCTTCTGTTCGATGGAAATAGCCGGGGACAAGCCCTCTATGGAATCCACATCAGGCTTCTGCATCAGCTCAAGAAACTGGCGGGCGTAGGCTGACAAGCTCTCCACATAGCGGCGCTGTCCCTCAGCGTAGATAGTATCGAAGGCCAGTGACGACTTACCGGAGCCAGACAGCCCCGTAATCACCACCAGCCTGTCGCGGGGTATGTCTACATGGATGTTTTTGAGGTTATGTTCGCGGGCGCCACTCACACGGATAAAATGGCCGTCCGCGGACCTTCCCGATATTTTGACAGGACGGGCCTTGGTGTTACTAGCTACTTTGGAAACGGTACTTTTTTTCGTACCTTTTTTCGTGGCCATAAGGAGATTTACAACTATTCTTCAGAGGCAAGATAAACCTCCACTATAGGCATTTCAGGGGGGCAAAGGCGAGCCTTCAAGGAGTATTAGAAGATAAATTGTTCTATCCATGCAAAGGCAGTGGCTAAAGAGTTTCCTTTGCGTGTAGAGTGCGGATTATCCTCTCCACCCAACCGTCATAAAGGTCAAGCGTAAAGTGAGTTATTGATGTCAGGCAGTGTGAACAAAGTCATCCTCGTGGGTAATCTGGGTCGTGATCCTGAAATACGAACCATGCAGAACAGCAACCGAGTGGCTAACCTTTCTGTTGCTACCTCAGAAAGATGGTTTGACAAACAGGCTAACGAGCGACGTGAGAAAACCGAATGGCACCGGGTGGTAATCTTCGACGAAAAGCTCATAGACGTAGCGGAGCAATATCTGCGGAAGGGCAGTAAGATCTACCTTGAAGGCCAGCTTCAAACCCGTAAATGGACTGATCAGAGTGGTGTCGATAAATATTCTACCGAGGTTGTCCTGCAACGCTTTCGTGGGGTTCTGACCATGCTAGATTCTAAAGGCGATGCCGGCGGCGCCTCTGGAAGCGATATGAGCGGTGACGTGGGTGACAGCGGTGATAAATCCAGTGGTGCTGATCCTTCTCCAGATCTTGACGACGACATCCCTTTTTAGGAACGCCGCAAGGTCATATTTCCTACTTTTTTAAAGAATCCAAAAAGGGCCTGAACCGGGGCAAAAAATGCCCAAAAAAAGTCCCCGATATTGGCCCTGATTCCGTTGTTCCTGGTGGTAAAACCTGCTAGATTGGAGGGCCTCGTGGGAAGGGCCGGTATTGTCGTCGGCCTTTTTTACTATCGTGTTGTTTTTATTTACGAAATTACGTGACTCTCAGCCAAACTACAGACCAGCCAGACAGCGTTCCGGTCATCATCGAAGAGGAGATGCGCCGGTCCTATCTCGATTACGCTATGAGTGTAATTGTTTCACGTGCCCTGCCTGATGTCAGGGACGGTCTAAAACCGGTTCACCGCCGTATTCTTCACGCCATGAAAGAAGGCGGATACGACCATAATAAGCCATTCCGCAAGTCGGCCCGCGTAGTGGGCGACGTGATGGGTAAGTATCATCCACACGGTGATCAGGCCATCTACGACGCCATGGTGCGTATGGCCCAGGGTTTTTCCATGCGCCTACCTTTACTGGAAGGCCAGGGAAATTTCGGCTCCATGGATGGCGATCGCGCGGCAGCCATGCGCTATACGGAAACGCGTCTAGCCTTGTCCGCCCATTCCCTGCTGGAAGACATTGACAAGGGCACGGTGGATTTCCAGCCCAATTACGATAATTCAGTAGAGGAGCCCTCAGTCCTTCCCGCCCAGTTTCCCAACCTTCTGGTCAACGGGGCAGGCGGCATCGCCGTAGGCATGGCAACTAATATACCTCCCCACAACCTAGGTGAGGTAATTGACGCCTGTTGCGCCTGTATTGATGATCCGGAGATTTCCATCGAAGACCTGATGATCCATGTTAAGGGACCTGATTTTCCCACCGGCGGCATCATCTTGGGACAGACGGGAACCCGCTCTGCGTTCCATACGGGCCGCGGTTCTGTCGTTCTCCGCGCCAAGACCGAAATTGAGGAAATTCGCAAGGACCGTGAAGCCATCATCGTTAGCGAAATACCCTATCAGGTCAACAAGTCACGGCTGGTAGAGCGAATCGCTGAAGTGGCGCGCGACAAGCTGGTGGAGGGAATCGCCGATCTGCGCGACGAATCCGATCGTCATGGCGTGCGAGTAGTAGTCGAAATTAAGCGCGATGCCGTTGCCGAAGTGGTGCTGAACCAGCTGTTCCGTCACACACCGCTGCAAAGCAGTTTCGGGGTCAATATGCTGGCCCTTAACGGTGGCCGTCCAATGATGATGAACCTCAAGGAGGCCCTTGTGGCCTTCATTGAGTTCCGTGAAGAGGTTATCACCAGGCGCATCATTTTTGAACTTGAGAAGGCTCGCAAACGCGCTCACATACTAGTGGGACTAGCTCTAGCGGTAGCCAATCTCGACGCCATGATTGAGCTCATCCGCAAAGCCAAAGATCCCGCCGTAGCCAAAGAAAAGATACTGGAATGCGCCTGGCCGGCCGAAGAGATTGCTCCCCTGATTGCTCTTATTGACGAGCCGGACCGCACTGTGGACAAGAAAGGCAATTACCTACTTTCAGGATCCCAAGCCAAGGCCATCCTCGACTTGCGCCTGCACCGCCTAACTGGATTGGAACGGAACAAGATCGCCGAGGAACTGAAAGAAGTGGTGGACCAGATATCATGCCACCTCGATGTTCTAAGTTCCCGTGATCTTTTGCTGAAGATTCTCCGCGATGAACTGATGGAAATCCGCACCACTTTCGGAAATGACCGCCGCACCACCATCGAGGAAATTGAATACGAACAGGATGATGAGGATCTAATTAAGTCCGAGGATATGGTAGTCACCGTCAGCCACAGTGGCTATGTGAAGCGGGTGCCACTGTCGACATATCGCACGCAGCGCCGCGGTGGCAAGGGGCGGGCGGGCATGAGTACCCGAGAGGAGGATTTCGTCTCTCAGATTTTTGTGGTCAACACTCATACCCCGGTCCTGTTTTTCTCGTCGCGCGGCATGGTTTACAAGATGAAAGTTTACAAACTTCCTCAAGGAAGTCCCCAGTCCCGGGGCAAGGCCATGGTCAACCTTCTTCCCTTGTCTGAGGGCGAAACTATTTCCACTCTGATGCCATTGCCCGAAGACGAGGCAAGCTGGGACGACATGTTCATTATGTTTGCCACCGCCAGTGGTAACATCCGCCGCAATCGCCTTTCTGACTTCACCAATGTTATGGCTAACGGTAAAATCGCCATGAAGCTTAAGAAAGATGACCGCCTAATCGGGGTATCTACCTGTGGTGACGAAGAAAATGTTCTTCTGTCCACGCGGCTTGGCAAGAGTGTCCGTTTCGCCGTTACCGATTGCCGTGTTTTTTCTGGCCGCAATTCGGCTGGTGTACGCGGCATCAGGCTCGGCAAGGGGGATGAAGTGATCAACATGAGTGTCCTTCATCATGCCGATTTTGAGATTGAGGAACGGGATGCTTACCTGCGCCACGCTAATGCTCTGCGCCGCGACGAAAACAACGATGATGAAGCAGATACTGGAGAGGACCGCAAAAAATCAACCCATAAAGGCGTTGACCGCCGCCAAGAACCACGCGACGACCTGCCTGCCCTTTCCGAGACTCGGATCGCAGAATTAGCCGATGCGGAGGAATTTATCCTCACCGTTAGCGAAAAGGGATTCGGCAAACGCAGTTCCGCATTCGAATACCGGGTCATGAAGCGGGGTGGTCAGGGTGTGGCCAATATGGATCTAACGGAAAAAACCGGTGCTTCTGTCGTTGCCTCTTTCCCCGTAAGTGGTAACGACCACATCATGCTCGTTACTGATGGCGGCAAGCTAATACGCTGCCCAGTAGATGATATCCGTATTGCTGGCCGTAAGACCCAGGGTGTTACTCTATTCAAGGTGGCTGAAGATGAAAAAGTGGTCTCTGTGGCCTGGCTGGCAGAAATGACAGAAGATGACGGCGGTAACTGTAACGAGGAAAGCGAGACCGAAACTCCACCCCCAGAAGAAGCCATGGCGCATGAAGATGAGGTAGGGGGAGATGGTAAATCGTAGGACCCATACCGGCGTCTACCCAGGCACCTTCGATCCCTTGACCAACGGTCACCTCGATATCATCCAGCGCGCCCTACCAATCGTTGACCGACTGATCATCGCCGTCGCCGTCAATAAGGAAAAATCCCCCTTATTCGGTGTGAATGAACGTATTGATATGATTGAAACCGAGGTTGCCACCCTTAAATCCAATAATAAGTCAATGATTGTCAGGTCTTTCGAAGAACTGCTGGTGAATTTCGCATCTTCGGTGGGCGCCAATGTCATAATCAGGGGATTACGCGCCGTTTCTGATTTTGAATACGAGTTTCAAATGGCCGGCACCAATGCTCGGCTCGATCCCACCATTGAAACCGTCTTCCTCATGACCTCAGACCGGCACCAGTTTACCTCATCACAACTGGTCAAAGAGATTGCTGGTCTGGGTGGCGACATCTCAGAGTTTGTTCCCCCAAAAGTGGCAAAACGGATCATAAAACAGTCTGGAAAGAACTAATTCTGAATATAAGAAGATAGCGATAACATGGCAAAACTAAAATATTTTTACTTAGTTTTTTTTGCGGCACTCGTGTTCGCATACACACAACCGACAGCGGAATCGCTAGACATGAATAACTCAGAAAATACGCTTTATCTTGAACTTAAAAGTGGACGGGTAGTGATCGAAATGTTTCCAGATGTGGCTCCAGGACACGTGGCCCATGTCAAAAAACTGGTAAGGAAGGGATTTTATGACGGCCTTACTTTCCATCGTGTAATCGGCGACTTTATGGCCCAAACCGGAGATCCCAACGGTGATGGAACCGGGGGATCTGGAAACCAAATCAAGGCCGAGTTTTCTGACCTTAAACACGTGCGCGGCACCGTATCCACGGCCCGTCGAGCCGATGACGTTCACAGCGCCGACAGTCAGTTTTTCATCGTTTACAGCGACCAGCGGAGTCTAGACGGTCAATACACCATATGGGGCCACGTGACCTCCGGTATGCATCTGGTAGACCAAATCAAAAAAGGGGCGGAGGGGATGAATGGTATGGTCCTCAGAAATCCTGATAAAATCATTTCCATGAGCGTTGTTGCCGACGTAACCGGATAAAGGACATAGCTAGCTTGACCATGGGGAAAGTGAAGCCTAAGTAGGGGTTCTCCGGTATTTGGCGCCGCACCACCGGGCAGGCGTCTCTTCTACTCTCGGGGGCGCTTAGCTCAGGTGGTAGAGCATTCGACTTTTAATCGAAAGGCCGAGGGTTCGAATCCCTCAGCGCCCACCAAGTTTTTTAAGAGGTCAGGTAATGGGGGAAGGCACATCGAGAAAAAGTTCGAAACGGGAAAAAAATAATCCCGGAGGAAAAGCCGGGGAAAATCCCGGCCCCGGCAGCTTGGGAGCGCGTCTGCGTACCTATTTTTTAGCCGGTATCCTTGTTACCGCACCCATAACCATCACGCTCTATGCGGCATGGATTTTTGTTGCTTTTGTAGATGGCAAGGTAACGCCACTTATCCCGGAGTCATACAACCCCTCGACCTATTTGCCATTTGATATCCCGGGGCTTGGGCTTGTTGTGATGGCCGTGGTGCTGATCCTGATCGGATGGCTGACGGCAGGCTTTCTGGGAAGACTTTTCTTGCGAATCAGCGAGCGAATTCTTCGGCGCATGCCCGTCATCAGTGGCATGTATAGCGCCATCAAACAGATTTTCGAGACCGTCCTGAAAAAGCAGTCCAATGCCTTTCGCGAGGCAGTCTTGGTGGAGTATCCACGCCGTGGCGTATGGGCCATTGCCTTCATCACTGGTCGCACTAAAGGTGAGGTTCAGAGCCTCATTGAAGAAGAAGTCATCAACGTGTTTTTACCTACCACGCCTAACCCCACTTCCGGCTTTCTTCTTTTTGTACCGCGAAAAGACATCATCCCCCTCAACATGACCGTAGAAGAAGCCATCAAGATGGTGATTTCCGGTGGTATCGTGACTCCTTCCGACCGCCGTCCGGAGGCCGAGCAGAAAATCACAAGAGCTTCTGCGGCCACTTATGAGGATATAGACATTCTACGGGAAAAGGATCGCACGCCGGTTCTGGTGACGAAAAAGAAATAACCTGAACATGCGTATTTAACCCTTAGCCTGAGCGTGCATATTTGACTACTGAGTCTCTTTCGAACAGATAGAGCAAAACCCGTAACGCCTCACCACGCGGTGATCCCAGTCCAGGATCACACTCAAGAATGAGCCGTGCGTCATCACGGGCTACGCCTAGCAGATCACTATGCTCAGCCAGATCAGCAAAATGGAACTCAGGCAGGCCGCTCTGACGTGTGCCGAGGACCTCTCCGGCGCCGCGCAGGCGGAGGTCTTCCTCAGCGATATAAAACCCATCGTCACTGGCACGTAGAATTTCCAGCCGCGATCTGGCCACGTCTCCCAGTGGTGGAGCGTAAAGCAGGAGACATAGGGACTCCCTTTGACCACGGCCTATACGTCCCCGTAGCTGGTGAAGCTGGGCGAGGCCAAAACGTTCGGCGTGTTCCACCACCATCATGGTGGCTTCCGGTACATCAATACCCACTTCAATGACGGTTGTAGCCACAAGCACTGTGATTTCACCAGAGACAAAGCGGGCTAAAACGGCGTCTTTTTCCTTGCCCTTCATAGCACCGTGAACTAGTCCCACTCGCTCCCCGAGAATGTAGCAGAGGGCATCGTAGCGATCGCTCGCAGCAGCGAGATCCAGGTCCTCGGATTCATCAATCAGGGGACAAACCCAGTATATGCGCTCCCCCTTGGCGCAACGACGGGAAATAGCACTCACCACTTCGTTGACACGGGAAATCGGCAACACCTTGGTATCCACGGGCCTGCGACCGGGTGGCTTTTCCGTCAACCGCGAAACGTCCATATCCCCAAATGCAGCCTGGGTCAGGGTGCGGGGAATGGGGGTCGCCGTCATCACCAACACATCCGTTCCTTTGCCTTTCTCTGCCAGAAGCATGCGTTGGTGCACACCAAACCGATGCTGTTCGTCGATAACAGCAAGTGACAGATCAGCAAAGACGACATCCTCTTGGAAAAGAGCATGAGTGCCAACGGCCAATGTGGTTTCTCCCGTAGCCAGTCCCTCTAAAACGTTCCTCCGGTTTTTCCCTTTTTCCCGGCCTGTGAGAAGAATCGCGTCAACCCCAGCAGCCTTGGCTAGTGGAACGATAGTCGCCATATGCTGGCGTGCCAGTATTTCGGTGGGCGCCATAAGAACAGCCTGGGTCCCGGCTTCGGCGGCGGTAAGCATGGAGAGAAACGCAATCACTGTTTTTCCGCTTCCCACATCCCCCTGCAATAAGCGCAGCATACGGCTTGTACTTTTCATGTCCTCCGTGATCTCCGATAGGGCTTGTTTCTGAGATTTGGTGAGGCAGAAGGGCAGGGCGGCAAGCGCGGCATGCCGCAACTGTCCGTCCCCTGTGATGGCGCGCCCCGACAGGCGGCGGTACCGGGCACGGGTCAGAGCCAGGGTCAGTTGGCTGGCAAGCATTTCGTCGTAAGCAAGACGCAATCGGGGCAGAGCACGAGTATCAAGATCAGCTTCTGACTGCGGGGCATGAAGAGCCAGAAGACTGTCTCGCCAGGAAAGCCATTTCTGTTGCCTGAGAAAGGCCGGTTCGATCCATTCGGGAAGCGCTGGAATCGTCTCTAGCGCTGCCTTGATCGCTTTGCCTATAGTTTTTTGGGTAAGGCCACCGCACAACGGGTAAAGGGCCTCTACCGTCCGCAAAGAATCCCGCTCTTCCAAGGGAACTATATGGTCGGGATGGGGCATCTGAAGCCTTTGGGGTTGGCCCCGAAAATATTCGACCCGGCCGCTGACGACCCGCGTCTCGCCTTTTGGTAATGCCCTCTTCAGGTAATCGGGACGAGCATGAAAGAATACCAAGTCCAAAGAGCCTGTTTCATCACTACAACGCACCCGGTAGGGAAGGCGGCGGTTGTGTGGGGGGGAATGGGCGTCCACAGTGAGAGTAATGGTGGCAACGGCGCCGTCGGGTGCTTCTGCTATTTTTGGGGCTAACCTCCGGTCGATGAGAGAAGAAGGCAGATGCCAACATAAATCCACCACTTGTCCGCCCGCTGCTTTCGCAATCTGTTTGGCTATACGCGGGCCGATACCGGGAAGCATCGTCACCGGGAAGAACAGGGGAAATAGAATATCCGGTCGCATGGGGAAAAATTAATCTGGAAAGGCTGACAGAGGGAAGCTGGGGCTTTATATCCTAGGGAAAGGATCATGGCACGTATAGCCTGATCGAATGGCCGGCCTCACGTAGGGAAACGGAAGGGATGAATGGCAAGGGAAACGAGTTAACGCGACGCAAGCGGCTTCTCTTTCGTTGTACTCATCGCGGTGTCCGCGAACTGGACATCATTCTGGGACAATTTGCCCGCGCCTTTCTTCCCCAAATGGACAGCCAACAACTCGATGATTTCGAGTCCCTTCTCGAGGCCGACGATAATGATCTTTACGAGTGGATAAGCGGCCGTACTGTGCCACCTCCAGTGATGGATACGCATGTAATAAAACTGCTGATTAACTTTAAGATAGACGTAATAAATAATTGTTAGAAATAGAAAAATCTCTTCTATCTCCTGGGCGTATCGACATTGGGGGTGTTCCCGAAGGATACGATGCCCTGATTCTGAAAACCCTAGTCAGATCACGCCTCCTGTCCGGGAACACGCCTGTGATTCTGCATGTTGCCCGCGACGAGACCCGGCTTGTCTCCCAGATAGAGGCGCTGGAGTTTTTTGCGCCTGATCTTAAAGTCCTAGAAATTCCAGCCTGGGATTGCGTTCCCTATGACCGCGTCTCCCCACATAGCGAAGTTGAAGCTAGGAGAATCGATTCTCTATCGCAGTTGGCCCTGCGCGCCGGTACCCGGGGTGGCAGGAAGGACACACCGCTAGTGGTGGTGACCACTGTCAGCGCCGTCCTCCAGAGGGTTCCCCCACGTAGCATGATGACCGACGAAACATTCCTTCTGGAAAAGGGCCATACGGTTTCTCAGGAAGCCCTCAACCAATTCCTTGCCCGCAACGGATATCAGCGTGTGCAAACGGTACGCGAAGCTGGAGAATACGCGGTCAGAGGGGGAGTGATCGACCTCTTCCCACCGGGCAGCAGGGAACCGTTACGCCTTGATCTGTTTGGCGATGACCTTGAGGGAATCCGCGCTTTCGACCCTGTCACCCAGTTGACATCGGGAGAGCGCCAGAAAATGACTCTCAAGCCCGCGAGCGAATTGAGCCTTGATCCCACCACCATAAAACGATTTCGTAATGGCTATCGTGACCTTTTCGGCGGTGGCGAAGACCCCCTTTATGAGGCGGTATCATCGGGCAGAAAGATGGCTGGGATGGATCACTGGTTGCCCCTTTTTCATGAAACTCTAGAAACATTGTTCGATTACCTTCCCGGCGCGGCGATAACTCTAGATTATCAGTCGGAAGAGGCCATGACAGCGCGCCACGATATGATCCAGGATTTCTACAAAGCAAGAGTGAATTCAGCCGTCCACGAAAGAGATTCTGCCGCCTCATACAAACCACTACCGCCCAAATCTCTCTACCTGGAAGTGAAGGAATGGCAACGGCTTGTCTCGACGAGGGCTCTTGGTGTTTTTTCGCCTTTCCTACCACCAGAGGACAATGCCACCAGTTGTAATGCCGGTGGTAGGGGCGGCCAGGACTTCGCCCATGCCCGTTCACAGCCGGATATGCACCTGTTCGGCGCCGTAAGGGAGGCTATAGACACCAACACAAAAAAAGGGTGCCGCGTGCTTCTCGGCGGCACCAGCGAAGGATCCTGCGAAAGACTGACGGCTCTACTGAAGGATCACGGCATAAGCCGTGTGAAGCGTGTGGAGTCCTGGCCCCAGAGCCTCAAGGAATCATCCGAAAGCGTTACTCTGGCCGTTTTGGGTCTGGAATACGGTTTTTCGTCCTCTCGTATCCTTTTCATCAGCGAACAGGATATCCTCGGCGACCGTTTTCTCCACCGCCGAAAGAAACGGCGTCTGGCAGAAAACATTATTGCCGAGGCTTCAGCCCTTACCGCAGGCGATCTAGTGGTCCACGCCGAACATGGAATCGGCCGTTTCGAAGGCTTGGAAACCCTTGAAGTAGAAGGCGCGCCTCATGATTTCGTGCGGCTGACCTACGACGGTGGCGACAAGCTTTACACACCCGTGGAAACGATCGAAGTACTGTCCCGTTACGGCGGAGGGGATTCAACGCGACCTGACCGTCTTGGCGGCACGGCGTGGCAGGCACGGAAAGCCAAGGTCAAAAAACGTATCCACCTCATCGCCGACGAGTTGACCCGCATCGCTGCCCTAAGAGAGCTTAGGAAGGGGGAAAAACTGATCCCTGAAAGTGGTGTGTTTGATGAATTCTGCGCACGATTTCCCTATCCCGAAACTGAGGACCAGCTTGTAGCCATTGAGAATGTCCTCGACGACATGGCTGAGGGAAAACCCATGGACCGCCTGATCTGCGGCGATGTTGGATTCGGCAAGACAGAAGTGGCTCTGCGCGCTGCCTTTGTTGCTGCCATGAGCGGAGTCCAAGTGGCAGTTATCGTGCCTACAACCCTTCTATGCCGCCAGCATTACAACCTTTTCAAGGCGCGATGCGAGGGCTTACCACTGTACATCGAGCACCTTTCCCGCCTGACCCCGCAGGGGAAGGTCGGGGAAATCCGTAAAGGACTAGCGGAAGGATCCATCAATATTGTTATCGGTACCCATACCCTGTTGGGCAAGAAAATCTCCTTTGACCACCTAGGATTGTTGATTGTGGATGAGGAACAGCATTTTGGAGTCACCCAGAAGGAACGACTGAAACAACTGCGCACTGACGTTCATATTCTCACCATGACCGCCACACCTATCCCACGCACGCTGCAACTAGCACTTTCTGGTGTCCGCGAAATGAGCCTTATCGCCACGCCGCCCATCGATAGGCTGGCGGTTCGCACCTTTGTTCTGCCTTTCGATCCCGTAATCCTACGCGAAGCGATACTGCGTGAGCATTTTCGCGGCGGACAGGCTTTCTACGTCTGTCCGCGCATCAGGGACTTAGCGGGCGTTGAGGAAAGGCTTAGGAAAATGGTGCCGGAAGTCAGCATCGTCACCGCCCACGGGCGCATGGGCGCGCGTGAGCTCGAAGACAAAGTCAGTGCTTTCTATGACGGCAAATATGATGTTTTGCTATCCACTAGTATTATTGAATCTGGCCTCGACATCCCCACTGTCAACACCCTGATCATCCATAGGGCAGATATGTTCGGGCTTGCCCAGCTCTATCAGATTCGTGGCCGTATTGGGCGTTCAAAAATCCGAGCCTATGCCTATCTCACTCTCCCTCCCGGCCACGTTTTAACACCAGCAGCGCAAAAAAGATTGGAGGTGCTGCACAATCTCGATACCCTTGGCGCCGGGTTTACCTTGGCCAGCCACGACCTGGATATTCGCGGCGCAGGCAATCTTCTGGGATCTGAGCAGTCTGGACACATCCGAGAGGTTGGAATCGAGCTTTATCAGCACATGATCGAGGAAGCTGTAGCTGAGGCCCGTGACCTGGACGGATCAGGAAAAAGCAAGGGAGAAGGGAGGGCTGCTTCTGACGACTGGACCCCACAGATCACCCTGGGGAGTCCGGTATTAATTCCCAAGGAGTATATCACAGACCTTGATTTGCGCCTGAGCCTCTACCGGCGTATCGCTCGCCTCATAGACCCTGGAGAAATCGATGCTTTTGCCGTGGAGCTTCGCGACCGTTTCGGATCCATTCCTCAGGAAGTCAGGAATCTTTTTGACATGGTCGCCATCAAGCAATACTGCCGCAAGGCTGGCGTTGCAAAAGTAGATGCAGGCCCCAAAGGAGCAGTTCTTTCCTTTTATAAGGATAATTTTGCCAATCCTTCCGCCCTAATGGAGTTCATTGCCATACAGTCGGAAACGATCAAATTGCGACCCGATCACAAACTGGTTTATCGCTGTGACTGGAGCGACCCCCAAGTGCGGCTGAGGGGGGTGCAGCATCTGCTTCGCCGTATAAGTGAAATCGCCGTCCCGTCCCCCGAAGAAGATAAAGATGAGGCCAAAGACGCCGGAAAAGTTGTAGCAACCATGAGGGGACTTTTGGGGGACTAGCCTGGCAAAAAGCTCTGCCTGACGACCGATCCGCCACATTGTAAAGCGGAACTGTTGCTTCCGGTTGACGGGAGAACCTCCTTCGCGGAGTGTTACTCCTGCCAACCACCTTCCGGCCCCGAAGAAAACCAAAAGCTTTACGAGAGCCGTATGCGTAATTTTCTGCTTGTCCTATGTTCCAGTATCGTCGCGATTCTTGCCTGTGAGGGAATTTTACGCCTTGCCCTTGGAGATATCCTGTCAGCTGGCCCCGATGTTGTGAACAAACGGCATCTAACCTATGCACCAAACATGCATCTCAGATTTAAATATCTTGAATGGGATATTGAGTTGGATACCAACGAATTGGGTTTCCGAGAGACGCTGGACCTCAATAGAGCCGAAAAAGTCGCTCTCTTTCTTGGAGATTCTTTCACCGAAGGCTGGGGCGTGGAGGCCCGGCAAGCCTACCCCGCCAAGGTAGGGAAGCGCCTTTCACAGAAAACTCCGCGGGTAGAGACTTATAACGCGGGGATCGCAGAGCTAGGGCCTATCTCTTACTTTAAAAATTATGTGGCTTTTTTTGAATCCGCACCCTCGGTCTGTTTCGTCGGTGTGGGACTGTTTCTGGGGAACGATATTGTCGAGGATCAGTCACTTCCGCTTACCCTGCTGGAAAACCTTAAAAAAGACGAAATCGAAAATTCAGCCATACAGTCACCACAGCTCGATTCCATTACTTCCATCAAACGCTTTCTAGCTATGAATTCGGCCATCTACATGGCCATTAACAGAATCGTGAAGTCTAACTTTCGGGTAGCCGAGTTTCTATCCCATATTGGCCTTTTGGATATCGGCAACAACTTCGTCACAGCGACGAAAGGCCTTTATCAGGGGCCGGAACTCGATGAGAACATTGATTTCACCGCCAATATTATCCGTATTCTGCACGATAGAGTGACTGCACAGGATATCCCTTTCACTGTTTATATTTTCCCTTCCCGCGAGCAGATCGATGCGCAAGCATGGGAAACCTTCAAGGAACTTCTTCACGCCGAAGAGGAATACCGACACTACGCCAACGAGCGCATGGCCAAAGCTCTGCGTAACCGTAATATTGCGGTTTATGACCTCACCAAGACCTTTCTCGATGCCTCGCGGGAGGGCGCGGAAAAACTCTATTTTGAAATGGACCCGCATTGGAACGCTAAAGGGCATGAGGTGGCGGCGGAATTCATCACCAATACGGTCCGGTGCAAATAGTGAGTTTTAACAGAATGCAGAAGAATACGCGGCATGTGGATCAGGGTTAAATCTTTCCTTTTCGAACGCGAGGGACGCGCCGAGAGCGGCCAGACCCATACGCCGGAGGAACTGCACATAGCCGCCTGCGCCCTTCTCGCCGAAGCCGCCCTGATTGACGGGAGCTATGACGAGGCGGAAGGCGCCCGCATCATCGATCTGGCCCAGAGTCATCTCGGCCTCGACGCAGAATCGGCGCGCAATCTTCTGGCCGAAGCCCTCAAGCGCGCCCAGCAGGCCGTGGACGTGCACGGATTCATCAGCCCCCTGATGAAGAATTTCGATCATCAGGAACGGGTGATGCTCATGGAAATGCTGTGGGGGGTAGTATATGCCGACGGTGAACTCCATGACTATGAGGCCAATTTGATGCGCCGCACCGCCGGATTGCTGCACGTCTCGGATCAGGAAAGCGGAGCTGCGCGCAAACGCGTTCTAGCGCGGATGGGATAGATGGCTGATTTGAAGGATACGGAAAAAGCGACCTTTGGTGCCGGTTGTTTCTGGGGTGTTGAAGCCAGTTTCAAGGAGATTCCGGGGGTAATCTCCACCTCCGTGGGCTATACTGGCGGATCCCACGACAACCCCAGTTATGAGAGCGTCTGTACTGGTCGTACCGGTCACGCCGAAGCAGTGGAAGTGATCTTCGACCCAGCCCTGGTGTCCTATGCCAGGCTGCTTGACGTGTTCTGGAAATGCCATGACCCTACCACGTCCAACCGACAGGGTCCGGATGTAGGGACTCAGTACCGTTCCGCCATATTTTTCTACAACACAGAGCAGGAACAGATGGCCCGAGATTCCATGGATTTCCAGCAACGCTCCGGCCGCTTTTCCAGCTCCATCGTCACCGAGATTTACCCCGCCACTATTTTTCACCTAGCCGAAGATTACCACCAGCAATATCTAGAAAAGCGCGGGATGGCCTCCTGTCACTGATGAACTTAAGTACGAGTCGGAACCATCATCTGATGGTGATGAAAAGGGAGTTGGCGGATGGGGTGTCCGACATATTATATTTAATAACAATAAGTTATATTGATATTTATATCCTACCCACAAACCAACCCACATTATGATGCTGATTCAGGGCAATCTATCTCGAGCAGCACAACTCCCTAATAACCCTAAACTCGCAC
>PVBE010762671.1_pt1 | contig 16518 bp, 11 predicted proteins | sample 1631181 | NCBI WGS metagenome assembly PVBE01 (sample SAMN08397723, study PRJNA350692) | Marine metagenome, whole genome shotgun sequencing project. | isolation source: water | place: Pacific Ocean | collected 2012-04
AATTATATCATATGGTTACAGAGATTCCAGCCTCTTTTTGCTCCGTTCCGCCGCATAATGTGGATCCCCATAATTCAGGACGATCGATGTATCGCGCATTTTATACTTCTTCGAGAGGAGCCCGATGCGTTCACGGGCGAGGAGGAGGAATTGCTTGTCTCCATCGCGGACCATATCGGATCGGCAATCCAGAACACCCGCCTGTACGAGGAGTCCCGGAAAAGCCTGGATTTTTTCAAGAGCGTCGTGGACGACAACGCCGACGCCATCATCATCTGGGACCTGGACCACCGGATCATCCACTGGAATTCCGGGGCCGAAAAAATCTATGGATACAGCGAGGAAGAAGCCCTTGGAAATTCAACAAATATCATTTTCCCCGAATCAGATTGGCACAGCCCAGATCTCAGGGAAAGAGCGAGCCGTGGAGAAACATTTCAGACAGAGGTCAGCAAGGCAAGAAAAGACGGCTCATCAGTGCCTGTAGGTACCACGACCTCGCCCGTTAGAAACGAGGACGGCGATGTGATCGCCGTCAGCCTCATCCACAGGGACTTTACCGCGCAAAAACGCGCCGAAGAAACCATTCGCCAGAGCGAAGCGTGCCTCGCCGAGGCGTAGAAAATCGCCAGCATCGGAAGCTGGGAAAGAAACCTCTTAACGGATAAAATGTACTGGTCGGATGAAACCTACCGGATTTTCGGAGTGGAACCCCAAGAAATCGCCATAACCTTTGAGAAATTTATTTCTCGGGTTCATCCCGAGGACAGGGATACTGTTCGGGAAAGAAACATCAACTTATCGCAGGAGGAAGGAACATTCTGCCTTGATTACAGAATACCTCTTCTAGATGGAAACAGTCGGATCGTTCATGCCGAGAGCAAGCTGTTCCGAGACAAGACGGGCAATCCGATCCGGATAGTTGGGACCGTTCAGGACGTCATCGAGAAAATACGCGCCGAAAGAAAACGAGAGAGGTACATCAAGCGCCTGGCCACCCTCAACGACCTGACCTTGAAGATAAGCACGAGCCTCGACCTAGACGAGGTTCTCGAATCGATTCTAGAATCAGCGCGTTCTCTGCTGGACCTGTCCGATGTCGCTGTCTTTATTTGCCAGGAAGATATTTATTCCATGCGGGCGTCTCTGGGCGATTACTTTTCCGAAGAACCCCAAGGAACATATGGACGTGGAGATGGCGAAGTTGGTATGGCCGCCAAAACAAGCCAACTCCAATTTATCGAAAATGTGAAAGAATTTCCCTTTTGGAAAAAACCCGATGTCATCCGGAAATATGGAATCGAGTCGTCTCTTTCCGTTCCGCTGAAATACGAAGAGCAAACGATCGGTGTGCTGAGTTGTCTCACTCGGAAGAAGCGGGAATACACCAAAGGCGAATTCGAAATCATCAAATCGCTTGCCAACATGGCAGCCATAGCCATCGAAAATGCTGAAAACTACTCCAACTTAAGGAAGGCGCTTGAAGAGCTTCGCCTGAGCCAGGAGATGATCGTCCGGGCCGAGAAGCCCTCCTCTCTCGGAACCCTTGCGGCGGGAGCGGCCCACGAAATTCTCAATCCGGCCGGAGTGATTCAGCTTCGCGCGGAAATGATCGCGTCCGATGTCCCCGGAGGCAGCGAAGAAAAACAATCCGCCGACATCATTGTGCGGAACGTCAACCGCATCAAGAAAATTTGCGATGATTTGCGAAGGTTCTCCCGCGACGAAGTTCCGTCGACGGAGCCCTTCGACCCCGACGACGCTCTGGATGCAAGCCTCAATCTGATTAAATATGAATTCTCTCCCTCGGGAGTTAAAATGAAACTTAATTTAAGCGAGGGCCCGTCGGTTGTCATGGAGGACGCCAACCAGATCCAGCAGGTTTTCCTTAATCTCATCAGCAACGTCCTGGACGCGATGCCGGGCGGGGGAACGCTTTCCATTTCGTCCGGCAGAGTTGAAGTAGAGGGAAATCAGTTTTGGGAAGTTCGTGTTTCTGATACCGGCGAGGGAATCTCGAGCGAAGCGCTGCCCCGGATATTCGATCCGTTTTTCACGACCAAGGAGCCCGACAAGGGAACGGGCTTGGGCTTGTCGGTTTTGCACGGAATTGTGAAAAATCACGGGGGAGAAGTCTTGCTGGAAACCGAGACCGGAGAGGGCACGACGTTCATTGTCCGCTTTCCCGCGCTCCAGACCACCCAAATCCAAAAAGAAAATCGCTCGCCGGGCTTCGCCTCGCCTCCCGCTCTGCCGCACGTGATTTTGCTCCCTCCAGCCAAATAGTTTAAGGTATGGGTCGGAGCCTGTTCGCCGTTCCATCACTAAAATCAAGAGGTCCTGATTCATGCCAGAGGGAAATGAGCGTTTCGATGTCGTTGTCGTAGGCTGCGGGAACGCTGCGCTTTGCGCGGCGCTGGCCGCCAAGGAAAACGGGGCCTCGGTGCTAGTGCTAGAAAAAGCCCCGCAAGAGTGGCGCGGCGGAAACTCCTACTTCACGGGCGGACTTTTCCGCTTTGCTTTCGACAACGTAGATGAGGTCTTCGATCTCGTCGGCGACATGTCGGACACGGAAAAATCCGGGGTCGAGATCAAGCCGTATACGAGTGACAGTTTTTTCGGCGACCTCTATCGTTTGACGGACAACATGTCCGACCCCGATCTCGCCAACACGTTGATTTTTAATTCCCTGCCGACGATGAAATGGCTTCGGACAAAAAACGTGCGTTTCGTCCTCGCGAGCGGAAGGCAGGCTTTCAAGGTCGGAGGCAAACTCCGCTTCTGGGGAGGCCTCGTTCTCGAAGCTGTCGGTGGTGGCGTTGGCCTTGTGGATTTTCTGATCGAGCGGGCCGAAAAAGACGAGATCGAAATTCGCTACGCCTCGAAGGCCACCCGTCTCATCGCGGACCGGATGGGCGCGATCACCGGAATCGAGGTCCGCGGAGAAAACGGGCCCTACGAGATCGAGGCCGACGCGATCGTCCTCGGCGCGGGGGGATTTCAGGCAAACACCGAAATGCGCTGCCGCTACCTGGGGCCGGACTGGGAGCTCGCCAAGGTTCGCGGCACTCCCTATAACACCGGCGAAGGCATCCAGATGGCTCTCGAGGTCGGGGCGCAGTCCTTCGGCCACTGGAGTTCGTCCCACACCGTTCAGTGGGACCTCGGCGCCCCCCCCTTCGGTGATCGCAAAGTGGGCGAGAGCTTTCAGAAACACTCCTATCCCTTCGGGCTCATCGTCAACATTCATGGGCAGCGCTTCGTTGACGAGGGAGCGGATTTTCGCAATTACACCTACGCCGAATATGGAAGGCGCGTGCTCAGGCAGCCCAGCCGAATCGCCTGGCAGATTTTCGATCAAAAATGCCTTCCTCTCATGCGAGATGAGTACCGCATCCGCGAGGTGACGAAATGCGCCTCGGACACGCTTGAGGGGCTTGCGGAGCAAATGGAGATCGACGTCGAGGGTTTCGTCAAAACCATCGAGGAGTACAACGCCGCCGTGCAGGACACCGAATTCAATCCGACGATCCTCGACGGGAAAAAAACCGTGGGGATCGATCCGCCCAAATCCAACTGGGCGCAAAAAATGGACGCGCCCCCCTACGAGGCCTACGGCGTCACCGCCGGGATCACCTTTACCTTCGGGGGGCTGCGCACCACGAAAGACTCCCAGGTCCTGGACGCGGAAAACAAGAATGTTCCGGGGCTCTTCGCTTGCGGGGAGCTCGTCGGCGGGCTTTTCTACTACAACTATCCCGGCGGTTCGGGGCTGATGTCGGGCGCCGTATTCGGCAAGCTCGCCGGAGAGGGCGCCGCACGGCACGCCGGCAAAGCCTGAACAAAAAAGGCCTGTGCGAGAACGGCAATCACTTGCGCGGCCCCGCCGCCCCTCCCAAACCGCAGATGCCCGCCGCGTTCCGGCTGGCAATCATTTCGGCCACCCTCCAGGGGGAGGCTGCCCTGGGCATGTGTGGTTTTACTTACCGAACCGCTCGGCGAGGTAGTCTTCCATCGGCCGGAGATTCAGGCCGAAGGCTTCTTTCAGCGGGGCGGGGTCGCAGACGTTGTCCTCGGCCAGCATGGTGATCTGGTCCTCGGTGAAGGGGGGCTTGCCGGGAAGGTAGTCGAACATCTTCGCTTGCAGGCGAGCGGCATCCGCCGGCATGTGCGCGAAGAGTCTTCGCTTGCTCATTGATCTGAGCAGGAGGCGCAAAGTCTCCTTGATGGAATACGCCTTGTCGCCGCCCATTTCGTATGTCCGGCCGAAGGTCTCGCTCGTGTCGAGCGCCCCGACGAAACAACGGGCCACGTCCTTCACCCAGATTGGCTGAAGCTTTCCGCGCCCCGATCCGATGATGGGAATTGCCGGTGAACGGCGGGCGATTCCGGCGAAGGTGTTCAAAAATTCGTCGCGCTCTCCGTAGATGATCGACGGGCGGAAAATCGTCCAGTCGAGCCCGCTCTCGCGGACAATTTGCTCGGCTGCGAATTTCGTCCGGTGGTAGCGGGCGGCGGCGTCCTCGCGGGCGCCGAGAGCGCTCATATGAATAAAGCGCTTCACGCCCGCTTGTTTCGCGGCTTCGACAACATGGCGCGTGCCCTCGGTGTGCATGGCTTCGAACCCCGGGGTCCCTTTTTCGATGATGATGCCGACGATGTGGATAACGGCTTCGTTGCCTTTCATCACCCCGGCCAGATGACCGGCGCCGCCGGTAATGTCTCCGCGAACGGGATAGACGCGCGGGATAGCTTCCGCCCGTCTTCGCGCCGCCTCGGCGTCCCTGGAAAGAACCCGGCTATCGTGGCCGCCCTCGGAAAGCAGGCGCACCACGGATTCGCCAACATGGCCGGTTCCGCCGGTAACGAAAACCTTCATCAAGCTCCTCCGCCGTCGATTGTTCGGGGTGACTCTCGACAGAGAGTCTCTTGACAGAGAATCTCCCGACTGGGAGCCTCCTGGAGATTTACCTCTCGGAGATAATATCTCGCTCCCCCGGGCGATTCCACCTTCATCACCTCGCGGAGGACCTCGGTGGCGTAAGCGCCGGGAGGCAGCTCGAAGCGAAGGCGCAGATCCCCTCCCTCGGCCGAGACTCCCTCCACCCGGAGCCGGGCGCGGTAGGGTCTTCGTCCGCCCCGGACGCCCATTCGCGCGAGGCCTTTGTTCAGTGCGCCGCGATCGAGACCCAAAACCCGCAGCGCGTCCGCCTCCATCTCGCCCGGCTCCCCCCTGGCCTCCAGCATTTTTTCGCCAACGAGCGGACCCGCCGGGCTCACATCGAACCGGGCCAGGGCGGCGGCTTCTTTTCCGGGGTCTCCGATGCGGCGGATCTTGCCGCTTTTGTGGCTGAACAACGCGTCACCGGAGAGAAGCCTATCGCAGGCGCCTCCATCGAGCCGCCTCGCCAGACACGCATTAAATATGGCGGACTGGAGCGCCGAGGCAAACAAAACGTGCTCCCTCCGGGGGATCGCCTTCAGCGCCTTCTCGGGGGCCACCCCGGCCATGAGAGCGGTGAGCACGCGCCGCTCGGCCTTCCATCCCTCGGGATAAAGTCGAAGAGCGCCCGCCAAATCGCCCGCCCCGAACCTACGGGCCGCCTCGGCGGATCTGCTATTCTTTTCAGCCTCAACCGGGGAAGAGCCGAAAAGATGAGCCAGGGCCCCGGGCCAGTCCCCCAGGACAAGCGCACGGCCCACTTCGGCGGAGTTTCCGCGCACGCCGAATCTTTGCTCGCCATAGGCGTTGAGAACCCCGCGTTCCGTGAGCGCCGCCAGCGTCTCACGCGCCCGATCAGCCGCTCCGGGAGAGACCCCCCTGACCCGAATATCAAAGCGGTTCCCCAGAAGATCGCCCCGCCTGAGCTTGGCGCGGCCTCTCTTGACCTCCGTTATCCGCAGGCCCTCCGGAAGCCGCGAGGAGGCCAGCTTGCGCTCCGCTCCACTGCCGGGGGCAAGCGCGGATATCCACTGCAGCGTCACCGCACGCGCATCCTTCAGACCGGCATAGCCAATGTCTTTTTCATCCACGCCGGCCAAACGGGCGATGGCTCGGACGGCCTCCAGCGTCGGGAGCCCGCGTTTTTCCAGCCGCAGATAAAGATGATCGCCCAGGCCCTCGGGGGGATTGAGGGGAATTTCCTCGACGCGGAAATCATCATCTTCCGTGCGAAGGCGGCCCCCCGTTCCCGGCACCGGCTCCGTCAGGTAAGATTCGTTTCGCGGCGATTCTGTCATTCCCGGAGTTCTCGCCGCGTAGCCCCCACTGCGGGGGCTACGCCCATGGCCGCAGTGGCCGACAATCCAACCGCGCTACCAGCGAAAGGGATTTGCCGATGCCCAGTGTTACGGACAAAACGACACTCGCCCTCTTGAGTATTGTCATTATCCTTTACTATGTCTCTTTTCAGAAATCGGCTTCGATCCCGCTCGCTGCCGCCGGAAAAGCGGGCGTCTTGTTTCTCGACATCCTTCCGAAAATGATTCTGGGTTTCATGATCGGGGCGGTTCTGCCCGAAATCCTGCCCCAGGATCTGGTCGATGAATGGCTCTCCGCCCGCTCCGGCTGGAAAGGCATCCTCCTTGGTTGGGTGGCCGGGTGCAGCATTCCCTTCGGCGCTCCGTGGGTGGTCTACCCGATAGTGGCGGGGCTCCTCAAGGGCGGAGCGGGTGTCGGACCCATCGTGACCCTGCTGACGGGGACCGCCGTTTTCGGCCCGTTCCGGATGCTCGTTTATGAAATCCCGATTCTGGGTGGTGGTTTTTTCCTTGTTCGTGTCTTGTCGGTGATCTGGATGCCGCCGGTGGCGGGTCTGATCGCCCGGACCATCGCGCCGCGTCTCGGCGGCTAGCGTTTTGGAACCTCAATAGGCAGGTCAGTCCTGTCCCCCCACTCTTTCCACGAGCCGAGGTAGTTCCTCACGCGCGGATAGCCGAGAAGGCGATAGACCAGATAGGCGTGCGCGGAGCGGTAGCCGCCCTGACAAAGCGGGACGATCTCCTTGTCCGCCGTGCATCCGATCCTCTCCACCATCGTGCGAAGCTCCTTCGCCGGGAGAAGGGCGCCGTCCTCGCCCACAAAATCCATCCATTCAAGATGCCGCGAGCCGGGAATCGCCCCGCCTCTTGCGGCACGCACGTTCTCGGCGAAATACTCCCCCTCGCTCCTCGTATCGTGAATCACTATGCCAGGGTCCTCGAGGTGATCGAGAATATAGCCGGCCGTGGCGATTTTTCCCTCGTCGGGGGTTTCGAGGTGGCTGGCGAAGCTGGACCGTATGATTTTCCTGGTCCCCCCGGGCCCCGGGTCCTGGGCGCCCTGGGCCATCGGCCAGGCCTCGGTCGTCACCGGATGCCCCGCGTCCCTCCAGGCCGCCATCCCCCCGTCGAGGACATGAACGTCTTTGTGGCCGAGATACTCGAGAAACCAAAACCCGCGCGCCGCGCGAAATCCGGTCGCGTCTTCATAAAAAACCACCGTCTTCCCATAATCAACGCCCCGGATTTCCATGAGATAGGCAAGCATCCAGGTAAACGCCGCCAGCGCCTCGGGCCCCGTATCGTTGAGTGATATCCCGTAGATATCGAGTTGCGCGGAGCCCTCGATGTGCCCTCCGCTCCAATTGGGCGCGGGGCGCGTGTCTATCAAAATCAGATCGTCTCCCTTCCGGCCGCCGATCCGATCTTTCAGGCGATCGGGGGACCAGACTAGATCCGGGTTGGCGTAATCATTTCCGGACATCCCGGAAAACCCTCCTGGCGGTTTGTGTGGCCGGGCTGTTTTAGCGGAAGTCCCGGGGACTCAACGGCTCGACCCGTTCGGTAAGCTCTCGGGTGGGAGTGGTTGGGTGCACGACGCGCATGTGAACCTTGTTCCGCCCCTCGCCGGTTATAAAGCGGTATCCCAGTTTCGCCACGCGGGAATAGTTGTACCAAACGTGCGTGTTGCGCTCTCCGCCCGAAACCAGAACGAGGTGGACCATCTCGATCCTGCCGTCCGGAAGGGTGATGACTTCCATCAGGTGAATCTCGCGCGAAAAAGTCTCCGACGTGCCGTTGGCCATTGTGATGGTCACCACCAAATCGAGCGGGCGCTGTGTGGGAGGAAGCGTCACCTGCGGAACGGCGCCGGGGGCGGGGGTGAGCCCCGAGGGGGCGGCGGGCGCCGTGATTCCCGGCACCGCCGGAAGCTGGGCGGGGGGGTCGGGGGTTGTCTGCGCGGCAACGCCCCCGGCCAGGCCCGCCCAGACAAATAAGACCGCAATCAAGCCAATCAATGCAGATCGATTAAAAATCATTCCTCGCACCCTCCGGCTATCGATAATCGGAATTTTAAAGACTATTTACCACAAAACCGCTCAGGGAGAATCCGCCGCACACCGAAAGCCGTAAACCGGAAGGCGGCGGCCCGGCAAATCGCCCGTCCTGCTTGAAATCCGCATGGCCCCGCGTCCGTTCACCCAGGAGCCGCCCCTGAGCGTCCGGTAAACCACCCCCCCGCGGGAGACCAGCTTAGCTCCGTTTTCTCTTCGGCGAAACGGGCTTTCCACCCATTCCCAGACGTTTCCCGACATATCCTCCACGCCGTACGGACTTGCTCCTCCGGGCCGACGGCCAACCGCCTTTGGGCCTCCCCGATCGGGGCGAAGCCCGAAAACCGCGTGCCGCCCCACGAACTTTTTTCCCCAGGGATAGTTCCGATCCTTGTCGCCCTGTCCCGCCGCGAATTCCCACTCCTCTTCGGCGGGAAGTCTTTTGCCTGCCCAGCGGCAATAAGCCCTTGCCTCGTTCCAGGTCACCCCCACGACCGGAAGGTGGGGCCCCACGAATCTCGCCCATTTCCAGAAGGGCGGTTTCGCCGCGCCGGCCTTTCGGACAAAAGCGGCATACAGGGCGTTTGTCACTTCAAGCTTGTCGATCCGAAAGGGCGCAATTCTTTTAGCCGTCTGGCGCACCACCGGGAGCAAGCCGCCGGGCACGTCCACCATGGTGTGAAAAGAGGGAGGTTGGGCGCGGATGAATTTCCCCTTCCCCAGGGAGAGCAGGAGTTCTTTTTTCTTCTTCGGAAGGGGGCGTTTTTCTTTTTCGGGCTTTTCGGGTACGGGCTCCTTTAAGGCCTCCATGAGCGTTTCCGGGACCCGGTCTTCTTTCTCCCGTTCGGCCGGAGACTTCTCCTTGAGAAAACCAAACAGGCGATCCGAAATTTTTTCTTCGCCGTTTTCGGGTTTTTTGCGCTTCTCGCCCGGCGGCCTGGGCAGCGGCGCGCCCTTCAATTTCATCTCCCTCAACTCGTCTTCGATGTTCGCGAGTTCGGGCCACCGCTCCCTGTCAAGCGACCCGAGAAGTGCCCTTGCCTTTTCGGTGCGGCCATAGCGGAAATAGAGGTAGGCGAGCCCGCGGCGAACGCCCCTGTCGCGGGGGTGGCGGTTGTGGGCGTCTTGAAAGATCGGAAAAGCCTCGCCCGGCCGGCCCGAATCGTAGAGGGTCCAGCCCAGCCCGGACAGCGAGTGGAGATAGCCGGGAGTCAACTCAAGCGCCTTTCGGAAATGACGAGCAGCGGACTTGTAGTATTCGTTCCGGTAGGCGCGCTCCCCCTTTTCGCTCTCCGTGGTGGCGGCCATGAGCTTCAAGAGGGCGGGGGCCGGAGATTTTTTTTGTGGCTTGGCCAGCGGGCGCGGAGGCGGGACCAGGCGCCGCTGCGGACTCGGGGCGACACCCGAAGACACCACATGCGGCCGCCGGGCCGCACAACCCGCAACGGCAATAGCCACGGCTGCAGCGCAGACAATCCCGCTAAAAATGGATGGGAGGGTTCTCGGCACGGCTAGTCCCGCAAATACCTTAAGAGCTTCCATTTTCCTCGATTCGGCCCAACGCCGCAACCCGGTCGGCTCCCTTTGTGCCGATCAGGCGAACCCCCTGGGTGGAACGTCCGATGACAGAAACGTCCCTGACCCTGGCCCTTATCATTAATCCTCCGGTCGTGATTAGCATGAACTCGTCTTCCTCGCTAACCCTTCGAACGCCGATCACTTTTCCGTTTTTCGGGGTGACCTTGAGATTAATGACGCCCTTGCCGCCGCGGTTGGTGGTCCGGTAGTCGTCGATCAGGCTGCGCTTTCCAAACCCGAGCTCGGTGGCCGTTAAAATCGTATCTCCCGAGGAGACGATTTCCATTCCGACGACGGCATCGCCTTTCGCGAGGCCGATGCCGCGAACGCCACGGGCCGTCCGACCCATCGGGCGCACGGCGGCCTCGGGGAAACGGACCGCTTTCCCGAGTTGCGTCCCGATGAAGATTTCACGCGATCCGTCGGTTTGGCCGACGCCAATCAGCTCGTCGCCCGCGTCGAGGCCCAGCGCGATAATTCCACCGGCGCGGGGGCGGCTAAACGCGGTGAGTTCGGTTTTCTTGATGGTGCCGTTTTTCGTCGCCATAAAGACATAGCGATCGGGCTCGAATTTTCGGACCGGGAGAACGGCGGTGATTTTCTCGCCCGAGGAGAGGTTGAGCACGTTGACCACGGCCTTGCCGCGCGCCGCCCGGCCCGCCTGCGGAACCTCGTACACCTTGAGCCAGTAACATCTCCCGTTGTTTGAGAAAAAGAGGAGATAGTCGTGGGTTGAGGCTATAAATAAATGCTCGACGAAATCCTCTTCCTTGGTGTTCATTCCGACGACGCCCTTGCCGCCGCGGCGCTGGGAGCGATAAAGACTGATGGCGTTTCGCTTGATGTAGCCGGAGTTCGAAATCGTAACCGCCATGTCCTCCTCGACGATCATGTCTTCCGGGGCGATGTCGCCCGACTCGTCGACAATTTCCGTCCGGCGCTCGTCGGCGAATTTTTTCTTCACCTCCCCGATTTCGTCCTGGAGGATGCCCGTCTGAATTTTTTCGTCCACCAGAATCCGCCGAAAGTGCCTGATCGCCTTCCGGAGCTCCTTGTATTCCGATTCGATTTTGTCTCGCTCCAGCCCGGTCAGACGCTGGAGGCGCATCTCGAGGATCGCCTGGGCCTGAATTTGAGTGAGGCCGAATTTCGTCATCAGCCCTTGGCGGGCGACGTCTGCGGTCTTGCTCCCGCGGATGAGCTTGATCACGGCGTCAATCTTGTCGAGCGCGATTCGGTAGCCTTCTAGAATATGGGCGCGCTCTTCGGCTTTCCGTAGATCAAACCGCGTCCGGCGGAGGAGAATCTCCCTCCGGAAACGAAGGAAGTGGGACATCATGTCCCTGATCGGCATGACGCGCGGCTGATTGTTCAGCAGGGCAATCATGATGACGCTGAAGGTGATCTGCATCTGGGTGTGTTTGTAAAGCCGATTTAAAACCGCGCCCCCAACGGCGTCTCGCTTGAGCTCGACGACGATGCGCATGCCGTTCCGATCGCTCTCGTCTCGGATGTCCGAGACTTCCTTCACGCGGCCGGCGCGCACAAGATCGGCGATCTTTTCGATCAGGCGCGCCTTGTTTACGGTATAGGGAATCTCGGATATGACGATTCGCTGGCGCCCGGTGCGGTCGTCGATCTCCAGAAGCGCACGCGCACGAAGCTGGAGATGGCCCCGGCCGGTTTCGTGGTAGTCGCGTATCCCCTTGCGGCCATAGATGATTCCGGCGGTGGTAAAATCCGGCCCCGGGAGCGTTTTGACCAGCTTGTCGAACTTGACGTTCGGATTTTTCAGAACAAGCAAAAGGGCGTCACAGAGCTCCCCGAGATTGTGCGGCGGTATGTTCGTCGCCATGCCGACGGCGATTCCCGTCGAGCCGTTGAGGAGGAGATTGGGAATGCGCGAGGGAAGAACGGAGGGCTCTCGCCGGGTGTTGTCGTAGTTGTCGACGAAATCGACAGTTTCCTTTTCGATGTCGGTGAGTATGTTCTCGGCGATTTCGGTCATGCGCGCTTCGGTGTAGCGCATTGCGGCGGGCGGATCGCCGTCAACGGAACCGAAGTTGCCTTGGCCGTCCACCAGGACACCCCGCATCGAAAAATCCTGGGCCATCCGGGCGAGGGCGGGATAGACGACCGCTTCGCCGTGGGGGTGGTAGTTTCCGCTCACGTCGCCGGCGATTTTGGCGCACTTGCGGTAGGCCTTGGTATGATTCAGGCCGAGGTCATTTAACGTGACGAGGATCCGGCGGTGGACCGGCTTGAGGCCGTCGCGGACATCGGGCAGAGCCCGCGCGATGATTACGCTCATGGCGTAGTCCATGAACGATGTACTCATCTCCTCTTCGATGTTGACGCTTTGAAGATTGTCCATGCCCCAGGGTCTCTCCTTGCGCTCGCCCCCCCCTCCGGGAGGGCGCGTCAATGTGAAATAACCAACTCTGACTTTCGCCGTGATCGCTGCGGGGCGGGCGTTAGAACGAACGATGATAGTACCACAAAATAACGCAGTTAGGGCCTGAAAAAACAAATGGTTGCGCAGGGCACGGCCCCCGTTTCGCCTCTCTTTTCAAGGAGTTGGAGGGGGCATACTTTCGCGCCAATCATCCGGACTCGCCGCCGGGCGACGCCCTGGCTTCCGGTTTTGTGCGGCGACAGGGATCAGGTCAGTCTCTTGTTTTTCATCATCGAAAAAATCGCCTCCGCCACCGTCTCGATCTCGACCTGCGCGTTGTTAAAGACGACATCATACCTGAGCGGATCGGCGACATCCTCGCCCGTAAAGTCGCGCACAAACGCCTCGCGCTGTCTTTCCTCCCGGACCGTAATCGCTTCGGCCTCGTGGGCGTCGATTTTCCTTTCAGTCGCAATTTTTTTGGCGCGCCAGGATAGCGGGGCAATCAGACGAACGTGCACCCCCGCCTCGACGCCCCCGCAAACAATTCCCCCGCCACACCCCAAAAGAATGACGCGGCCGGCCCCGGCGAGCGCCGTGTGGACCTCGGCAAGTGTCTCATAGGCCTGATACTCCGTCGGCCTTCCCCCGAGCAACGACTCAATCGTCTGGCAAATGAAGCTGCGGCAGCTGGTGTTTAGTGCGTCTACAAATTTGGCGGTATCTCCCTTTTTTTCGGCGATCTCCTCGACCACCTCTTTTCCCATCACCACCCACGGGATCGGCGCCGGGGAAGCGAGGTTGAGCCGTTTGGCGAGAAGATTGGCAAGCTTGAAACCCTCGCAGCCATATTGCTTGGAGATGGTAATAAAGGGCCAGACGGCCGAAGCGGCCGGCTTTCCTGTCTGGGAGTGTTGTCTGACTTGCCAAGACAGGGAATTCTGAATGCCGTCGGGAAGCGTTTCCAGGGTCGTTTCGGAGTCCTCCCCTTGCGGGCCCGGCCGCAATCTCGGGCGTCCACAAAAAACGAGAAATTGGGTGGGAGGACATGCCTGCCGCAACCGATCGCAGGCCCGGGGCCTACCGTCAATATAGGCCTAAATGTCTAGATTTCGCACTTCGAGGGCGTGTTTTTCAATGTGGGCCCGGCGGGGGTCCACAGCGTCTCCCATCAGGGTCGAGAAGGTGTCTTCTATCTGAACGAGATTTTCCAGGTCGAGATTTACCTGGCACAAGACTCGCTGATTGGGGTCCATGGTCGTCTCCCAGAGCTGATCGGGGTTCATTTCGCCAAGACCCTTGTACCTTTGGATGGACAGGCCTTTTTGCCCGAGCGCCCTGAACTGGCGGAGAAGATCTTCGCTGTGATTGACGGACAACTCCTCGCCGCCGCTTTTGATAACGAACGGGGGCTCGCCGATACCCGCTATCTTGGCCGAGGCGTCACGAAGCTTTTTAAATTCCTTCGATTCCAGCAAAAAAGCGTCAACTCGTGTTGTTAGATCGCGATCGGCCTTTTTTGTATGAATGATCACAGCCCTTAACTTGCCGGTTTCGCCGTCCTTGCGAATATCGAACCCGGGCTCACCGTCGCCAAGGTGCTCTTCCTTGAAAAGACTCTTGACCATCTTCTCGATATCTTTTGCGCCCTTGGCGGTAAATATTTTTTTGGGATCGAGTTCTGGCTCGTCCGCCAAAAGCCGTATTATCCTCGTGTCCACCCCCCGGCGCGCATAGTGATTGTTGGCTTCCTCCGCGCTGCCGAGCAACAACAAAAGATCTCTTAGTCTTTTCCCCTTAATGGCCTCTTTGCCCACGCCTTTGGATTTGGCGCTTTTCTTCTTGGGTCCTTTTTTGGGTTTTCCGTTTTGGCTGGACATCACCTCGGCGTCTTCCGTGGCCGCCTCGATGATAAAATCTTCAAAGGCGCCGTCATCCTTGATATAGGTTTCGTTCTTTCCCCGCTTTACCCTGTAAAGGGGGGGCTGGGCAATGTAGAGGTTTCCTTCTTCGATCAATGGCCGCATGTGGCGGAAAAAGAACGTCAGCAACAAGGTTCGAATGTGGGACCCGTCCACGTCGGCGTCTGTCATGATCACGATTTTATGGTAGCGGAGTTTCTGGGGATCGAAGTCGTCCTTGATGCCGGTGCCGATGGCCATCACCATTGTTCGGATTTCTTCGTGCCCGAGCATTTTGTCGAGCCGCGCCTTCTCGACGTTCAGGATTTTTCCCTTGAGCGGCAGGATCGCCTGGTAGGCCCGATCGCGTCCCTGTTTCGCCGAACCGCCGGCCGACTCGCCCTCAACCAAAAATAGCTCACAAAGCGCCGGGTCGCGCTCTGAGCAATCGGCAAGCTTTCCGGGCAGGGAGCCGCTGTCGAGGGCGCCCTTCCGGCGGGTGAGGTCGCGGGCCTTTCTTGCGGCCTCTCGGGCCTGGGCCGCCTGAACCACCTTGTTGACGATACGCCGGGCAATTGGCGGATTCTCCTCGAAGAAGGTTCCCAGTCTGTCGTTTACCGCTTGTTCGACAATGCCCTTCATGTCGGAGTTCCCGAGCTTGGCTTTTGTTTGGCCTTCGAACTGTGGGTCGGGGAGCTTCACGCTCAATATCGCCGTTAGGCCCTCCCGAACGTCGTCTCCGGACGGCGGCGATGTGTTTTTTAAAAGATTGTTTGTGGCGGCATAGCGATTGATTGTTCGCGTAAGGGCGGTCCTGAATCCCGCCAAGTGCGTTCCGCCCTCGGTTGTATTGATGTTGTTGGCGTACGAATAAAGCGTTTCGTTGTATCCGTCGTTGTATTGAAACGACACCTCGACGACGATCTGATCGCGCTCGGTTTTAATGTAAATTGGTTTTTTGTGGACCGCGTCCTTGGTTCTGTTTAAATACTCAACAAAAGAAACCACGCCACCGCGGTAAAAATATTCTTCTTTTTTGTCTGCCCTTGCGTCCTCAAGGACGATTTTTAGGCCGCTATTTAAAAAAGCCAATTCTTGAAGGCGGTGGGTTAATGTGTCGAAATTAAACTCAAGCGTTTCAAAAATATCGGGGTCCGGCTTGAACGTAATTGTCGTGCCGGTCGTTTTGACTTTTCTCTCTTTTTGGATTTTTCCTCTTGGCTTGCCGCGATCAAACGCAATAGCGTGAAGAGATCCATCTCTTCTTATCTCGGCGGTCATCCACTCCGAGAGCGCATTAACACACGACACACCAACACCATGAAGGCCACCCGATATCTTGTAGGCGCTATTCTCGAACTTGCCGCCAGCGTGCAGTTTTGTCAAAACCACCTCGGCGGCAGAAATTTTTTCTATGGGATGTCTGTCAACGGGTATCCCCCGGCCATTGTCCTTAACGGTAACCGAGCCGTCTTCGTTGATTGTGATGTCAACACGATCTCCAAACCCCGCCATTGCCTCATCAACGCAGTTATCAACAACCTCAAACACAAGGTGGTGTAATCCCGATGGCCCGGTACTCCCGATATACATCGCCGGGCGCTTTCGGACCGCTTCCAGGCCCTCCATGACACGAATGTCTTTGGCGGAGTAGTCGCCGTTCCTGTTTGTTGTGGGTGTTTTCTTCTTTGGTTTGGTCTTCGTTGTTTTTGCCATTTTCTGTCTGTTTGTTGGGCCTTCCGCCAATCTCATCTTTTGGCTTGGTTGGAAAAAATCTTGCCGTTTTCCACGAGGTGCATTCCGGCGTCCCCGGAAATGTTTTGTTTTTCTGTGGCCGTAACAAACACTTGCGCTCCCGTTGTTTTCAGATATTCCAACACCGCCCCCTTTCTTTTTTTGTCGAGCTCGGAACTTAGATCGTCAAGCAAAACAATGGGTTCGTCGCCTCTTTTCTTTGTGTAGCTTTCGGCTGCGGCCATGGTCAAAATTACCATCAATAAGCGTTGTTCGCCTTGTGAGGCGGCTTCTTTTGCGCTCCTCCCGCCCCACCTAAGTTCAAATTCGTCCAGGTGGGGGCCCCAGAGGGTTCTCCCCCACTCCCTTTCCTTGTCTCTTAGAGTCCCCGCGGTTTCGCCTAGAAATTTTTTTGTTTCTTTTTCCGGGTCCGCGCCTCCGGGGAGCTCCTTCAGGGCCGTTTCCCAATCTCCGGCTCTCCTGCCCGCGGCACCTCTCAAATATCTTATTTCCAGTAAGGCACCAGCGCCCATGCGCTCGCCCACTGCCGTTATGTGTTGGCGGAGTGTTTTTAGATATATACAGCGGCGGACAG
>PVBE012069419.1_pt1 | contig 16515 bp, 13 predicted proteins | sample 1631181 | NCBI WGS metagenome assembly PVBE01 (sample SAMN08397723, study PRJNA350692) | Marine metagenome, whole genome shotgun sequencing project. | isolation source: water | place: Pacific Ocean | collected 2012-04
ATTGGTCACTGACCGTCATATCATCTATTATTTTTTTAATGCGGTTTTCAATAAGCCACAAATTTTCTTGGTGGTGTCGCAAGGTTGGTGGAAAATTGGAGAATTGGCGTAAGCTCCTTTTGGCGGCGGCAAACCGCCTTTCTGAATGTTTTACAATCAGGAGCTTACGCCAATTCTCCAATTTTCCACCAACCTTGCGACACCACCAAGAAAATTTGCGGCTTATTGAAAACCGCATTAAAAAAATAATAGATGATATGACGGTCAGTGACCAATTTTTTGAGGCTCTTGATTCACATCAAGAACTTCTTGCACATCAAGAATATCTCGCACATCGAGAAATTCTTGATCCACATCAACTGGTTCAAACCCAAGGAAAGTTTTTTGAAATATTTATATCAGGCGGAACAGCTACCTTCCATGAAGATGTCAAATCTATATTAAATCAAAAAATAATTAGAATTATATTTAACCATGTAAATAATATTTTTCAATCAAGTGCTTTTCATGCGACAAAGATACGGTCTTATGCGGCAGGAGAACTCCTGACAAATATATTAAGTTCCTCAGCATACCTAACTCCCGTCGTCCGAGACGCCGCGTTACAAACACTTGCGAATTACGTTGGTACATTGCCAAAGCCGCCTGACCCGGGACATGGTAATTTACAGAGCCGGCCAAAATTACAAATTGTGAATTAGGACTTAAAAATCGATTTCTCGGTTAATTAGCTGGAAATTGGCTTTTTAGCCCTCTTCAGCCCAACTTGAGGAGCAAAACTCCAATCGGGACAATTTACCGGCCGTCATGGATGTTGACGACGTTCTTCCGATCCTGACCGTCGGTCAGCATATGGGGTCAAGTCTTGAATGTTGAATTTTCGTCTACCGTGAACCCCCGCCAATAAAAAGCAGAGGTCGTGAGTTCAAATCACGCCGGGTGCGCCAACTTTTTCAAGGGGTTAAGTTTCCGTAAGACAGCGTTCCCAGGTACGAGTGTACCAGGAGGCGCTCTTTCCCTAGGCTGAAATTCAACGGCTTGCGCGTGCCGAACCCTGGAGCTTCAGTCTAAACGCTAGGCGTCCGTTTTGGCCTGCTTGTCTTTGACGGTCCAAGTGTGGCCGCGCCGCAAAAGGCTGTTGAGATCGCCGTTGGTGGAACGCGACTTGGCTTCCTCGACTTGCGCCACGACGCGGGATTCATAACAAGGCGCGGGATCGCAATAGAGCACGCCCAAGGCGACCGGCATTGTTCGCCGACTCATGGAAGCCAGCATCATCGCCAGACCCAGGTTGGTCTCGTCGTGGACCAACAGGTCGGCTTCGCCGACCCCATCCTTGCCGATCGCCACCGCCTCGATCTTGAGCGTGCCGGGCTTCATTCGCAAGCCCCGCTTCCTGTCCTTGCCGAAGACGAGCGGTTTGCCGTGCTCGACGAGAAGCTGTTTGTCGCCGGCGATCTCCTTGGCGGTAAAGCCGGCGAAAACGCCGTCGCTATAGACCAGACAGTTCTGATAAATCTCCAGAAAAGAGGCGCCGCCGTGCCGATGCGCCCGCCGCAGCATGTCGAGGAGATGCTTCTGCTGGGTTTCGACCGTGCGGGCGACGAAACGGGCGCCGGAACCGAGAGCGAATCTGGCGGCTGCGAGAGGCGTTTCCAGCGACCCCATCGGCGTCGACGGAGTGAGCGTGCCGGTCCGCGAGGTGGGTGAATACTGGCCCTTGGTCAGCGCGTAGATTTCGTTGTTCAACAACAGAATCTGTATGTTGACGTTGCGCCTGAGCACGTGCAGGAGGTGATTGCCGCCGATCGACAGGGCATCGCCGTCGCCGGTGACCACCCACACATCGAGATCGGGATTGGCGAGCTTGACGCCGGTGGCGATCGCCGGGGCCCGGCCGTGAATGGTATGGAAACCGTATGTGTCCATGTAATAGGGAAAGCGCGACGCACAGCCAATCCCGGAGATGAACACCGTGTTCTCTTTCTTGGCGCCGATTTCAGCCAACATCCGCTGCATCGCCTTGAGAATCGCGTAATCGCCGCAACCCGGGCACCAGCGCACTTCCTGATCCGAGGCAAAGTCCTTCGGAGACAGCTTTTCGGCCGGTATGAGCGAATTCATTTTCGAATCCCCAATCGTTCACGGACCGCCGCTTCGATTTCGCTGATCTTGAAGGGTTGGCCGGAGACTTTGTTGAGGCCCTCGGCGGCGACCAGATATTGGCTGCGCAAAAGCGTCAACAACTGGCCGTTGTTCATTTCCGGCACCAGCACCCGTTCAAACCCGGCCAGCAGATCGCCGAGGTTACGGGGCAGCGGCCAAATATACCGCAAGTGAATATGGGACACGTCCAGTCCGTCCGCCCGCAGGTGATTGACGGCATGGTTGATCGGACCGTAAGTGGAACCCCAACCAACCACGGCCAAACGGCCGTTGTCTTTTCCTTCCGCCACCGCTTGCGGCGGGATGTCGTCGGCGATGCCGGCGATCTTGGCGGCGCGAACTTCGGTCATGCGCTGGTGATTGGCCGGATTGTAAGAGATGTTGCCGGCGTCGTCTTTTTCGAGACCGCCGATCCGGTGCTCGAGCCCTGGCGTTCCCGGCTTCACCCAGGGACGGGCCAATGTTGCCTCGTCGCGCATGAACGAGGTGAAATTCTCGGCATCGGTGCGGAATTCGACGGGGAAACGGGGTATTTTGTCGACGTCCGGAATCCGCCAAGGCTCGGCGGCGTTGGCGATGTAACCGTCGGCGAGCAGGATCACCGGCGTCATGAAGCGGGTGGCGATGCGGATGGCCTCGATGGCGGCGTCGAAGCAGTCGGACGCCGAGCGGGCCGAAATCACCGCCAACGGGCTGTCGGCATTGCGGCCGAAAACCGCCTGATAGAGGTCCGACTGTTCGGTCTTGGTGGGCATGCCCGTGGACGGGCCGGCGCGCTGGACATTGACAATCACCAACGGCAGCTCGACGCTGATGGCCAAGCCAATGGCTTCGCTTTTGAGCGCCATCCCCGGCCCGGAACTGACCGTCACCCCCATCGAGCCGGCGTAAGAGGCGCCAATGGCGAAACAGACCGCGGCGATCTCGTCTTCCGCCTGGTAGGTGACGATGCCGTATTCCTTGAGGTGGGCGAGGGTGTGCAAAATCGTCGAGGCGGGGGTGATCGGATAAGAGCCGAGCTCGAACGAAAGCCCCGCCAGCTCGGCGCCGGTCACCAGCCCCCACGCCAGCGCCTCGCTGCCGGTCACCGTCCGGTAAAGGCCGGGTTGAATGTCCGCCGGCTGCACCGTGTAGGCGGTAAAGTCTTCGGGCATTTCGGCGGTTTCGCCCAAGGCATGGCCGGCATTCAGGGCGGCGACATTGGCTTCCGCCAGTTGCTGCTGCTTGGCGAACTTTTGCCTTAACCACTCGATGGTCGTCTGCCGGTCCCGGCCGAACATCCAGTAGACCAGTCCCAGCGCCCACATATTCTTGCAACGCAGCGCCGTTTTCTTGGAAAGGCCGAGCTTCTTGACCGCTTGCAGCGTTAATTTCGAGATGTCGAACTTGATTGGCTGGTATCGGTCCAGGGTGCCGTCGGCCAGCGGATCATTCTCGTAGCCGGCCTTTTGAAGGTTCCGCTCGCTGAAGGAGCCGGTGTCGACGACGACGACGCCGCCGCATCTCAAATTCTTCAGTTCGACCATCAGCGCCGCCGGGTTCATGGCGATGAGCACGTCGACCTCATCTCCCGAGGTGCCGGCGATATGGGAACCGAAATTGATTTGAAAGGCGGAGACACCGAAAGAGGTTCCCTTGGGAGCACGGATTTCCGCCGGAAAATCCGCGTAAGTGGCAAGATCGTGGCCGGCCAACGCCGTCGCCAGCGTGAACTGGCCACCAGTGAGTTGCATTCCGTCGCCGGAATCGCCGGCGAAACGAACAACGACGGATGCCAATTCCCGGCGGGCGTTTTTTCCGCTTGCAAGCTTGACAGCGGTGCTCGATGAGGTGCTCGATGACATGAATGTCCGACCAGATTTGCCGTGGATTCAATTCCCACCCGAAAGAGAATCTAAAGCCACTCAAGTAGGTAGGTGGTGCGCGGCGAATATCATAGCAATCAATTTCCTTTAGGAAGCAAAGTTTTCCCCATCGCGAAAAAAACCTCTTTACATCATGACAAAAGCCGAACAAAAGCCCTTTGCGCCGTCGCCGCGGTTTCATGGCCTGCCGCTTTTGCCGAGGCCCGGACCGGTAAAAAATGCGAAGAAGGTGGCGCCGATTCGCCGCTTGGCCTAAAATGTTTTTGTGACCTATTATGACCGCCCATGACTGTTGAAAGCAATCCCCTCGATCTCCTTACCGATCTCATCGGCAAGGCCGGGAAAGCCGGCGCCGACGGCGCCGACGCCGTATTCGTGGAAAGCGGATCGCTGGCCCTTTCCCAGCGCCTGGGCGAACCGGAGCGCTTGGAGCGATCCGAACACACCGATTTGGGTTTGCGGGTTTTTGTCGGGCGCCGCCAAGCTATAGTTTCTTCCTCCGACTTGTCTCCAGGAGCGTTGCAAGAGCTCGTGGAGCGAGCCCTCGCCATGGCCCGCTCAACCCCCGAGGACCCTTATTGTGGCCTGGCCGAGCCGGAACTCCTGGCCGCCGCCATCGCCGATCTCGACATTTGCGATGAAAGCGAGCCGGCGACGGAGGTTCTTGCCGAACGGGCGGCGCGGGCCGAGGACGCCGCCCGCGCCGTTGCCGGCGTGACCAACTCCGAAGGAGCCGAGGCGAGCTGGGGCCGCGGCACCTTCGCCATCGCCGCCAGCAACGGTTTCGCGCAAACTTTTTCGAGTTCACGGCACAGTATCGGCGTTGCCGTTTTGGCCGGAGAAGGCACGGCCATGGAACGCGACTTCGATTATGCCAGCGCCGTTTACGCCGAGGATCTGTCCAGCCCGGAGGAGATCGGACTCAGCGCCGGCGAAAAGGCCGTCGCCAGGCTGAACCCGCGTAAAGCGGACTCTTCCGAGGTGCCGGTGATCTACGATTGGCGGATTTCGAACGGAATCGTCAGCCACCTTGCGAGCGCCATCAACGGTTCCTCGGTCGCCCGCGGCACCACCTTTCTCAAGGACCGACTGGAGAAACGGATTTTTCCCGATTCCGTCATCGTCGTCGACGATCCCCTGCGTCGCCGGGGCCTGAAGTCAAAACCCTTTGACGTCGAGGGCGTGGCCACGGGGCGGCGCAACATTATCGATTCCGGCGTCCTGACAACCTGGATTTTGGACCTACGTTCGGCCAGGCAGTTGAAGACGACGACAACGGGTCATGCCTCGCGCGGGACCTCGTCGCCACCTTCGCCGTCTCCCACCAATCTTTATTTGCAAGCCGGCGCGCTCAGCCCGAAGGAGCTGATGAGCGACATCAAAAACGGTTTCTATATTACCGAACTGATCGGTTTCGGCATCAACCCCGTCACCGGCGATTACAGCCGCGGCGCCTGTGGTTTCTGGATCGAGAACGGCGAGCCGGCCTATCCGGTGAGCGAAGTGACGGTCGCCGGCAACCTCAACGACATGTTCGCCCATCTTACCGCCGCCGACGATCTGCGGTTTCGTTTCGGCACCAACGCCCCGACCCTGCGCATCGACGGCATGACGGTGGCGGGAAAATAGGCGCGGGACCCCATGCGCGAACCTGCGGCAACCAGCAGCCGTTGGCCGCCGCCGTCCCGCATGCTATGGTCCGCGACACCGAAAAGGGTCGCCGGATTTTGACTTCCGTTTCCGAACGCAAACCACTGCATGGTACCTCGACCCGCGCCCTCATGAGCCGGCTGTGGCGCGAGAGCGTCAGCCAGCACTGGCGATGGCTGGTTCTGGCCGTCTGTTTCATGGCCGTCATAGCCGCCTCGACGGCGTTCAGCGCTTGGTTGATGAAGCCGGTGGTCAACCACGTCATCATCGCCAGGAACAAGGACATTCTCTGGCTCGTCAGCGGCGCTATTCTGGCGACGTTCGTCGTCAAGGGCCTGGCCGGCTATGCTCAGTCATCCTTGATGGCCAAAGTTGGACTGAAAGTCATCGCCGACAATCAGAACCGCCTGTTCGCTCATCTCGCCCGCATGGACCTGGCGTTCTTCCACGAGCATGCCTCGGGCAAGCTGATTTCCCGTTTCGCGATCGATATCAACAACATGCGGGTCGCGGTTTCCAATGCCATCACCGGATTCGGAAAAGACTTTCTGACATTGCTGTTTCTGATCGTGACGATGTTCATGATGAACTTCGAACTGGCGGTCGTTTCGTTTCTGGTCTTCCCCGTCGCCGTCTTCCCCATCGTCCGTTTGGGCAAGCGGATGCGCAAGGTCACCGCCAACACCCAAGAGGAGATGGGACTGTTCACCGCCCTTCTGAACCAGACCTTTCAGGGCATCCGCGTCGTCAAGTCCTACCACATGGAGGAATACGAAAAAGAGCGGATCGCCGAAATCGTCGAACGTATTTTCCAACTGACCTTCAAGGCGGCGCGCACACGGGCGTTATCGAGCCCGATCATGGAAACCCTGGGCGGGTTGGCGATCGCCGCCGTCATCGTTTTCGGCGGCTATCAGATCATCGCCAAGGAAAGCGATCCGGGGTCGCTTATCGCCTTCATCACCGCCTTCCTGCTCGCCTACGAGCCGATGAAACGGCTGGCCAATCTCAACGCCAGCCTGCAGGAAGGCTTGGCCGGCGCGCAAAGGCTGTTCGAAATGCTGGACAGGCAACCGAACATCCACGAAAAACCGGCGGCGGCCGACCTGATCGTCAAGGGCGGCGGCATCCGCCTGGAAGATGTTCATTTCGCCTATGTGCCGGGAACGCCGGCCCTTGACGGCGTCACCTTGGAGGTGCCGACCAGCAAGAGGGTGGCCCTGGTGGGGCCGTCGGGCGCCGGCAAGTCGACCATCCTCAATCTGATCCCCCGTTTCTACGACACCGATTCCGGCCGCGTCCTGATCGACGGCACCGACATCTCGGCGGCCACTTTCGCCTCGTTGCATTCCAACATCGCCCTGGTCAGCCAAGAGATTATCCTGTTCGACGACACGGTCAGGGCCAACATCGCCTACGGCCGCGCCGGCGCCAGCGAGGAGGAGATCATCGACGCCGCCCGCCACGCCGCCGCCGACGCCTTCATCACCGAGCTCCCGCAAGGCTATGACACCATGGTCGGCGAACATGGCGCCAAGCTGTCGGGCGGCCAGCGCCAGCGCCTCGCCATCGCCCGGGCCATGCTCAAGGACGCGCCTATCCTGCTCCTTGACGAGGCGACGTCGTCGCTCGATACGGAATCCGAACGGCAAGTCCAAGCCGCCTTTGGCAAACTGATGAACGGACGCACGACCCTGGTCATCGCCCATCGTTTGTCGACGGTTGTCGACGCCGACCTGATCTATATGATCGATCGGGGCAAGGTCATCGAACGGGGCAGCCACGCCGAACTTATCGCCCGTGGCGGATCATACGCGCGTCTTTACGCCCTTCAATTCGCCGAGCAAACCGTTTCCACGGAAACGGCCCAGGCCGCCGCCCAGGCATAGCCGGCGGATTGCAAACACGAGGGCCGGAATCGTGAGGCCGATCAAGAGAGTCTTGAGCTTCGAATCAGTGCGCCGGATTCTTAGTTGGCTGGGTGCGTATTACATCCGTCTGGTTTATCTCACCGGCCGGTGGACGGTGATGGGCGGCGAAACGCCGCGGCAATTTTGGGATCAAGGCCAGCCGTTCATCCTCGCATTTTGGCATAGCCGGATAATGATGCTGCCCTATTGCTGGAACCCGGGGACGGCCATGCACTTGCTCATTTCGCAACACCGGGACGGCCGGCTCATCGCCCGCATCGTCGGCACTTTCGGTATCGGCACGGTGGCCGGTTCGACGACCCATGGCGGCGGGGCGGCCTTGCGCGCCTTGGTCAAGGCTTTGAAGGCCGGAGACTGCGTGGGCGTCACCCCGGACGGCCCACGCGGGCCGCCGATGCGGGCCGGCGGCGGAATCGTCGGCATCGCCCGCCTGTCCGGTGCGCCGATCATCCCCGTCACCTACAGCACGAACCGAAAGCGAATCCTTTCCACTTGGGATCGCTTCCTGGTGGCTTGGCCTTTCGCCCGAGGGGTGCTGGTCTGGGGCGATCCGATCCACGTCCGGCGTGATGCCGATGATGAGGCCCTGGAGTCGGCCCGCCGGCAAGTGGAAGACACCCTCAACGCCATTACCGAGGAAGCCGAAAGACTCTGTGGCGGCGAAGCCGTCGAAGCGATGCCGGCGGCCGGAGATTCGCCGCCATGATGCTCCGCCTGTACCGCCTCGCAACCGCATTGGGGGCACCGCTGATCTTCCTCTATCTTTTCCGCCGCAAGGCGCGGGGGAAAGAGGATCGGCGGCGTTTCGGCGAACGTTTGGGCCACTCCGGCCGGGCCCGCCCGGCCGGACCCCTGGTCTGGGCGCACGCCGCCAGCATCGGCGAATCTCTCTCCATGCTGCCGCTCATCGAACGCCTTCGCGGCGAGCGGCCGGCGGTGAATGTTCTGGTCACAACCGGCACCGTGACTTCGGCGGGACTTTTGGCCGAACGCTTGCCGGACGGAGCCTTTCATCAATATGTTCCCGTCGATCGCTTGCGCTTCGTCCGGCGGTTTCTCGATCACTGGCGGCCCGATCTGGTGCTGTGGGCGGAATCGGAATTCTGGCCCAATCTGGTCAGCGAGCCGGCGGCGCGCGGCATTCCGATGGTCCTCGTCAACGGCCGCGTCTCGCCCCGGTCATTCGCCGGCTGGCAACGCTGGCAACGGCTGATCGCCGGGCTTCTCTCCGGTTTCGCTCTTTGCCTGGGGCAGACGGAGGCCGATGCCGAGCGTTTGCGCCGACTCGGCGCGCCGCGGGCAAAATGCTTGGGCAATCTCAAATGCGCGGTGGCGCCGTTGCCCGCCGACGAGCACGAATTGGCCGGATTGGCCGAAACCTTCGGCGACAGGCCGCGTTGGTTGGCGGCCAGCACCCATGCCGGGGAAGAAGACATCGCCGGGCACGTTCACCGCCGTCTCAAGGTGAACTTCCCCGCCCTGCTGACGATCATCGTCCCCCGCCATCCCGAGCGCGGCCAGGAAATCGCCGAAGCCATGCGCAAGACGGGTCTGACGGTGGCGCTGCGCTCGGCCGGCGACGCCCCGACCCCCGGCACCGACATCTATGTCGCCGACACCTTGGGCGAATTGGGACTGTTTTACCGTCTCTGCGGCATTGTCTTCATGGGTAAATCCCTGGTTCCCTTGGGCGGTCAGAATCCGCTCGAGGCGGCGCGCCTGGACTGCTCCCTGATCCACGGGCCGCATATGGCCAACTTCGAGGAAATGGTCCATCGCCTGCGCCAGGCGGGGGCCTCGGAAGAAGTCGCCGACGAGGCGGCCCTCGCCCTCTCCGTCGAGCGCCTCCTTGCCGACGATAAGGAACGGGCGCGGAGAGCCGCCGCCGCCAAAACCGCCGCCGAGGCCGAGGCCGGGGTGATCGACGCGGTGATGATGGAACTGGCGCCGTTCATCGAGTCCTTGTCCGGGGAAAAGCCCCATGCGGGCCCCTGATTTCTGGCGGCGGCCTGGCCTGCTTTCTACCCTGTTGACGCCAATGGCGTTGGCCTACGGGGCGGCGGGACGGCTCCGTTTTGCCGCCGGCAGGCCCTGGCGGGCGCCGGTGCCGGTGCTTTGCGTCGGCAACCTTATCGCCGGCGGAGCCGGCAAAACCCCGGTCGCGCTCAGCCTCGCCGTCCGCCTGCAAAAGCGCCGCGTTGATGTCCATTTCCTTACCCGCGGCCATGGCGGAAGCGCCGCCGGTCCCCTCGCCGTCGACCCTCGCCGCCACGGCTCCCATGAGGTCGGCGACGAGGCGCTGCTACTGGCCCGTTGCGCCTCGACCTGGGTCGCCCGCGACCGGGTTCTGGGGTGCCGCGCCGCCGTCGCCGCCGGCGCCGAGGCGATCATCATGGACGACGGCTTCCAGAACCCTTCCTTGGCCAAGGACATCTCGCTGGTGGTGGTGGACGGCGGTTACGGTTTCGGCAACGGCCGGCTCATTCCGGCGGGGCCTCTGCGCGAGCCGGTCGAGATCGGGCTCGAACGCGCCCAGGCCCTTATCATCATCGGCGCCGACGAGTACGGCGTTGTCGATGGCCGAGCCGCGCCGCCAGCTCATGGCGTTTTGCGGGCCCATGTCAAACCCGGTCCCGAGGCGCTCGGGCTAACGGGCCGGCCGGTCGTTGCCTTCGCCGGCATCGGCAGGCCGGAAAAATTCTTCAACACCTTGCGCGACATAGGGTGCCACGTACGGGCAACACACGCTTTTTCCGATCACCGCCCCTTTGGGAAAGGAGAAATCGAGCCTCTGCGCCGGCAAGCCGACGACTTGGGCGCGGTCCTGGTAACCACGGCCAAGGACGCCGTCCGCCTCGGCGATGAAACGCGGCAAGGCATCGAAGTCTTGACAATTACCATCGAATGGGAGGACGAAACGGCTGTCAATGCGATTCTCAAATACCTGATGGACGATGGCTGACCGAAGTCCCGCCGCCGCCGTTTCGCGGCGCCTGCTGATTCATCCCTTGCAAACCCTGTTTGCCCAAGCCGCCTTCGCCTTCATCCGTCGGCTTCCGTACGATAAGGCGTCGTCGCTGGGCGGACGGATCGGCCGCGTCATCGGCCCCCGTTTGAAGGTCACCGGCCTGGCCCGGCGCAATCTCTCGCGCGCTTTCCCGGAAAGGACGCCGGAAGAGATCGAAGCGATCATCGGCGACATGTGGGACAACTTGGGCCGTACCGCCTTCGAGTTTCCCCACCTGGACCGGCTGCGCTTCTACGAGGCAGACAGCATCGTCGAGGTGACGGGCGCCGAAAACATCGATTTCCTCAAGGACGACGGCAAACCCGGCATCTTCTTCTCCGGCCACCTCGCCAACTGGGAGACCGCCGCCATCAGCGTCGTCCAGCGCGGCCTGCCCATCCACCTGATCTACCGTGCCCCCAACAACCCGCTGATGGAGCGCCTGTTCAACCACCGCCACCCCGGCGCCGGCGAGTTGATCCGCAAGGGGCCGCTGGGTGCCCGCCGGGCGCTGGCCCGGCTCAAGGAGGGCGGGCATCTGGGCATCCTCGCCGACCAGAAAATGAACGACGGCATCCCGGCGCCGTTTTTCGGACGCGACGCCATGACCGCCCCGGCGGTGGCCCAATTGGCGCTTAAATTCAATTGCCCGGTGGTGCCGGTCAGGGTCGAGCGGCTGGGCGGAGCGCGCCTGCGCGTCACCCATTTTCCGCCCATGGAGATCGAGAAGACCGGCGACAGGCATGCCGATGTTGCCGCCCTGATGGCCCGGATCAACGCCCTTCTCGAGAGCTGGATCCGCGAGCGCCCGGCGCAATGGCTGTGGGTCCACAACCGCTGGCCGGATTGATCGGATAGGCTCTAATCCCCTTCCGGCAAGGGGCCGGCGATGAGCGCCGGATCCAGGTGGGTGGCAAAAAGGCTGATGCCCCAGTGAAGATGCGGCGCCGTGGCGCGGCCGGTCGCCCCGACGCGGCCCAAGGGTTCGCCCTTGGCGACGCGTTGGCCCGGCCCGACCAGAATCGCGCTCATGTGGGCGTAAACGGAATTGAGGCCATGCCCGTGATCGATTACCACCGTCTTGCCGGTAAAAAACATGTCCTCATGCGCCAGTGCGACGACGCCGTCACCGGCCGCCGCCACCGGCGTGCTCGCCGGGGCGGCGATGTCGACCCCGACATGCGGTCGGCGGGGTTGACCGTTGAGAACGCGCCGGCCGCCGAAGACACTCGATATCCGGCCCTTCACCGGCCACATGAACCCGGAAGCGAAATAGGGGCTGTCCGTGTCCTCGGTCCTGGCGGCGGCGATCATGGCGCTTTCCAAGCGGATTCGCTTCAGGGCTTCAGGGCCGGGCGCGACCTGTTGCGACGGTAACCCGTCGATGTGCTGGACGGGATACTCACGCGGCGCCACCGTCAAGGTTCTGGAAGCGCCGTGACCATCGGCGTAAATCACCCGCAACCCTATACGGGACGGCGCGTCGCGCCCGAAACCGACAACGAACAGCCCGCCTTTCGAGACCCGGACGACGACGCCGTCGACGAGGACCCGAGCGCCGGCTTCGGTGATCCCGAATACCAGCCCGCCTTGCGCGAAGCGCCCCTCCAGATTTAACAGCCGGTCGCTGGCCAAGGCCGGAGTCGCCGCCGCCACGAGCAAAAAAATAGCGGCGGCGATTCGGGGCAAGGCCGCCATCACCACAGCTTCCCTTGGCGATTGTCCGATTTGCGCGAACGTTTCCGGAGCGGTTTTTGGCGGTCATGTTTCGAGGGCCGTTCCCCCCGGGGACCCCTCTCCTCTTGATTCACCGTCACCCCGGCCTCGCCGTCGTGGAAAAGGACCGAGAGTTCCATCCCCGCCGTCAGGCTTCTTACCGAACGGATTGCCCGGCCGGCTCGATCGCGAACAAGAGTAAACCCCCTTTCCAAAACCCGCTGGTGGGAAAAACTTTCGAGCAGCGCCTGGGCCTGTTCAAAACGCGCCCGGCGGTCGCGCAGGCCGCCCTCGAAGGCTGCCCGCAAGGCTCTGGTTTCGCCATCGACCCGGCTTCCGGCATGGGTGATTTTGTGCACTGGGCTGGGAATCCTGGCCGCCAGTTCCTGGATGCGGGCGCGGCGGTGGTCGAGGCCGACCTTGAGGCTGTTGCTCAGGCGCTCGGCCCAGTCGTCCAGGCGTTGCGCGGCTTCTTCCGCCATCCGCCCGAGGTTGGGCAAACCGCGCGACAGGCTTTCGAGGCGAAGCCGTTGCTCGTTGAGCAAACGGTTGCAGGCGGCGACCAGGCGGGCGCCGTCATCCATGACCTGGGCCAGGAGCTCGATCCTCACCGGCACCGCCATCTCGGCCGCTGCGCTCGCTGTCGGAGCGCGGCGATCAGCGGCGAAATCGATCAAGGTGGTGTCGGTTTCGTGGCCCACCGCCGAAATGAGAGGGATGGCGCTACCGGCCGCCGCGCGCACCACCGCTTCGTCGTTGAAGGGCCACAGATCCTCCAAGCTGCCGCCACCCCTGGCGACGATCAAAAGGTCCGGTCTCGGCACCGGCCCAACGGCTGGCAACCGGTTGAACCCTTCGACGGCAAGTGCGATCTCGCCGGCCGCGGCCGCGCCCTGCACCAGCACCGGCCACAGCAGCACCCGGCGCGGAAAGCGGTCGTTAAGGCGGTGCAGGATGTCGCGGATCACCGCCCCGGTTGGCGACGTGATGACGCCGATGACGTCCGGCAAAAAGGGCAGAGGTTGTTTCCGTTCCTCGTTGAACAGTCCTTCTTGAGCCAGTTTGCGCTTGCGTTCCTCCAGTAATTTCAAGAGCGCCCCTTCGCCGGCCAGTTCCATGCCCTCGACGACGATCTGGTATTTGGAACGGCCGGGATAGGTGGTCAGACGCCCCGTCGCCACGACCTCCATGCCGTCCTCGGGATTCAGTCCGAGACGGCCGGCGGTACCGCGCCAACAGATGCCGTCGAGCACCGCGTCGGCGTCCTTGAGCGAGAAATAGAGATGCCCCGACGCCGCCCGCTTGAAGCCGGAAACCTCGCCTTTGACGCGGACCCGGGCAAAGGACTCCTCGACCGTGCTTTTCAGCGCCAGCGATATCTCGCTGACGGTCAAGGTGGGAAGGTTATGGGTGCCCTTATGAGTGGAAGGGTTTTCAGTCATTGTCGCCAGTATGTATGATACTAAACGGCGCCGCAAAACAAACGTCCGTCCCGTTGCCGTGCCTTGCCTTGCGAGAGCCGGCTTCAACGGGATTGGAAACATTATCGGGAGGACGGCCTCATGAAGGTTTTGGTGGTTGGATCGGGCGGCCGCGAACACGCGCTTTGCTGGGCCATCGCCCAATCGCCCCGCTGCGGCAAACTGTATTGCGCGCCGGGCAACGCCGGCATCGACCGGCTTGCCGAATGCGTCGAAATCGGCCCGGACGACATCGACGGCTTGGTCGATTTCGCCACCGGCAACGGCATCGAATTCGTCGTCGTCGGCCCCGAGGTACCCCTGGTGGCGGGACTTGCCGACCGCCTCGAGGCCGCCGGCATCCCGGCCTTCGGCCCTTCGGCCAAGGCCGCGGAATTGGAAGGGTCGAAAGGATTCATGAAGGATCTTTGCGCCAAATACGATATTTCCACCGCCGATTACGAGACTTTCGACGAACCGGATGCCGCCAAGGAATACATTCGGCGCCATCACGCCTCCATCGTCGTCAAGGCCGACGGCTTGGCCGCCGGCAAGGGCGTCATCATCTGCCGCAACAAGAACGAAGCCTACGCCGCCATCGACCACATCATGACCGAGCGCGCTTTCGGCGACGCCGGCGGTAAAGTGGTGATCGAGGAGTTCCTGGAAGGCGAGGAAGCTAGTTTCTTCGCCCTGGTCGACGGCACCCGTGCCTTGCCCCTGGTTTCGGCTCAGGACCACAAGGCGGCCCACGACGGCGGCGATGGCCCCAACACTGGCGGCATGGGGGCCTATTCGCCGGCCCCAGTGATCTCCGAGCAAATGGCCAAAACCATCATGGACCACGTTGTCATCCCCACCATCAAGGGCATGGCCGCCGAGGGCCGGCCTTACAAGGGCGTCCTTTACGTCGGCCTGATGATCACCGTCAACGGCCCGAAAGTGCTGGAGTTCAACGTCCGTTTCGGCGATCCCGAATGCCAGCCGATGGTGATGCGCCTCAAATCGGACCTGCTGGAGGCACTTTTCGCCTGCGCCGAGGGACGCCTTCATGAGGTGAAACTGGAATGGCGCGACCAGGCCAGCCTCGTCGTCGTCATGGCCGCCGAAGGCTACCCGGGCTATTACGGAAAGGGATCGGAAATTCACGGACTCGACAAAGCCGAGGCCCTTGATGGCGTCGTCGTCTACCACGCCGGCACCAAGGCCGCCGGCAACAAGATTGTCGCCGACGGCGGCCGGGTTTTGGGCGTCGCCGCCCGCGGCGAGACTATCGCCGAGGCCCAGGAACTGGCCTACAAGGCGGTTGATTTGATCGACTGGCCGCGGGGATTCTGCCGCCGCGACATCGGTTGGCGGGCCATCAAGCGCTAACGCCTCTTTCCTTCGTTGCTTGGCGGTGGCACTGCGGGAGCAGCGGACGTTGCCGAAGGGGAATTACAGGGCATTTTTTTGCGCCGGGCTCGAATTGGGTTAGGCTGAACCCCATGATACGGTTATCTCGTTTGTTGCCTGAAGGCGTCACCGCCGCAAGAATTGTTGAAACCGCCCGTCATCACGGCGCGCATAACGTCCGTTTGTTCGGATCGCGGGTCCATGGAACGGCAAAGGATGACAGCGACATCGATCTCCTCGTCGATTTCGACGCCGAGCGCGATCTTTTCGACCTCGTTGAGTTGAAGCAGTCCCTTGAATCACTGGCCGGCCTGAAAGTGGATGTGCTCACCGAACGCGCCTTGTCCCCGTACATGCGTGACCGGGTTATCAGAGAAGCCGTGCCGCTGTGACCGGCGACGCTCTCTATCTACGCCACATCCTTGATGCCATCGCACGCGCCCGCTCCTATACCGCCGGGGGCAGGGAAAATTGGCTCTTCAACGCGGCAAGTGGAATTGGAGTGGATTGCGTCGGACAAGCGATCCTGGCGATCCAGGTGATTTGCGGACGCGTGGCGGGGCAAGCTTTTGCGCTTGTCGGCTTGTCGTTCCAAAGCGGTGGTCAGGCGGCATCGGTTCTGGTTACGGCTTTTAGCCAATAAGAGACATTGTGTCATCGGATGGCTTTGGAGGGAAAACTCTTCAAATGACAATGGGGCTTGGATACTCTCGCCGTGGATTTGAAGGTTATCTGGGAAATATCTGTTAAGTTTTGAAAGAATATGGAATCGTAATTTTATAGAAACACTTGGGAAAACCCGATGGGAGAGTATTCGTTACTCATCAAGCTTGGCCTTGGCGCCGTCGTCGCTATCATTGTCGGCATTCTGCTTCGCATGTTCGGCATCAAATACACGCACAAGGCCACAGGCAACAAGGAGGGAAAGGGGAAAGCAAAGGCTAAGGGTGTGAAAGCCCGCCGCAAAAAGTCCAAGGAAACGTTCTACCAGGACGGCGATGAAAAGGTCCCCGATGATGAGGGGGAGGTCTTGCGGGACGATAACCTATTCAACCTCAAAGAGAGGCAAGAACGGGGGACTTACACGGGGGACAAGGAGGTGGAAGACGACGGGAAATACGAAAGCTGGGACAAATATTGAGCCTGAAAGCGGACTCCAGCGCCCGGAATGTCTATTATCTGCTCAATGGACTAAACCGCTCGCGCGGTAGTTTGGGGCGGCCGGAGGTGGGGTTCATATAATAACGGGCCGGGCTGCCTGTCTTTAGGATTTTGAGGTTTTAGACCTCAACCCTAGAGACAGGAGTTTGTGATGACGGATACAG
>PVBE012226313.1_pt1 | contig 16515 bp, 14 predicted proteins | sample 1631181 | NCBI WGS metagenome assembly PVBE01 (sample SAMN08397723, study PRJNA350692) | Marine metagenome, whole genome shotgun sequencing project. | isolation source: water | place: Pacific Ocean | collected 2012-04
CCGTGGACCGCGCCCTCTTCGATCTTCTCCAACAAGATCTTCGCGGCGCCCCCACCCATGATGGGTTGTGCGGCTTCGCGCGCCGGCTCTTTCAGCATCTCCTCGAGCGATGACCCACCGCATCGCGCGACCTCCTCGCGGAAGATGTCGGGTTCGGCTGCGGGCTTGCCCATGACACCGATGTCGATGACGAGCGCCTGGCTGCCGAGCTTCGCGAGTTGCTCGCGCAGAAACTCGGCCTCTTGCCCTTTCGTGTCCAGTGTTGCGAGGACGGCGATAACTTTGCTCATGACGGATCTCCGCTAGTTACCGAATCTCAGGTCAGCGAATCGCTTCGCCATTTCATAGACCGCTTTCTCGATGGGAATGCGCTCCGTCGACGAGCCGGTCCAGATGCCGTCGCACGTCGTGTTGTCCAGGATAAACTGGCTGTCCTCGGGCGTCTCCATCGCCGCGCCGTGCGCGATCAGGATGATGTCATTCTTCAGCTTGCGCGCTTTCGCGTTCACTTCCTCGGTCCGCGTCGAGGTCTCATCGATCGTCTCGCCGGAGTCGTAGCCCTTCAGGCCGCCCTTCGTCGTGCCGGCGTGAAAACAGAAGATGTCAGGCTGCGACTCTTCGATCATCTGCAGACTGTCCTCTTCGTCAAAGGCGAGCCCGATGGTGACCATGCCCATCTCCTTGGCGACCTTCAGCAGATCGATCTCATTCTGGAACGTGATCCCACTCTTGTTGAGAACGCGGAATACTTCGCTGTCCTTGTCGACGTAGCTGATGGACGGCCCGATGTTCGAGATCGATTCGACCCCCATCGCCTTGCATCGATTGATCACCGTGACCATGTCCTTCAGAGGATCGTTGGCGTTGACGCAGGCGCACACGAAGGCATCCCCCTTCAGCGCGGGCATGATGTCCTGTTCGGTGTAGTCGAGCGTCTGCTTGTTAGAGTCGAGGATCGGCCAGAGCATCGCCATCGTGCCCATGCCGTTGGCCCGGAGCCGCGCACCGGAGAACGTATTGATGCAATCCGCCCCGGCCTTTTCGAGCATCTGAGCGACGAGGCCACAACCGGCGCTCGAGATGAGGATGGGGATGTGCTTGTCGATCTTGGCCCGCAGCTTGGCCATGATCTCTTCCCTGTTGGTGCGGGGGACGATCACGTGGTTTCCTTTCTAGGGGGGAGACTGGTTGGATGAAGGTAAGGGGGGCATCGCTAGAATCCCAGCGATGTACACCCTGAGAATCGTCGACTATCTCAAGTGCGCACGCTCTTTGAAAAGCGAGATCTTCGGGCCAGCACAGCTCATGCACGTCAGCACGTTCGACATCGGAATTGGGTTTATCACGCCGAACGTGGACGAAAACGGCATCATCGCTGACTTCGCGGCCGCGCAGAAGTCGCTGAACGACACGCTCGCCCCCCCCTACGATTCCAGAATCTCGACGATGTCGAGGAAGTCTCGGACATCAACACGACGTCCGAGAACCTCTGTAAGTACCTGCGCGATCAAATCAGTGCGCAGATGAAGGGCGTGTTCGACGAGACGCTCCGGATCACGCTGCACGAGGGTCGTGTCGCCTCCGCGACCTACGAAGCGAAAATGCCGTAGCAGCAGCTACCTCGCGCATCACCTCGTCGAGGACACCAACGCGAACCACACCTGCCGCTTCGGCGCTTGCGCGACGATCGCCGGAGAAGACGAGGCGTACGCAAGAACGACGAGAGCGAGGGGGGAGGGCTTCATCGCTGTCCGGTGTTGTCGGGAGGATTACTTGACGAGATCGCGCATGAAGGGCAGGGCATCACGCACGACGGTCTCTCGTGACGTGAACGCATCGCGGTGTACGTTGGCGGCCTGGCAGATGCCGTCGACTTTCGAACTGAAGGCCTCGACAGTGCACCAGGCATCGTAGCCGATCGTCTTCAGACCGCGGGCGACGGCCTGCCAGTCGACGAGGCCGGTGCCGAGTCCACCACGATGGCTCTCACTGAGGTGCACGTGCGCGATCGCGTCGCCGCCGATCTCGATCGCCTCTTCGTGGCGATTCTCCTCGTAGTGCGCGTGGTGCGTGTCGTAATGGACCTGCAGGCGCGGGTGCCCGACCATGTCGACGATCTGACGCGCTTGCGAGGTCGTGTTGACCAGGACGATCTCGAAGCGGTTGAGGGGTTCGAGACACATGGTCACAGCAGCCTGCTCAGCTTCTTCGCAAGCGCTGGCGAGGACGTCCGCGGCGCGCTTCATGTGTTCCTCGCCCTGCCGTTCCTTGGGGAAGGTCTTGTGGGCAGCGTAGAGCGGGCCGCCCAGCACGGGGCTGCCGAGCGCGTGCGCACACTCGATGCGCGACTTGATGCGGTCGAGACCGGCATGGCGGATGGACGCGTCCGGGCTCGACGGGTCTGCGTCGGGGAGCGCCATCGCGATGGACGTGGCTTCGAGACCGTGTTCCTTGATGATCGGTGCGAGCCACTGGTAGTGATCGAGCGGCCCATCGCCGGTCGGAATCTCGACGCCGTCGTAGCCGATCTCCTTGAGAAGCTCGAGCAGATGCAGCTGGTCCTCGGTGACGAACGTCGTCCAGAGGAGCAGATTGAAGCCAAACTTCATCAGGACACTCCGAGCATGAAGTCGCGCGTCTTCGCGTTGAACTCGTCGAGCGCTTCCCAGTGGACGGCGTGGCCGGTCGCCGGCACGCGCCAGAGCTCAGAACCCCTGATGCCTGCGTGGATCTCTTCGGAGAACGGCGGCGGCGTGAAGATGTCCTGCTCCCCCACCACGATGAGCGTCGGGCACGTGATCTCGCCGAGCCGCGCGTACGTGTCGTGGGTGATGCACGCGTCGGACTGCGCTTCGAAAGCAGCGAGCGGTTGCGGACTCGGGTTCGCGGTGGCATCGGCGAGGCCTTGTTGAAAGTCGTCCCACGCGCGCTCGAAGTGGGGCGCGGCGAAGATCAGGATCTGGATCGCCTCCATGAAATCCGCGGGTTTGAGGTGGGCCTTCTGTCGCTTGAGGCTCTCGAACACGCGGGTGCCATACCTGTTGAGTCGCGCCCAGGACGCGATGATCACCGCGGACCGGATCGCGTTCGGACGTTGCAATACCATCTGCTGCACGATCGCGCCGCCCATCGAGATGCCAGCGGCGTGGGCCTTCTCGATCCCGAGAGAATCCAGCACTTCGAGCGCGTCGAGCGCCATGCGTTCGGTCGTGTAGGGACCTTGCGGCTTGCCCGACTTCCCGACGCCGCGGTTGTCGATCACGATGCAACGAAAGTGCTTCTCGTATTCCTCGCGGTGCGCCTGCCAGACGGGACCGTCAGCCCCGAGGCCCATGACGAGCACCAGCGGATCACCCGCACCGTGCTCTTCGAAGTAGATGGGAACGTCGTCAGAGGTCGTGATCTGTGGCATGGGTCAAGTCGTGGCTAATCGGGAATGCTGGCCAGGAGGTCTTTCACGAAGGGGATGGCTTTCTTGGCGTCGACCTCGGTAGTCGGACAGAAGCAGAAGTCGAAGCAACACCATTCGATGTTCTGCCAGGTGGGTTTCAGTGCGGCCAGCGTGCCCTTGAAGTCCACGTCGCCCTCGCCAAATGGTGAATGGGTGCTGGTCTCATCGTTGTGCAATGTGCCGTCGCAGTCGATCAGGTGGATGTGACCGATGCGGCCGCCGAGCTTGGCTGCGTACTCGGCGACGCCACCAGCGAGGAGCTCCTGCTCGCCGGTCTGCCGCGCGCCGATCACAGCACCCATGTGCGCGTGGCTCGTGTCGAAGAGCACACCGAACGCCGGACTGTCGACCGCGTCGAGCACGGCCAATACCTCGGACGGTTTGTTGAGCCAGAAGCCCGGCTCGAACTCCCAGACGATGCGCACGCCGTCTTGCGCCGCGCGTTCGGCAGCCGCCTGCCACGTCGCCGCCAGCCGCGTGAACTTCTCCTCCCACTCCGCGCCCGGCAACTCGTCGGGGGGGCTCACCGAATCGACGCGCAAGGTCTCGATGCCGAGGTCCTTCATGAACGCGAGCATCGGTTCGAGCTCGGCGAGATATGCCGCCGTATCGCATTCGGCCGGCGGGACGTCGCGGAAGTCCGGGGCGTAGCCCGAGATCCCAAGCCCCGCGCCTTCGATCCGCTTGCGCAACTCGGTCCGCTTCTCCGTCGTATCGAAGTCCTGTGGGTGCGGGTGCGGTCGGAAGCCGTTGATCTCGAGTCCGTCGTAGCCGGCGTCCGCCGCATACTCGACGAACCGATCGAAACTCCATGGGTCGCTCTCGAACGGGCCGAACGAAAACGCCCAACTGCCTAGCGAGAACCTCGGGGTCTTCATGATTTGCTGTCTTGTCCGTAGTAGGCGTCCGTACCGTGCTTGCGCGTGTAGTGCTTGTCGAGGATGTGGCGAGGAATCGGCGACAACTCACGCCCCGCGGCGAGTTGCGCGAGCGCCATCTCCGCGCACATCTCGAGCGCGATCGCATTCTCCACGGCCTTCGTCGCCGACGGCGCCCACGCAAACGGCGCGTGGAAGTGCTGAAGCACCGCCGGAATCGCCACCGGATCGAGGTTCGCGAAACACTCGACGATCGCGACGCCGGTCGCGTGCTCGTAGCCTTCGTCGACTTCCTTCGCCGTCAGAGCGCGCGCCATCGGTACCGTCCCCGCGAAGTGATCCGCGTGGGTCGTGCCGAGACACGGCAACTCCTGCCCCATCTGGCACAGCGCCGTCGCGTGCTTCGAGTGCACGTGCACGATGCCGCCGACTCCCGCGAACTCGCGGTAGAGCAAGGCGTGCGTCGCCGTGTCGGACGACGGCTTCAACTCGCCTTCGACGACGTTGCCGTCCAGATCGACGAGCACCATGTTCGCCGGCTCGAGCTGCGCGTAGGGAACGCCGCTCGGCTTGATCGCGACGATGCCGCTCTCCCGGTCGATGCCGCTCGCGTTGCCGAACGTCAGACACACGAGGCCACTCTCGACCAACTGCTGATTCGCCGCCCACACCTCGCGCCTCAGGTCGGCGAGCTTCATGCTGCACCTCCGCTGCCGTCACGGATGGCGATCAGGTCCTTCATGACATGACTGAGCGCGCCGTCACGCATGCCGAACGTGTCGTGGAGTTCCGAGTAGAGCGCGTACAATTGCTTGTAGACCTCGTGATTCGCCGGGACGGGTTCGAAGACCTTGTCGTCGATGCGCGCAACCCGCGCCTGCAATTCGGCGACCGACGCGATGCCAGCTGCGGCACCACCGAAGATCGCGGCTCCCGCGGCGCACGTCTGCTCCGTCGCGGACACCTTCATGTTTCGACCTGTGACGTCAGCGTAGATCTGCATCAACAGCGAACTCTTGAACGACAACCCACCGCACGTCACGACGTCCTTCACCTCGACGCCCGACTCCTCGAGTCGCTCGATGATCTTGAGCGCGCCGAACGCCGTGCCCTCGATCAGTGCGCGGTAGATGTCGGCTGGCTTCGTCGCCAGACTCTGCCCGAAGATCGCGCCGCTGAGCAACGGATCGACGAGGATCGTGCGATTGCCGTTGTGCCAGTCGAGAGCGAGCAAACCGTGTTCGCCCGGACGTTGCTTCGTGGCTTCCTCTTCGAGTTGGGCGAAGCGCGCGTCAAGATCGCCGTCACCGGGAACATGATGGCGCGCGAACCAGAGGAAGATGTCCCCCACCGCGGATTGCCCGGCCTCGATCCCGTACATCCCCGCGAGCACCGAGCCATCGACAATCCCGCAGATGCCCTTCACTTCGAGCTCGCCCGTCCCCTCGGCCAGAGGTGGCGCCACCAGGATGTCGCAGGTAGACGTGCCGAGGATCTTGACCAGTACGCCGGGCGCCACGCCGGATCCGACCGCGCCCATGTGCGCGTCGAACGCGCCGACGGCGATCAGTGTGCCGGCGACCAACCCGAGTCGCTCAGCCCATTCGGGGGACAACTCCGCCGCGACTTGATCCGCCGTGAATGCCTCGTCGAACAACCGCCCCCGCAACTCGGCGAGACGCGGATCCAGCGAAGCGAGGAATTCGGCGTCCGGCAACCCGCCCCAGTTGGCGTTGAACATCGCCTTGTGCCCTGCCGCGCACTGGCTTCGCTTGATCTTCGCCGGGTCGTCGATGCCGCCGAGCACGGCGGGAAGGTAGTCGCACAATTCGACGAAACTGTGCATCGCCGCGAACACTTCCGGCGCGGTGCGGCACAAGTGCAGCGCCTTCGACCAGAACCACTCCGACGAATAGACACCACCGCACGCCGCGACGTACTGCGGTCGATCCCGACGAGCGAGTTCGGTGATCTCCACGGCTTCGGCGTGGGAAGTGTGGTCCTTCCACAACCAGGCGTGCGCCGCGAGGTCATCCTTCCAAGCGTCGTCGAACGCCAACGGTTGGCACTGAGCATCGACCGGGATCGGCGTGCTCCCCGTCGTGTCCACGCCGATGCCGACAACCTGTCCGGGCTCGATGTCCGCGGCGACGAGGGCCGCGCGAATCGAGACTTCGAGGCCCGTGACGTAGTCGCGGGGGTTCTGGCGGGCGACGTTCGGATCGCGGGCATCGAGCAACACGCCGAGTTCGCCGGACGGATAGTCGTAGACCGCGTCGGCGACGCACTCGCCGGATTGCAGGTCTAGCACCACCGCACGACACGAATTGGTTCCGTAGTCGAGGCCGAGCGCGTATGAAATCACTTCAGGGCGGAGGGGTGAGGGAGGGGTCGGCCAGCAGTGTTGCCAACAAACCAAGCGGTAATTTTGTAAGCGAACGACCCAGCAGCGTCAAACTCGCCTGCCGCGCTACTTCTGCAACCGCTGGAGTTCGGCTTTCAGCGCCGGGTGATCTGGCCGCATCCGCGCAGCCTCTCGCAACTCGCCGAGCGCCTCCTGTTTCCGCCCCGCGCGGCGAGCACCCGACCGAGGTTGCATCGTGCGTTGAAGTACTCGGATCTCAGGGCGAGCGCGGCGCGGTATTCCCGTTCTGCATCCTCGAGCCGTCTCTCCGCGAACACGCACGACGCGATTCTCACCAACGCTGGTGAGGGTTGCATCGAGCGCAAATAGCCGTCCAGCTACAGCGATCGGTAGATCGCTGCCAACGCCTCGCCCTGCTGGCGCATGTCGTACCGAGCCTCGACGTGCTGGCGACCGATCTTCCCCATTTCGATCCATCGCTCAGAGTCGGCGGCGAGCGTCCGAAGATGCGCTGCGATGCCGTCGATGTCGTGCTCCTCTGCCAGCAACCCGCTCTTCCCGTCCAACACGACGGAAGGGATGTCACAGTGACGCGTGCTGACGACTGGCATTCCCGTCGCGGCCATCTCGATGATCGTCACCGGCGCTCCCCCTTCCGTGTCGCCATCTTCTGCGTGGACACTCGGCGACAGGAATACGTGATGGTCGTACGCCGCTTTCATCAGCGCCTCGTGCGATTGGTAGCCGATCAGTTCCACGCGGTCACGGATATCGCACTCGTCGATCGCGACCTGGATCCTGCGCTTCTCGGCCTGATTCCGCGGCGTATCGTTCGCGCCCCCTATCACCGTCACCTTGAAGTCGACCTCGTCGCGAATTCTGCCGAGCGCGGAGAGGCCGCTGGGGATGCCCTTCTTCTCGGTGAACGACGCCGCCATCAGGACCTTGAGCGGTTCGCCCGCGTCCTTCACACGTGACTCGAACCCAATACCGTCGATGTCGACGCCGAGGCGATGCACCCTGACCTTCTCCTCCGGGCAACCGAGCTCGACGACCTTGCTGGCCATGTGCGGTCCTTCGCACAGGATCACGTCGATCTCCGCGAACATCTGCCGGTAGCGATCCAGCCACCGCGGATCCAGCCTCGGCAAGTAAGTCAAATCCTGACCGTAGAACGTGACCACGTGTGCTCCGCGCATCCGCCGCGCCGCTGCGAGGTTCGCCCACCCGATATGCCCAAAGTGGGAGTGCAATACGTCCACGCCGATCTTCTTCGCGATCCTCGGCAGGTGACCGAGGTGAGTGCGGAAGTGGAACCCGCGCATGAACTTGTCCCACGCGTAGCGGATCTCCGAACCGTCGGCGAGACAGTGCAGGTGCTGCATCCCGAATACGTCGAGATTCTCGGTCGTTTCGCAGACGACGTGGTTCTCGACGTTCTCAGGCAGCGCCCGCGCCTGGTTGCACATCCACGTCTGTGTTCGCGGCAGCCAGACCATCGCGCTGTGGATCACTTGGAGCGGTCCAGTTTCCCTCGCGGACGGCTGCGAAACCGAACCCGACAGGGTCGATAGGCCATCCGTTCCGATGGTCGTCACTCTGAGAGGACCTCGTGCACGGCGTCGATCACGTCCTGAACATCCCGATCCGACAGACCAGGAGACAACGGCAGACTGACTGTCTGCCGACCGACGCGCGTGGCGTTCGGATAGTCGTCGGGACGCCAACCCAACGCGGAATTGTAGTAAGGATGTTCGGGGAGGCTGAGGTAGTGCACGCCGACCCCGATGTTGTGCCACGTCATCGCCGAGAGGAACGCGTCGCGGGACATCCCCGTCCGATCTTCGTCCACCAGGATGGTGTAGAGGTGGTACGCATGCCTGCTGCCCGAATCCTCGGGGGCGGGAAGCGTCAAAGGCAAGTCGCGCAAGGCCTCTTCGTACCGCGTCCAGATCTCACGGCGCCGCTCCCAGTTCGATTCGACGCGGCGCAACTGGTGGATGCCGAGCGAAGCCTGGATGTCCATCATGTTCGCCTTGAACCCCGGCTCGACGACGAAGTAGTGCTTGTAGCCTTCGTCGCCGAATCGATTCCACGCGTCGTTGCTCATGCCGTGCAGCGCAAGGATCTTGATCCGCTCGGCCGCGTCGGGGTATCGGGTGATCACCATGCCGCCCTCGCCCGTGATGACGTTCTTCGTCACGTAGAACGAAAAGCAACCGAACATCCCGAACGTTCCAGCGGGCCTTCCCTTGTAGGTTGTCTCGATCGCGTGGGCACAGTCCTCGATGACGATGAGGTCGTGCTCCTGTGCGATCGCCATGATCGCATCCATGTCGCAGGCGCGTCCTGCCATGTGCACAGGCAGGATCGCCTTGGTGCGATCGGTGATCCGGCTGCGAATCTGCTCCGGGTCGATGTTCATCGTCACCGGGTCGATGTCGGCGAGAACCGGAACGGCACCCGAGTGCAGGATGGCGTTCACCGTGGCACAGAAGGTCAATGGCGTCGTGATCACTTCGTCGCCGGGACCGATATTTGCCGCACGCATGCTGAGCTGCAGCGCGGCGGTACACGAACCGAGTGCGACCGCGGCGGGGACGCGCTTGTACGCCGAGAACTCCCGCTCGAACTTCGCCACTTTCGGGCCGGTCCCGATCCATCCGGAGCGAAGCGTGTCGACGACCTCTTGAATCTCGTCCTCGCCGATCGCGGGCGCACCGAACACGAGCATCCGGTCGCGAACCGGGCCATTCTTCGATCGGGGAGTGTCGAGCGCTCCTGCGGGGATCTGGGAGTCCATCGTTTCGGGGTGGCTCCAAAGGCCTATCGCACGGGACTTTCATCGACCGGACCCGGAGAAGTCTTTAGCACGACCCGCTCAAGGCGCCCCCCCTCCGTGTCGATGAAATCACCATGACAACGGGCGAGGCGCCGCCGAGAACCCCCGAGGCACCCCCCTCGACGCCCGCGCGAGGCGGAGATCCCGACGCTGCCGTCGATTCGATCAAGCAGAGTGCGGTCCGCGGCGTGGGGTGGACGTCGTTCATCCACGGGTACCGGATCACGATGGGCCTCGTGACGACCTGGGTCCTGGCGATCCTCCTGGGGCAGTCCGCGTTCGGACTGGTGGGCAGCGCCGCCGTCATCGTCGGCTTCCTGGTGATGCTGAAGGACCTCGGCACCGGCGCCGCGATCGTGCAGAGGAAGAACCTGTCGGACAGCGTGCTGTCCTCGATCTTCTGGACCAACGTCATCCTCGGCGTCGTCGGCACGATCGCGCTCTACGCGTCGGCGCCGGTGATCGCGTGGGTGCTCCAGTCGCAGGAACTCATTCCAATCATCCACGCGCTCGCGTTCATGGTGTTGTTGGCAGGACTGGGAACGACCCACCAGAGCCTGCTACAACGGGAACTCCGTTTCGCGCACCTCGCCAAGATCGAGACGATCGCCATCACGGCGGGCGCGGTCGCGGGGATCACGGGCGCGATCCTCGGCGCCGGCGTCTGGGCGCTGGTCCTCCAGTCCCTCGCGACCATGGGGCTGACGACGCTGCTCGCCGTCTCCCTGCACTCGTGGCGACCGAGTCGCACCCTGAGAATCAAGGACGTCCGAGGTGTCGCGAAGTTCAGTCTGAACCTCACCGCGTTCAACATCTGCAACTACATCCTGAAGAGCGCGGACCAACTCCTCGTCTTCCGTTTCATGGGTTCGGCCCAGGCCGGCATCTACTACTTGGCGATCAAGATGCTCATGCTCCCCCTGAGCAGCATCAACTCCGTGCTCAGCCGCGTGCTGTTCCCCCTGTTCGCGAAGATCCAGGACGACGACGACCGGCTGCGCAATGCGTTCCTGAAGGTCACCGCGACGATCGCGACGCTCGTGTTTCCGTTCGTGGTTGGATTCGCGGTGATGGCACAACCGGTAGTCGCGGGTCTCCTGCCGGAGAAGTGGCTCCCCGTCGTGCCGCTGATCACGGCCCTGGCCATCGTCGCGGCCCTGCACAGCCTCAGCACGTCGACGGGCAACCTCTACCTCGCGAAGGGCCGGACCGACATCCTCCTGCTCTGGGGCCTCGGCGCGTGTGTGTGCGGAGTCACCGCATACGCGATCGGAGTGCAGTTCGGAGCGGTCGGTGTGGCGCGGGCGTACGCGGTTGTGACGATCGTGACGTTCCTGCCGGCCATCTGGATCCCGATGCGGTTGATTCGCGCGCCGCTCCGCTCATTCTTCCCCGTGGTGTGGCGACCGGCGCTCTCGGCGTCCCTGATGGGCGGCGTGGTGGTTGGTTGTGGCGCGATCCTCGATCTGCCGCCGCTCCTCGACGTCGCCATCCGCGTGCCGGTGGGCGCGGTGGCCTACGTCTTGTTCAGCCTCTGGATCAATGGCGAGCACATTCGCCAGGTCGTGCAACTGCTCCGCGCGCGAGACGATACACCGTCTGGAAACGAAAAGTCGAGCGCGGCCTGATCTTCGCGGGCGGAGGAATCTCCACCGTGCCAGGCACAGTATCGAGAGAAACGCTACCAGTCGTCAGTGCGGAAGGGTGAGGCGGGGAGGCCTGCGCCGTTGACGAGGTTGCACGACGGGTTGTCGCCCCACGCGTAGCGCACGGCCATCGGCTTGGGGACGTCCGGGTGCGAGATCGTGACGCGGTCGCCGGCGATCTTCGCCTCGGCCCAGTGCCACTTGCAATCTGCCCCGGCGATGGCGAATCCCTTCACGGCCTTGCCGTCCGATGTCTGCAGACCAATCGCGTGCCGAAACGTCAAGACGAGCTTCTCGCCGTCTACTTGCGAACTCTTGGCGAGTGGTCCGGACGCGACGATGTCCTTGCCGTACACGTCGGCGAGCGCCCAGTGAGCCAAACGCAATCCCACGGACTGCTTGTCTTTTGGGTGGATGTTGCCTGCCATGCCGACGTCGATCGTGATCGCCATGCCTGTGTTGTCGACCGCGAGCGTCTTCAGCATGCTCTCGCGCATCACGGCCCATGCGGTGTGTGAGCCGGCGTTCGCGTCCCTCTTCTTGAAGTTTGGGAGCTGCACGAATCCGAACGCGAACTCGTGTCCCCACCGGCGTCGCCAGTCCGCGATCATGATCGGCATCTGGATCCGGTAACGCGTCGCAGTGTCGATGTTGCGGGCATTGCGCTCGCCCTGGTACCAGACGACGCCCCGGATCGCGTACGGGATCAGCGGCGCGATCATGCCGTTGTAGAGATTCGCCGGATGGTTCTGGTTCAGCACAGGATTCAACCGCTTGCGGGGTCGCCGTGGTTTGCGCTTCTTTGCTTCCTTCGCTGCGACGACTCGCTTCTCCCAACGCGCGAGGGCGATCTTGTGATCCCTCGCCGCTGACTCCGGAGTCCATTTCGCACGGTCCTTCTTCCATTGCGCGAAGACCGGCTGCAACCCGGCGACACTCTCTTGAACATCCATACTCGTCCAGGCTTCGATCGCGGTACCACCCCACGACGAGTTGATCAGTCCGACGGGCACGTTCAGCGCCGCGTGGAGCTTGCGACCGAAGAAGTACGCTGTCGCCGAGAACGCTCCAACAGTTTCGGGGCTACAGACCTTCCAGGTCCCTGAGCACTTGTTCTGCGGCGAGCTCTTCGACACCCGCTTCACGGTGAACATGCGAATGGTCGGTAACGTCGCCGAGGATTGCTCCTCCTTGAAGTTGCCGGAGGCCTTGACCGCCATCGCCATGTTCGACTGGCCCGACCCGAGCCACACTTCGCCGACCAACACGTCTTCGATGGTAATCTTGCGGTCACCCTGAACCACGAGCTGGTGCGGTCCACCCGCCGACATCTTGGGGAAATCCGCCGACCAGCGCCCGTCGGCTCCGGCCCTCGTCTTCGATGAATTCCCGCCGAGACTCACCGTGATTTCGGTGTCCGGCGCGGCCCAGCCCCAAACAGGAACCTTGACGTCCCGTTGGATCACCATGTGGTCGGAGAACAATGACGGCAACTCGAGTTCGCCCTGGGCGGCGAGCAGCGAACCGAACAGCGTGACGACGATCGGGAGAACGGGGCGCATGGGGTCACTCCTTGGGAGGGTGGGGACGGCGGACACGATATCCCGTGAGGCGCGAGGAGGCGAGGCCACGCCGCCGCCCCACCGTCGGATCCTGACGACGGTCCTTGCATCGGAAGCCACCACCGGCTTCGGTGTCTCTCCAGATGGCGAGCACCGATCAGAATCGACCAACCTGGATGTGGTGGGCGATCCTCATCTCGGTTCTGACCCTGCCGCTGTTCGTCGCTCCGTCCCTCGCCGAGTTGCTCGGGTGGCGAATCAACAGCGTCATCACACGCCTGATGCTCATCGGCAGCGTGATCGTCCTGCTCTGCTGGCTCGGACTACCAAGACCGAAAGTCCTCTTCGCGTCGCTCGGCGAGACACCCGTGCGCTCCGTGACGAGAGCGCTCGCGATCACGGTTGGCGTGTGCGTGCTTTACTCCACCGCGCTGATCTGGCTCGGAGCCGAGTCCCTGCGGACGTGGGAGGAGTTCAAGAACCCGCACCGATTCCTCATGGGGCTCTTGACCGGGCTCGGGGTCTCGTTCGTGGAGGAGCCGATCTTCCGGCGTCTGCTCCTGAACAAACTCTCCATCAGGCGCAACGTCGTCGTCGGCTCGGTCCTCTCCAGCCTGCTCTACGCGCTCATCCACTACGTCCGACCGGACAAGGTGGACCGCAAGGAGGAGTACTCGCTGGAAGACAGCTTCGCCGTCTACCGGGACATGCTCGGCAACTTCCTCGAACCGGTGGCCGACCCGCTACCCGGCCTCGGGCTCTTCCTCTTGGGGTTGCTCCTATGCGCTGTCGTCCGCCGCGGCGGACTCGCGTGGACGATCGGCATCCACTCCGGAGTCGTGTACTACATCAAGGTAGACAGCTGCTTCGTGTGGTGGAAACTGGAGGAAGACGCGCGGCACCCGTTCTACGGATCAGAAGCCGTGAAGTACGACGCGTGGTTGTTCTGCATCGTCTGCGCATCACTCCTCGTCGCGATCCTCGCGCTGTCGAAACCGCGCAAGTAGGCACCCGCGGACTCAGAACCGAAACTGGATCCCGACGCCGACCGAGTCGTCATCGATCTGCGTGACGAACGACACCGGCGGTCTCGAATAGATACCGTGCCCCCCCTCGGAGCCGTAGTGGGCGTTGTAGATGATGTTCGTCACCAGAGTTCCGAGCAAGGCGCCGACGACGACGTCCGACGGAAAGTGCCGCGCGTTCTCGACACGGTTGAGGGCGACGACTGCGGCGGGGACGTAGGACAGGTAGCCGAGATAGCCTTTCCAGCCGTCGAAACTGTCGTCCACGCGGCGCGCGAGGAATGTCGCCGCAACGAACGCAGTCGTTGCGTGACCTGAGGGAAATGAGTCGTAGCTTCCAGAGCCTTCTGGACGCCGCCGACTGTGATTGTTCTTGATGAGCTGGACGATTCCCGCGGTCAGGAGCGTCGATTCCAACAAGACCTCCGCGGCCGATCCATCGTCTCCGTACAACCACTCACCCAGGGCGACGGCTCCGGAGACAGCCATCATCCCCTGGAGCAACGCGTCTCCATCCGATTCATGCGATGAGAAGTGCGCGTTCCTGATCCCGCTACTCGACCCTCCGGCATCGTTGGCAAATGCGACGGGAACCGCCACGGCCAACGCCGCCGCTGGCCCCCACTGCCAGGGGTCCCTCGTGATACCGAGCACCGCGCCACCCCACGCAGAGGCATTCGCATGCCGCGCAACGCGACCCGCCGCGTCGTCGGCGACGCATGAAGGCGCAGCGCCAACGAAGAACAAGCACGCGACTCTCGTCAAGCTTCGGACGACACGGTTCATGCGAAGGTAGAGAAAGTCTTTCGAGGCACCTGTCAAGCCTCAAGTGCCGGGCGAAACAAGATCCTCATTCCATTCTCATTTCTGGCGTTGGTACCTGGAGATTCTTAAGATCCCCTGGATTGTCGTGACCTGATCGAGTTCCAGACGGATTCGCCAGCGCCTCTCATCCATGCCCTCGGAAGAAATACTGCCCGCGGAAGAGACGAGCGAAGCACCATTCGCGGTCACCCATCGACGGACCGCGCCTTCGAGAAACGTAGTCGACGCTCCCGTTTCCAACGACGACAGGCGACTCAAGGTCGTCCAGTTCAACACGAACCGACGCTGGGGTGGTGGTGAGCAGCAGGTCCTCGACCTGATGTGCGGAGGCGCGAAGCAGGGCATCGACTCCACGCTCCTCGCCAGTCCGCGCGGCGAACTTTACCGGCGGGCCGGGCTCGACCCGACTTGCTCCCGAATCGCCTTCGACCTCCGGTCACGCTACAACCCGTTCGCGTTGATCCGGCTGTGCCGCATTCTCCGCAAGTGCAAGGCCGACGTCCTGCATCTGCACGACAGCCAGGCCATCGCCCTCGGCGTCCCCGCCGCCACCATCCTCGGCTTGCGGGTCGTCCTGCACCGTCGGATTTCCAGCCCGATCCGTCGCAACCCTTGCTCACTCAGAGTGTACCGCGCTCGCTGCATCGAGGCCTACATCGCCGTTTCGGAGTCTGCGCGTCGCACGCTCCTCGATCTCCCGGTAGCGATCGAACGCACGCGACTGATCCCCAGTGGCGTGAACACCTACCAGATCATGCCTTCGGCAGAGCGTTTCGAGCTTCGTCGATCACTCGACATGGAGGAGACGACGTGGATCGGCACGGTCGGATCTCTCGACCCGAAGAAGGACATCGAGACCTTCATCCGGACGGCGGCGTTGCTGGCTGTCACCCACCCGGAGTGGCGATACCTCGTCGTCGGCAAGGGACCGGAGCAGGCTCGACTCGAGCGGGTCACGAGTGAGTTGGGCCTCACGTCGAAAGTCCGTTTCACGGGTCACGTGAAGGACGCCCACCGATACACGGCGGCCCTCGATGCCTTCGTGTTCCCGTCTCTGCGCGAAGGTTCGCCAGGAGCGATCAAGGAAGCGATGTCACTCGGGATTCCCGTCATCGCCGCGAACTCGCCGGGAACGACGGAAGTCGTGCGGCCTGGCACGGGCAAGCTCGCCTTGCAGCGAGACAGCGAGGCCTTCGCCGCGGCCATCGAGTCCGTGTTCGCCCAACCGACCGCGACGCGTGAGATGATCGAACGTGCGCGGCATCACGTGGCCGAGTGTTTCCCGATCCGCCGCACGATCGACGAGACCGTCTCGCTCTACCGACTGCTCGGCTGCGCCCGACCGGTGCGAATAACCGCCAGCTAGTTCCGTCCCGCCTCTAGTGACGAGTCGGCGCGGGACAAGCCGTGTTGCATGACCCAGAGTTTCGCGTACCGAACGAACACGGTCGTCGCGGACAGGCCACAGAGGACCAGACCGGGCATCCCGTCCCGGAAACCCTGGCGCCAGACGTACTGCTTCAAGAACCGCAGCTGCGGCTTCAAGAAGAGACGCATGGCAGACGCGCGCGTGCCGCGATCGTTCAGATCCTCCGCGGACCAGGTCGTGTAGCGGTCGAACTTCTCGATGAACTGCCGGAAGTCGCGGTAGGTGTAGTGCAGCAGGTCGCCAGCCAGTCGCTGGATCTTTTCCGACGGGACATCCACCGCGGCGTGAACGCGCCGCGTGTCATAACGACAGGTATCCCGTCGAAACATCCGAATCAGAACGTCGCCCTGCCAGCCGCAATATCGGATCGCGTGCCCGAACGCGAAACTCCGCCGGCGCACCGAGAAGCCCTCGACCGTGGGATCGCGCAGAGCGTCGCGGACGGCATTCGCCAACTCGGGAGTGATCCGCTCGTCGGCGTCGAGCACCATC
>PVBE011060148.1_pt1 | contig 16500 bp, 10 predicted proteins | sample 1631181 | NCBI WGS metagenome assembly PVBE01 (sample SAMN08397723, study PRJNA350692) | Marine metagenome, whole genome shotgun sequencing project. | isolation source: water | place: Pacific Ocean | collected 2012-04
AGCCAGGCGCAAGTACCTGATGCAGCCCTGGAAGTCTCCTTGTCGGTAGGCTGCTTCAGCCGCGTAGAGGTAGGCCCGTGGTTGTTCAGGATGTTCGGCCATGAGCCCTTCGCATCTCTTGCGGGCCTCATGAAAGCGACGGATCTGCATCAGTGCGTACGCTGTGTCCTGAGAGATTTCGACATTGTTCGGGTCGAGCTTCTCCGCTTGAAGGAGCAACTTGTAGGCATTTCGCAGGCGCCGCAGGCGACCGCTTGCACGGGCGTTTGCCAGCAGGACCTTTGCTTGTTGGGCGTCTTTGGGGTCAATGATCTTGAGTTTGGCCCCGTGCTTCGCGGCCGCGTTGTTCGGGGAGAGTTTCAAGGCTTCCTGATAGGCGTTTACTGCCTCGGCATAAATGCCCGCTGCCGCGAGGTTGTCTCCTTTTCGGATCCAATCGGATGTCTTTTTCGCCGTTGTGGAGCTGCTCTTGGTGGCCTCTTGGGCTCCATTTGACAATTGGGACGTCTGTGATTTGTCCTTGTCGCCTGCCGCGTAGTCGGCGCCACTGTCGCCACAACCCGCCAATAGTAGTAGGGTACAGCTGAGCGCCAAGAGGGAAGAATCGCTGGAGAGTCGCTTCATAGTTACTTTCTATACCGAGTGAGTGGGGTTCACCAGTGTGTGCCCCTATGTTTGTTTCCACCCTCAAAAATAGTGAAATGTCGTGCCGAATCAAAAAAACTCGCTGAACGCTCTTTGTGCGGCGAGGTTATGATGATCCCGACGCACGCCAGTTAATCGCAACAGGAACGCTCATGGCCATAGACCACGACGCTATCGGACAATATGGTCCTTACCGCGTCGTCCGAGAGATCGGACGAGGTGGCATGGGTGTCGTCTATGAGGTTGTGCACGTGGAGACTGATCAGCGGTGTGCCCTCAAAGTCCTGCCTGCAGTGCGTTCTGCCAATGCACGCATTGTTGAGCGCTTCAGGCGTGAGGCCGAGGCGACTCGTCGGATCCGACATCGGAATATCATTGGGGTTCACCATGCCGGGTGCGAGCAAGGCCTCCACTATTTTGTGATGGATCTCATCGATGGCCGAAACCTCGAGGACATTATTTTTCGCCTTCGCCGCAATGCCGAGGACGTTGGGGACTTTCTTTCGTCCGTGAGTGAAGAGATCAGCGAATCGGGAAGTGAGCCGGAAATCGAGCAGGTGGTCGAGTACTCCAGCAGCGCCTATGTTCGGACGATGGTTCAGTTGATTCGCGAGGTGGCCGATGCCTTGCATGTTTCTCACGCCGCGGGCCTCGTACACAGAGACATCAAGCCATCAAATCTCATTCTCTCCCGTGAGGGGCGGCTGGTCCTGACGGACTTTGGCCTGGTGCAGGACATGCAGGCCCAGACATTCACACAGACTGGCGAGGTGCTCGGCACGCCACTTTACATGAGCCCTGAGCAAATCGCCGGGAAGTCTCGAAAGACCGACGGCGCGACCGATGTCTATTCGTTGGGCGCCACTCTCTACGAGGCGTTGAGCCTGAAGCCGCCCTTCACAGGCGCGGATCTCCCAAGCCTCGTCTATCAGATTCAGTTTGTTGACGCCCCTCCACTCAGCACTGTGAACCCAGGTGTCTCGAAAGGACTCAGCGACATCGTTGCCCAGGCGATGGCCAAGACCCCGTCGAGACGCTTTGACTCATCTGCAGATCTCGCGGCAGATCTCGGCCGCTATCTTGATGGTCGATCGGTGAAGGCCCGCCCCCCCGGGCGCGTGTCGCGGTTTCGGCAGGCACTGTCTCGGCACCCTGAAATCAAGGCTGCCCTGTTCGTGGCCATGGGGATCGTCGTGTTGGTCCTTGGCTATGAGTTCTTTGATCTGGTGAAGGGCCGTCGACAGGGAAAGTCCGAGTTCAACTCGTATGCGGAGGACAGTGAGCGTCTTCTTCTTGAGGGCAACTACGGGCCTGCCTGGAGAGCGATTGACGAAGCGCTGAGGCGTGACCCAAAGAGCGAGTCGGCATTGGCTCAGCGGAGGCGAATACTGCAACAGATGCTGTTGATCGTGCAGCAGAAACTGGAAGCTGGCGGTTCGCTCAATGAACCGTTGCGACTGGCGCAGCAGATGCACCGCTTCGCTCAGGCCGACCCGCTCAGCGGACTCGCCATACAGCAGGTCCTGCAGGCACTGAAGGCAACGATTCGTACTCAGGCGATTCAGCAGGAGTATGGCCTCGCCCAGGATCTCCTGGAGCGCTACCGAGGGATTCTGCAGGATGTGGACTCTACACAGGCTGCTCGGGCTGGAGTGGAAGAGCTGAGACAAGTTGTCGCCGGCGATTTGATGGAAGCAGCCGTTCAGGCCTTTGATTCCTTTCAATTCCAACGCATTGCAGCCTATGTGGAAGCGGCCGAGGCTTTTGGCGTTGGTGCGACGCTGCCGTCTCCTGACACTCGCCTGCTTCAGGACTTCAGCGGTCGCGGTTGGGGGGCGCTTCAGGGCCTGGCCCAGCGGGCTCTGTCCGACGAGGTCGCCGTGCGTGCCCGCGCCATCGGCGAGATCTCGGACGCGCGCACCTTTGTTCGGCTTCCCTATCAGGACTCGACCAGACTGGTGCGTCAACTGTTGACTACGGAGACCGACGTCCGTTTGAGACAGGGTCTTCTCGATCTTGTGCGCGACCTCGGATTGAATGACATGGCGGGCGAACTGCTTGCCATGGTCAGCGCGACGCCGACTCTTGAGCCGCAGGTCGTTCCAGTCTTTCAATCCGCACGTGACCCTCGCTGCCGGTCATTTCTCATTGGCGTGTCCAACCGAGCGTCAGGCCCTCAACTGGACGCCGCTATCGCCGCATTGGGATCCTATCGAGATGCAGACGTCGAGCGCGCTCTGGTTGCTTTATTGAAGCGAACGGAATCACCGAAGAGGATCGCGCTGTGTTGCTGGGCTCTCGCACGGATCAACGCTCAGTCGGTCGCCCCTTACATGCTGCAGCTTGCCCTGAAGAGTCGCGGTGATGCGGCGGTGCAGATCGTGGATTCGCTCGTCAGGCTTCGTGCTCAGGCCTCGGTTGAGGACGTCAAGTCACTTCGGGAAAAGGTCTCCTCGGGCGCCTATCAGGCACGGTGCCTTCGACTTCTTGAAGGCGATACAACGGCGCCGGTCATCGCCTACCTGGTGAGCGTCTTGAACAGTAAATCGGTTGACGAGGTGCGGGCCGAAGCTGCGCTCGCGTTGGGACGTTGTCGTTCACATGCATCCATCTTCATCATGAAGCAGGTCCTCTTTAATCAGAACGAGACCCTGAATCTCCGTAGCCACTCCGCTCTGGCTTTAGGGCAGTTGCCGGCTGCCGACTCTGTTGCTGTCCTTAAGGAGGCGCTCGATTCCGCTGACGCCGACGGACTGCGTCTGGCCTGTGCTCGCGCTCTCGGTTCGCGTTATGGAGATGCGGCAGCTTCTGCAGCTCTGGTGGGCGCCTTCAGCAGCGACGTGGTACCTGAACTCCGACGCGAAACAGCTATTGCACTCACTCGCCTCGGTCACAGGGAAGCTATCGGACTCTTCGCCGAAGCCCTCATGAGTTATGACCCCGGCGGAACAGCGGCGGTCTTTAACTCACTGAGCAATGCTCGCACGTCGTCTGCCCGCGCTTTCTCGAGCCTTCTCAAACAAGTGGGGCTGACCGACGGGCCAGGAGAATCCGACGGCCTCCAACCGCAGGAGCGCCTGATTGTCACGTTGTGTGAATCACTGAGGGCTTTCGCTCTGGATCGATCGTGGCGTGATCAGAACGCCAGAGCCAACTGTGTGCAGGCACTGCAACGAATCTTGACGCTGCCCCGTGCTCCCGCCATTATTCAGGCGGCGGCTGTTGCCGCTCTTTCCGCCTACCCGAAGCAAATGGCGGCCAAAGAACTGCAGTCACTCATGAAGGGACTCACTGCGCCAGAGGTTCAACGCGCAGGTGTTCTGGCCTTGGCGCGACTGGGCGAGACCCGAACGGCCCACGAGTTCTTTGCCCAGCTCACGGACTACAGCGCCATGGACTGTTTCAACTATGCCTGCGTCTGGGGCCTCGCTGGAAACACAAGCCGCGCGGGCGTTTGGTTGACCAAGGCAGCCATGCTGGGATTCAGTCGCGTACACCTGATTCGGAATACGCGAGAGCTGAATAATGCCTGCCGCTTATCACGCATTCGAGTGCTGTTTGACTTGTAGGCGCATCAGTGCTTTTTGTGTGTGTTAAAAACTGACACAATCGCCAGACAGAACTCCTACGCCAACAATAGACTTGAGGTGCCCGTGCGAATATCCAAACTCTTTCTGAAGACCTACTACGACGACCCGGCAGACGCTGAGGTCGTGAGCCACAAGTTGATGGTTCGTGGTGGATACATGACACGAACCGGTTCGGGCATCTACACCATGACGCCGCTTCTTTGGCGTACGGTCAAGAAGATCATGGCCATCATCTGCGCCGAAATGGACAGCGCCGGAGCTCAGGAGATTCTGATGCCGATTCTCCAGCCTACCTCTCTTTGGGAAGAGAGCGAGAGGCTTGAGGGATACAAGCAGGCCCAGATCCTCTTCACTCTCACCGATCGCAAAGGGGCTCAGCTTGCTCTCGGTCCGACACATGAGGAGGTCGTCACCGACCTTGTGCGGCGAACGCTGACATCCCACAAGGACCTGCCCGTCACGGTCTATCAGCAGCAGATGAAGTTTCGTGATGAGATTCGTCCGCGCTTTGGCCTGATGCGCGGTCGCGAGTTCATGATGAAAGATGCCTATTCCTTTGACATCGATCAGGAGGGTCTCGACGAGTCGTACGACACGATGGCCAAGGCCTATCACCGAATATTCGAACGGTTGGGTCTGGAGTACGTCGTTGTGGACGCAGATTCCGGGGCGATTGGCGGTGCAGGATCTCAGGAATTCATGGTGACCGCGTCATCGGGCGAAGACGAATTGCTGCTTGCAGCATCGGCAGGTTATGGGGCAAATGTTGAGAAAGCTGACAGCATCATCCCTGAAGCTGTCTCAGGTGGCGAGCCGAAGCCTCTGCGCCGCGAGCCTACGCCTTCGATTCGAACAGTTGACGAGTTGTGCGGGTTTTTTGATATGAAGCCTGATCGCATGGTGAAGACTGTGCTCTACAAAGTGATCCATCAGGAGGATGAGGGGTACGCAGCTGTTCTCATGCGCGGTGATCGCTCCATCAATGAAGTCAAGCTGGCCAATGTGCTCGACGCGGTGGCGGTAGAGCTGGCAGACGATGACACCGTCCGTCGATTGACGGGCGCCGAGCCCGGCTTTGCAGGACCGATTGGCATGTCTGACGCTGTCCAGATTGTTGCTGACCGATCAGTGAAGGGCCTTACGAACTTCCTTTGCGGCTCCAACGAAACCGACGTCCACTGCCTGGATGTCAATTTGGAGCGCGACTTCGCTGTTCCGAAGTTCTACGACGTTCGGACTGCGGTAGCAGGTGATCGCTGTGTTCTCGATCCCGAGGTGGAGCTGACATCTGTCCGTGGCATTGAGGTGGGACACATCTTCAAGTTGGGTACGAAGTATTCAGTCTCGATGGGGGCGACGGTCATGGGGAAAGACGGCAAGCCGAGTCCTCTCGTCATGGGCTGTTATGGGATAGGCTCCACACGTATCGCCGCCGCGGCAGTCGAGCAAAACAACGACGCAGACGGAATCGTCTGGCCGTGGTCCATTGCTCCCTATCACGCTGTCGTCATGGCCGCGTCGAAAAAGGACGAGGATGCTGTGGCTGCGGCAGAGTCCCTCTACTCAGACCTTTGGGATGCTGAAGTCGAGACACTTCTCGACGACCGCCCCATCGGTGTTGGCGCGCGCATGAAGGATGCCGAGCTCATCGGTATTCCCTTTCGCATCCTCGTTGGTCGTGGCTGGAAGGATGGTCTGGTCGAGATCAAGTGCCGCCGTACCGGCACCGTCGCTGACGTCACACCCGACGCAGTGCTTCAATGGATTCGCGAGCACGCACAATAGTCGGCGGCATTATGTGAGCGCGACCATTCTCAAGGGCCGCACCTTCGGGTTGAAGACATCACTGTCCGTCCTCGCCTACTCCACAGTCCATAGGTCGCCAGAGTGGATGAGGTCATGCAGCGTACCGGCGCCGCGGCTTTCGACCGCTGCCGCGTTTTGGCGGACAACGGCCTGGTCGAACGCCTCGCGCTGAACATCACGGAAGACCCCGATAGGTGTGGGCATCTCCGTTTCGGACATGGACGACATGATGAATGCCAATGCGGGGTTCGCAGATTTATCCCAGGTCATGATCTCGGCTTCGTCCACGTCGGCCAATTGCACGACGCGCGGTGTGAAGCCGTCCATCACAATGCCCTTGTCCTGCTCCTTGCCGAAGATCATTTTCTGGCCGTGGCGCAGATCGACTAATCGATCGTCACGTATTTTGCGATCAATGATGTGGTCAAATGCACCATCATTGAAAATGACACAGTTTTGATAAATCTCGACAAAGGCGCTGCCGCCGTGTTCAGCGGCGGCCTTGAGAGTGTCCTTCAAGTGCGGCCCCATGATGTCCACGGTGCGGGCGATGAAGGACGCCTTCGCACCGAGCGCGAGACTGATAGGCGAGAAGGGCGTGTCCAGTGATCCGTGCGGGCTGGACTTGGTCTTGTGCCCCTGCAGGCTGGTGGGGGAGTACTGGCCTTTGGTCAATCCGTAGATCCGATTGTTGAAGAGCAGGACTTTGATGTTCACGCGCCGCCGCAACATGTGAATCAGATGGTTGCCACCAATTGACAGCGCATCGCCGTCACCTGTGATAACCCACACATCCAGGTCCGGATTTGCCAGCTTGACACCGGTGGCGATGGCCGGGGCTCGTCCGTGAATTGAATGGAACCCGTAGGTGACCATGTAGTAGGGAAACCGACTGGAACAGCCGATTCCAGACACGAACACTGTGTTCTCTTTGGTCTTGCCCATGTCGGCCAAGGCAGCCTGAACAGAGTTCAGAATGGCGTAGTCACCACATCCTGGACACCAGCGGACGTCCTGGTCCGACTTGAAGTCCTTCTTCTTCAGGGGGGTGGCGCTCATGAGTTTTGCTCCACAATCTGCAGCACCCGTTCCACGATCTGTTCGGTGGTGAATGGCTTGCCTGTTATTTTGGTATACGAATCGACTTCGACATTGAGGGTGCCCTGAATGACAAGTGAGAGTTGTCCGCGGTTCATTTCCGGCAGGAGAACATGATCGTAGGAGCGAAGAGTCTCCGCGAGTCCGAGTGGCAGTGGATTAATGTGCCTCAAGTGACCCTGAGCCACAGCGGCTCCCTGCGCAACAAGGCGTTGAACGGCACCTGTGATCGCGCCTCGGGTAGATCCCCAGCCGAGGACCAGAATCTTTGCATCTTCAGCGCCATCGATTTCCAATGGCGGGATGTCCTGGGCTATGCCTGCGACCTTTTTGGCGCGCAGGTGAGTCATGCGCTCATGGTTGTCGGCGTCGGTGCTGACATTTCCAGTGACGTCTTCTTTCTCAAGACCACCAAGACGGTGTTGAAGCCCTTTGGTCCCCGGTAGCGCCCATGGTCTCGCCAGTGTCTCCACATCACGGGCATAGGGTGCATACGTGTCAGGATCAGTGGCGAAGTTGACCTCGATCTTCTCCATCGACTCAACGTCCGGCAGCTTCCACGGTTCGGAGCCGTTGGCGATGTAGCCGTCAGAGAGAAGCACAACGGGTGTCATGTACTTGAGGGCGATGCGGCAGGCCTCGAGTGTTGTGTCGAAGACGTCAGCCGGTGACGAACACGCCAGGACGGGTATCGGGCTGTCGCCGTTGCGACCGTAGAGAACCTGAAGCAGGTCTGACTGCTCTGTCTTGGTCGGGAGGCCCGTGGATGGTCCACCTCGCTGCACATCAACAATGAGCATTGGCAGCTCAGCCATGATCGCAAGGCCCATGGCTTCTGACTTCAGGCAGACGCCAGGCCCGCTGGTTGTTGTCACTGCAAGGCAGCCCGCGTAGGACGCTCCAATGGTGGCGCACATGGCGGCAATCTCGTCCTCGGCCTGAAACGTTGTGACGTCATAATTTTTGTAGGCCGAGAGCTGGTGCAGGATATCGGTGGCTGGCGTGATGGGGTAGGAACCGAGAAACAGCTTCAGGTTGGAGAGAGAGCTGGCAGCTACAAGCCCGAGGCCAACGGCCGCGTTGCCTTGAATATTGCGATAGGTGCCTGGCGCGAGTGTCGCTTTCGGCACTTCGTATTGCACCTGAAAGAGGCTGGCGATGTCAGCGTAATTGAAGCCTGCATGGAGAACCGATTGGTTCGCAGAGGCGAGGTCGGGGCGCTTCTTGCGCTTGGCGAAGGTTTCGTCCAGCCAGTCTATTGTGTTTTGGAGGGGACGTTGAAAAAGCCAATAAATCACACCGAGGGCGAAGAAGTTCTTGCAGCGAGCGACCGACTTGGTGTCAAGCTCCGAATCCTTCAACGTCTCCTTTGTGAGCGTCGTCAATGGAATGTCAATCTTGCGATAGCCATCCAGAGTACTGTCGTCCAATGGGCTGACTTCGTAGCCGGCTTTCTTGAGGTCGCTCGCGTTGAATGCGTCGGAGTTGACGATGATGATTCCCTGTGGTTTCAAGTCAGGGAGGTTGACCTTGAGCGCAGCAGGGTTCATTGCCACGAGAACATCCAAGGCATCGCCGGGTGTGTGAATGTCGTGCCGAGAGAACCGAACCTGAAATCCTGAGACACCGGGGATCGTGCCGGCAGGCGCTCGGATTTCTGCGGGGAAATCAGGAAATGTTGCCAGATCATTCCCAAAAATGGCAGTCGTGCTGGTGAATTGGGTCCCTGTGATCTGCATGCCGTCGCCGGAGTCGCCGGCAAAGCGGATCGTTGCTTGGTCCAGGACTTCGGTCTGAACGTCGTCGGGTCGAGTGTCGCTCGCCATGTCTCGTTGTCTTGAGAGGGCCGTGGGCAGCGCGCGCCGGAGGGTGAGGGCGGTGCCGCGAGGCTGATGAGAGTGGATCCATTAGTTGGGGCCTGCCCCTCCGAGCAAGCGACGAATTATAGGACGCGATCTGCTGCATCCAATGCCCGAATTGACGGAATAGGGTGGGTTTTCACTCGAAAGCAGTGTTTCGGCCCGTTGTGTGGGGAGCGGTTTATTTAATTCTTTGCGTATATCTGTCGAAAGGTCTCTGTGGCGGGGTTCACCCTTTTGACCCCTGTCATTTCATGGACGCACCACAGCGGTCGTCCCGCCAATGAAAACTATCGGGAGCCAGAAATGAAATCTTGGATGATCGTCGCTCTTTGCCTTGGGCTGTTTTGGGTGCCAACGGGCAACCCGCAAGTGGAGGGTTCAGTCGTTGAGCTCTCGTTACAGCAGCTCGTCGAGGGATCGACTCACTGCGTTCGTGGCGTCGTCGTCAGTCAGGATACTGCCTGGACTGAAGCTGGCGGCATGCTGGAGACGACCTACACCTTGCAGGTGTCCGAGACGCTTCTTGGTCAGGAATCTCCATCAATCAACGTCACGATTCCAGGCGGCGACAAAGACGGCGTTCGCATTCGAAACGCTGCGGCTCCCGTGTACGAGTTGGGCGAAGAGGTTGTTGCATTCCTTCGGACGACGCCTCAGGGAACAACGACCTACGGGTGGTTTCAAGGCAAGTACACGATTCTCGATGGAATGGTGCGTGAACTGTCCAATACGAACGTCGAGTCCTTTCGAACGGCCATTCTCAATGCAATTGCAGCCAGCAAATAGGAGGACAGAGACATGAAGACGACTTTTAGAATCCTCCTTCCTCTCATGGCCGTTTCGCTTGTGTTGACGCTCGCTGCGTTCGACACTCCACGCGAAGCGCTCAGCTTCGCCCACACGGGTAACTCCTGGGCACAGGCTACCGCCACCTATCGCGTCAATCCGAACTTCACAGACCCGACCGCTGGTTCGTCAGCCGACCAGATTGCTGTTCTCCAGAGGGCGGCTTCAGAGTGGCGCAGTGCTGGTCAGGTCCCGTTTGAGTTCATCTATGGTGGAACAACCACAACGCAGGTTGTGGCACCGAACGATGGCGTAAATGCCGTGTTTTATCTGGACCAGGATGGAGGCGGGGCGTTGGCAACAACGACATGGTCTGCGTGGGGCAATGGCGACATTGCAGGCTTTGACATAGCCTTCTACGACAGGGACGGCGCCATGGATTTCATCTGGGCTCAAAACCCCAATGCAGGCCAATTTGACATTGAGTCCGTCGGTGTTCATGAGTTTGGTCACGCGCTGGGGATGGGGCATTCGGATGTAACGACGGCCACCATGTATGCCAGCGTCGCAGCAGGCGACATCCAGAACCGAACACTCCATAGCGATGACATCGCCGGAGCTCAGGCCCTTTATGGAGTGACAACTACGGGCGACCCAACGCTCAGTTCACTCTCGCCAGGCTACGCCTGGATTGGCGGCGGCGATCGCATCAGCATCAACGGCGGCGAGCTCGCTGGCGGCGACCCTCATGTCGTCACCTTCGACGGCGTGCCGGCAACAGGCGTGACGATCATCGACAATGGTCGTCTGGAGTGCGATCTTCCTCCTGGTCTTTCCGGTGGCCCGATCGATGTGGCTGTCACACATGCCAGTGGTACCTCCAGTTTTGTCGGCGCCTTCTTTAATCAGAGTGTGCGCGTCACCCAGAGCCTTCGCGTGGGGCAGACAGGCCAGCTGGAGATCTTTCTTCCGTCGGACTCGAACCTCGCGTTCCAAGCCTGCCCTGCGTGGGGATTCCAGGCGGGCCTCGCTTGCTCGACTTTTGGAGCATTCGATGACGCCCGCGTGATTCCCATCAATCCCGACACGCTGTTCTATGACTTCCTGAATGGCAACCACGACCCCGTTTTCACTGATTTTGCCAGCACTCTTGATGCGAGTGGTCGGGCTTTCATTCACGCCAATATCCCCAACAACCCTCAGCTGGCTGGGCTGGTGATTTGCGTGACGGCTCTTTCCATTGATGCTGCCGCCCAGTCGGGCGTTCGGTCCATCACGAATGCAGCCGCGGCCATGATCCTGCCGTAGACAGTCACTCCTGGGCCGCCGCCAACTCATTCACCGCGTTGGCGGCGGTTCATCAGTTCCGTTACGGCTCGACGAGGGTCCTTGCCTCGGCTCAGGATGAGATGCACCTGTCGTGTAATGGGCATCTCGACATTCATGCGGTTGGCGAGCGTATTGAGCGAGCGCGTTGTTCCAACGCCTTCAACCACCATCACCATCGAGTCGAGGATCTCCTTCAAAGTCTCGCCACGTCCGAGTCGTTCGCCGACCGCGCGGTTGCGGCCAAACGGCGAAAAGGCGGTTGTTATCAGATCGCCGACACCGGCCATCCCCATGAACGTGTTGCGCCTGGCACCCATCGCGCGCCCCAACTCGCTCATCTCAGCCAGGCCGCGTGTCAGGAGCGCGGCTTTTGTGTTGTCGCCAAACCCAAGTCCGTCCACCATCCCCGCAGCCAGAGCAATGACATTCTTCATGGCGCCGCCCAACTCCACGCCAAGCACATCTGTGTTCGTGTAGACTCGGAAGACAGCCGTCGACAGGTCAGCTTGCGCCATCTCTCGCAGCCTGCGGTTGCCAGAGGCGACGGTTACTGTTGTCGGCATGTTGCGCGCGACTTCTTCTGCATGACTCGGTCCGGACAGACAGGCAACCGGTGACCGAGGGCAGAGGTTCTTCAGGATTTCAGTGGGTCGCAGGAGAGTCTTGTTCTCAATGCCTTTAGTGAGTGAGATCAGCGGCAGTCCCGGCCTGACCAATCGTTGCAATTGGCGCCAAGTGCGTCGAACCCATCTTGTGGGCACAACGCTGAGAGCGATGTCAGCACTCTCCAATGCAACAGCTGCATCAGTCGTGACAACGAGGTTCTCTGGTAACGCAAACCCTGGGAGGAACTTCGCGTTCTCCCTGTCTGCATTGATGGCATCCACCGAAGCTCGATCATGCCCGACCATCGTGACGTCGAGGCCTTTCTCAGCCAGGAGTCGAGCCACTGCCGTGCCCCAACTGCCCGCTCCTATTATCGCGTATCGATGACTCATTTCTTTTGTGGTCCAATCCGAGACTCAGTGCCATTAAGAATGCGGCCGATGTTGCCGCGGTGGAGGAAGGTCACCATGATGGCGAGCAACAGGAAGAGCCCTGTTTTCCAAGGGTCCACGGCCTCCTTATCCACCGTCAGGTAATAACTGATCGGGATGCTGATTGCTGCCACGATCGACGCGGCCGATACCATCCGTGAGGTGGCCGCCGTTAGAATCCACGCTCCGAGTGCAATGAGAAGTGACGGCCACCAGAGGACAGCGATGACACCCGAAGCCGTCGCAACGCCCTTCCCGCCTCGAAAGCCAAGGTGTGCAGGAAAGACATGGCCAAGGATCGACAGTAGTCCAGCCACGACGACGAGAGGAAATGAGGCTGTCAGGTCCTGCCAAATGAGAGTGGGGGCACCCGCTGCCACGGCGCCTTTACCAAAGTCCAGCAGGTAGATGATAACCGCCCATCTTCTACCGAGAATTCGCCCTGCGTTGGTGGCTCCCAGATTGCCACTGCCGTGTTCACGAAGATCCAGTCCTCGGAGTCGGCGCACGAGGAACGACGCCCACGACACGCAGCCGAGGCCATAGCTGAAAAGACACCAAGCGCTGAAGATGATGAGGCCCATGAGGCTACGATACGAATCGGGAGCGGCGGCTCCAACGTTCGCGAATTCATCCAATTACGGCGAGTGTGATCTTTCGTAAGGTGGTTTGCAATGACGATGGAACCAACCGACATGTCGCGCCCGATGCCTCTTCACCTGTGGGGCAGGTTTGTGCTTTACGTCGTTCTCAATCTGTCGATTGTGATGGGGTTTGCCATCGCTGCCTGGTTGTCGGATCCTGTGCCTCGTCGCCCGGACAGGACCGTGGCAGTCCAGTTCATGGATGGTCTTCGATTCGGCAATGTCGTGGATGACCAGGGCCAAACGGGGTATGAATGCGCTGCGCGCCTCTTGACGGATAGCTTTTGTGAGAATCAGGGCGTGGTCCGATTGGTGGAGGACATGGATGACCTGGTCGCCGCTAATGGCCTGATCATATCCTGCAAGCCGCGCGAGAGCGACTTCGGGAATCATGTTCACCGACAGATCGTCTTTGATGTGGAGTGCGCACGATCTGAGGGCGAGACGGAGTCTATCATTGCGACTGTGTCGCTCTGCAATTCAGGCGGCAACTATCTGGTCGAAGGTCTTACGTGGAGCTTTGATTCGTGACGGTTGACCGCATCGGAATCGACACAGGTGGAACGTTCACTGATTTTGTCATGGCGGATGGCACAGTCCTTAAGGTCTCGTCGTCACATGATCGGGCCGGCGCTGTCCTTGCCCACGGCGTAGAACAGTTGCTTTCTTCTCGGGACGACGTTCAGAGCATTGAGATTGTCCATGGGACAACCGTCGGGACAAATGCGCTCTTGACCGACAGCGTGGCTCACGTCGGCCTGCTTATTACACGTGGCTTTGCAGACATTCTCCACATCGGCAGACAGGCTCGGCCCGACCTGTTCGACTTGCAGCCACAGCGGGAATGGAAGTCGCCCCCGCGCCGCTTCATTGCCGAGGTTCACGAACGCATGGATGCAGACGGCACTCCATTGAGCGCGCCGAATCTTGAGCGCGCCCGTTGCGACGCCGAGCGCCTTGTGCGGCGGGGCGCAGAGAGCCTTGCCGTCTGCTTGCTTCACTCATACAGAAATCCTCGTCATGAGAAACTTGTCGCCAAAGCCCTTCGGGGGATCGGCGTTCCTGTGACGATTTCCAGTGATCTCACCCAGGAGATGCGTGAGTTTGAGCGCTTCGCCACGGCCCATGCCAACGCAGCATTGAGGCCGTTGATGGCTGATTACATTGCCCGCATTACCCGCCGCATGGCGTCGTTTGCCAGAAAGCGGGGCGTGGATCGCCACCTGACAATCATGCAGTCGTCCGGTGGGCTTATCGGCCCGTCACAGGCGAAGGTTGAGCCTGTTCGCATGGTCCTTTCAGGTCCTGCCGGCGGCGTCCTGGCGGCACACGCGTGTCGGGGCACGCGTCGTTCCATCATGACGCTGGACATGGGCGGAACCTCCACCGATGTGTGTCTTCTTGATGGCGATCCACCTTGTGTGGCGTCCTCTGTTTTCGGCGGTCGACCTCTCGCTGTGCCTATCATGGACATACACACCGTTGGTGCGGGCGGCGGCTCGATTGCGAGATTGAATTCATCCGCAGTACTTGAGGTAGGCCCGAGCAGCGCAGGCGCATCACCTGGTCCGGCCTGCTATGGCAAGGGCGGCGGGGTCACCGTGACTGACGCCAATGTGTTTCTTGGTCGTATACCCGAGGGGCGTTTTCTCGGCGGCACGCAGCGGCTGGACCCGAGTGCATCCGAGCGCGCCATCGGAGCATTGGCCGCGTCGGGAGGGATCGATCCTGAGGTTTGCGCCTTAGGGGTCATTGCAATCGCCGAAGCGTCCATGGCGCGTGCCTTGCGAACAATCTCGCTCGAGCGGGGCTATGACCCCCGACGCTTCAGCCTCATGGCGTTTGGTGGCGCCGGCCCTCTGCATGCGGCTTCGATATGTGAATCAATGGACATGAAAGACGCGCTTGTGCCTGAGAATCCCGGTGCTTTCTCGGCAGCGGGCCTGCTGGGCGCACGCCCCTCGCGTGAATTGAGTCGATGTGTCCTCGGCCATGCGATGGTTGACGTGGCGATCGATGGTGGTGATCGGGCTTTCGTGAGTCTGGAACGGCGCCTTGTATCAGCCTTAAAGAGCGATGGTGTTGACCGTGACTCGATCGTGATCGAGCGTTTGGTGGACTTGCGTTATGCAGGGCAGGGTACGACGATCACTCTGTCGTTGACACGTCAGGGAAACGAGTCGCGATTCGTGAAGCGCCATCGGAAGCGATTTGGATTTGACTTGCCGGACACAGAAGTTGAGTTGATCAATCTGAGAGCGCGGGCCTATGGGCCGGCACCCATTGCGCGCCGTCGGAGGCGCCGTCGTGCGTCTTCCAGGTCGGAGCCGTGCGGCGAAGCGATGGTTGGTTTTGCTGATGGTCGGAAACTCACGTCTCTCTATGAGCGTGAGGCACTCGCCATGGACGAACCTGTCGCCGGGCCGGCGATCATCACAGAATACTCCTCAACGATCCTCGTGCCTCAGGGATTTGCGGCGACTCAGGATCGACGTGGCATCGTGACCCTCGATCGCGATCGACAGGGAGGGGCTCGCTGATGGCACACCACAGCAATCAGTCGGAAGGCGCGGCCTGGGCCGTTGAGAACGAAGTCTTTCGTCACCTGCTTGAATCGGTCGCTGAGGAGGTGGGCACGATTCTCCAAACGACTGCGCTGTCAGCGAACATCCGAGAGCGATTGGATTTCTCAGCGGCAGTGACAGACGGGCGGGGGCGAATGGCTGCCCAGGCCAGTCACATTCCTGTGCATCTCGGCAGCTGTCACCTGACTGCACAGGAGATACTTCGATCTGTTGCGTTAGCCCCTGGCGATGTTGTCCTGCTGAATGACCCGTTCCGAGGCGGAACCCACCTGCCTGACATCACGTTGTACGCGCCTCTCTTTGATGAAGGCGGCGAGGTTGTGTTTGGAGTCCTGACTCGAGCTCATCACTCCGATGTGGGGGGAGGCGTGCCTGGTTCGATGGGGGATTTCGACGAGATCTATAAAGAGGGCATCATTATCCCACCTGTCCGCGTCGTGAGGAGAGGCGATCTGCAGCAGGACATCGTTGAGTTTTTTCTTGCCAATGTGCGCACGCCCCACGAGCGGCGCGGGGACCTCATGGCCCAGATTGCTGCAACAGTTCGAGGGGTTGAGCGTCTTCAAGCATTGGCCGAGCGCTACACGCTGGGTCGCCTTGCTCTGGCAGCGGATGGATTGATTGAGCGGTCTTCGCGTCAAATGGGGACAGAGATCGGCGAGATTCCTGACGGCGTCTACCGCGCCGAAGATGTCCTGGATACTCCGGGCGAGCATACGATCCGAGTGGCAGTGACTGTCTTGGGCAGCAGACTCGTTGTTGACTTCGGTGGCACTGACCCGTCCATGCGGGGGTCGCTGAATGCGCACGAGGCGATCACGATGTCGGTCGTTTTCTATGTGTTGCGTAGTCTTGCTCGCGAAGCGATTCCCACAAACTCGGGTTGTCTGTCGCCGGTCGAGGTCGTCATTCCAAGTCGATCGCTTGTGGGCGCAGCGCGGCCGAGCGCGGTAGCTGGAGGCAATGTAGAGACGTCGCAACGTATCGTGGATGTCCTGTTGCAGGCCTTTGCCAAAGCTCTGCCGAACCGCATCCCCGCCGACAGTCAGGGCAGCATGAACAACCTGTCCTTCGGTGGACAGCGGGCGGACGGATCGTGCTTCACCTACTTTGAGACC
>PVBE012277552.1_pt1 | contig 16500 bp, 10 predicted proteins | sample 1631181 | NCBI WGS metagenome assembly PVBE01 (sample SAMN08397723, study PRJNA350692) | Marine metagenome, whole genome shotgun sequencing project. | isolation source: water | place: Pacific Ocean | collected 2012-04
GGGGGAGTCGCGCAAAACGCGTGAGCGCAGCGACTTATCTGGTCGGGGCGACAGGATTCGAACCTGCGACTTCCAGCTCCCAAAGCTGGCGCTCTAGCCAAGCTGAGCTACGCCCCGCTACCCTGGATTATAACCGGGAAGGGCTGACGTGGTGCATTCCGACCGGAAAGATGATTCCGCGGCAGGTCGTCCGCGCTGGTCCGGGTCGGGCTGGGTCGTTTCTCCGGGATATCGCCCCGGGGGCTCTTGACATGGGGGTCCGGCTGGTCTTCTGCCGGCAGGGGGGGTATGCTGGGCCCTCGTTAACGACGTTCAGGCACCCCATGAGGTCTCTCAGGCATGCGATACGAGGGTAAGCTCTACCGGCCGCCGAGCGAGGCCAACTCCTACATCCTGCAGGCCACCATCGGCTGCTCCTGGAACCACTGCACCTACTGCGACATGTACCGTGACAAGCGGTTCCGCGTCCGGGCCCTGGAGGAAACTCTGCAGGACATCGAGCAGGTAGCGACCAGCTACGGACGGGAGATCGAGAAGGTTTTCGTGGCGGACGGCGATGCGCTGGTGCTGGATCTGGAGCACTGGCAACCGATCCTGGCGGCGTGCAGGCAGTCTTTCCCGGCGCTGCGCCAGGTCAGCTGCTACGCGATGGCGACCAACGTGCTGGCCAAGACGGACGATGAACTGGCTCAGCTCAGGTCCTGGGGGCTGGAGCTGCTCTACATCGGCCCGGAGTCGGGCGACGATCCGACGCTCAAGCGGATCGCCAAGGGGGCCGGTTTCGACGATCACGTGATGGCGGCCCGGCGGGCGCGGGCGGCTGGGATGCGGCTGTCCACCATCTTTCTGCTGGGGGCTGGGGGACAGGCCCGCTCGGCGGCGCACGCCGAGGCCTCGGCGCGGCTGGTGACGGAGATGGATCCCGACTATCTGGCTGCGCTGACGCTGACCGTGGTCCCCGGGACGCCGATCGCAACCCAGCAGCAGCGAGGCGCTTTCCAGCTGCCCCAGATCTGGGGTCTGCTCGGCGAGCTGAGGACGCTGGTCGACCTGGCCCGTCCGACCAATGCCCTCTTCCGGACCAACCATGCCTCCAACCACCTGCCGCTCGGCGGACGGCTGCCGGCTGATCGGGAGCGCATCCTGTCGCTCATCGATCGGGCTCTGGCCGGTTCTGTGCCCCTGCGCCCGGAGGCCTGGCGGGGCCTATGACGCGGCGCATGACGCGGCCCATGACGCGCCGCGTTATTCCGCTCGCGGGCTTGACGTGGTGCGTCATGTCGCGTAAAAGGGGGAACTGAGACTCAACCTTTGGAGGAGATGGATATGACCACCGTGGCGATTACCGGGGTGGCCCACTACTGGGGAGAGCTGCTGGCGATCTGCCTGCAGGAGGATCCACGGATCGAACGCATCCTCGCACTGGATCCGGAGGCGCCCGAGATCCAGCTGGGCAAGCTAGAGCACATCCAGGTCGACCTGCGCAACCCCGTCCTGCCCGATATCCTGGAGACCAACAAGGTGGAGGTGTTGTTCCACACCGACATCGTCAAGCGTCGGGTCTACAACGAGGCGGTCTTCCAGCACAACCTGCTGGGGACGATGCATCTGTTCAGTTCATGTGCCAACGCCGGGGTCAAGCGGATCGTGCTCAAGTCCAGCATTCGGGTCTATGGCGCACGATACGACAATCCGAACTTCATTCCAGAGGACTGGGCGCTGCGGTCGGGGCACACCTACCAGTACAACCGTGACTTCTACGAGATCGAGAAGTACTGTCGGGAGTTCTCGCAGGACCATCCCGAGGTGGACCTGGTCACGTTGCGTTTCGGGCACGGTCTGGGGCCGACCGCTCGGACGCCGATGTCGAAGTATCTGGGGGCGAAGTTCATTCCGACGCTGCTGGGCTTCGATCCGCTGTTCCAGATCGTTCACGAGGACGACCTGGTGCGGGCGCTCTACCAGTGCCTGGAGCGGGTACCTGCCGGGGTCTACAACGTCGCCTCGGACGGGGTGCTGCCGCTCTCGAAGATCCTGCGGCGTACCGGGCGGATCAGTGTGCCGCTGCCCCATCCGGCGGCTTACCGGATGATGGACACCGCCAAGCTGCTGCGGCTGACCAACCCCTTTCCGCTGGAGATCGACTACCTGCGCTACAGCTGCGTGGCTAGCAACAAGCGGATGAAAGACCAGATGGGCTTCACTCCCCAGTACACTAGCGAGGAGGCTCTGGACGACTACGTCAAGTATCACGCCGCGCCCGGCAAGCTACGCTTCGACAATGCCTATCACTATGTCATGCAGAAGAAGGAGCGAATTCAGCAGCTAGTCAAGCAGGATCAGCAGGCTTCGGCGGAGCAGGAGGTGGCGCAATGAGCGGCGACCATTGTCAGGCCACGACGCGCGCCGGAGACCGCTGCAAGAACGCACCGGTCGCGGGCGGGCCGTTCTGCAGCATTCATCAAGACGTGGGGGTGCCGATGTCCAGTGACCGCTTGTCCGTGCCTCAGCCGCCCCTCGAGGGGGAGGAGATCCGTGAGATCGTCAGCGATCTGGACCGAATGATCGAGACGCTGCAGAGCCGGGTGTCGGGTCCCAACGGCGCGCCGGAGGAGCCGAAGACAGCGGAGGAACCTTCCTCCTGGCCGGGTCTGCAGACCACGCTGAGTCAGTTCGCGCCAGGGGGGGCCAAGAACCTGCTGCTCAAGGCCAAGGAGTTCGTTGGCGGGATCGCGGGTGGCGAGAAGCTGCCGGAAGGGGTCAAGGGCGTGATGTTTCTGCTCCGGACGGTCCTCGAGGACCGCTGGGAGCAGCTTCAGCGCCGCCGTAAGGGAGAGTACGAGCTGGATGAGTGGGGTTTCGACGCCGAGGTGCTGGAGGTCGTTCGCCCGCTGTTCAACTTCCTCTACAAGTATTACTGGCGGGTCGAGACGTCCGGGGTGGAGAACATCCCGATGAACGGCCCGGCGCTGTTGGTCGCTAATCACGCCGGTGTTCTGCCCTGGGACGGGGCGATGATCGCCACCGCGATCCACGAAGAGATGCCGGTGCCGCGTCTGGGCCGCGCCCTCTACCTGTCCTGGTTTGCCCAGATGCCGTTCGTTTCGAGCATCCTGACCAAATGTGGGCAGGTTCAGGCCTCTAACGAGAATGGCGAGGCGCTGCTGAATGCGGGTGAGCTGGTGGTCGTCTTTCCCGAGGGCGTCAAGGGAGTCAGCAAGAACTACCGGGATCGCTACAAGCTGCAGCGTTTCGGTCGCGGAGGATTCGTCAAGATGGCGCTGCGGGCCCGGGTGCCGATCATCCCGGTGTCGGTCATCGGCTCCGAGGAGATCATGCCGGTGCTGGGGCGCTTCGACCTGCTGGGCAAGCCGATCGGGATGCCGTTCTTTCCGCTGACGCCTACCTTTCCCTGGTTTGGCCCGCTGGGCGGTCTGCCCTACCCGTCCAAGTGGATGATCCATTTCCACGAGCCGATCGACATGGCGCAATACGAGGCAGGGCAGGAGCGGGACTTCGTGCTCGTCCAGAAGCTCAAGCACGAGGTGAAGGACAAGATCCAGGAGAAGCTGCTGGACCTGCTCCAGGAGCGGACGAGCGCCTTTTATTAGTGCACTCATTAGAGTCTTAGTAGGGTAGTCAGTCGTATCGCTGTTGGCTGATCGGAGCCTCGGCGGCGGCTAGTTCCTCTGCCTGGGAGTTATCCAGATGGAGGTCCTCGTCACCGTTCTCCGTCCCTGGTCGTCCGTGACGTGAGTGCAGCCGTCAGGTGGGCCGGTTGTACCGGCGAGCAGCAGTTGCTGCAGGCGCTGATCGAATGTCGGGGTCACGGAGTGTTCCGGGGGCCCCTCGTCGGTCAGGCGCGCCGTGCGCCCGGATGACAGGCCAGCAGGAGCTAAAGCAGGCCCGTGAATGGTCCGATAGGAAGATATGGCCAATCCTTCTGCACTGGTTGCCGAGGAGTCAGCGGAGGTCCGTACGGACGGGCTGAAGCTGTTCATCAATCACTGCCTGGCCAATGACGGCGGGGAAGCGGATCGCGCCCTGCTCGAGGTGCTCGGTCGGCACTTGTTGCAGCAGCCCGGCCTCTGCCTGTACGGAGCGGGCTGGGTGTGCAGGCGCCTGCTCGAACAGGTGCCCGATCTCTCCGCAGACGCCCTCTGTATCATCGAGGACGACCCCGAGGGCCTAGGGCAGCCGCTGCACGGTTTGTCCGTGCTCCCAGCGGAGGAGCTGCCGGCTGCCGCGAGAACCGTCTTTCTGTGCTCGACGCGTTATCTCTGCGTCACCGACATGACCCGCACTCTCGAGTTGCTTCGTCCGGACATCGAGGTCGTGACTCTGGGCGTCATCGAGGAGCTCGACCCAGACGTCATCCCCGAGCGTGCCTACCGCCGCCCTAAAAAGAGCATCTATCCGACCAAGATCCCGCCGATCGAGTTCGAGAGCGATCAGGATGTGATCCTGCTGGAGTTCCCCCCGCGCTACTTCAATAGCTTTCCAGGTGGTATTGGCTACGTCCACGAAGCGCTCAAGCGGATGGACGTCCGCCATCAGACGATGGACCTGAATGCGATCCTGTATCACCGATACCACGCTCAGAGAATCCTCGACGGGATCGAGGAGAGCGAGATTCGCAGCCCCGACGGAGAGGTGATGCCGAAGGATCCGTGGTGGGCCCAGAGCGTCGGGGAATGGCACAATCAGCAGGTCGTGGACTACTTCGCGCCGGAGATCCGCACGATCGTCAACCGGCTGGTCGAGGCCGCCCCCAAGATACTGGGGGTCTCGCTGAATGGTTCCAGCCGGCTGTTTGCTCGCGCGGTCGTGAATGGTGTTCGCAGCGCGTTGCCAGACACGGTCATCCTGGTTGGCGGATTCGAGTGCGTTTATCACACGGTCGGTCCGCTTGTCTTTCCCGAATTCGACTACATGGTCATTTTGGAGGCGGAGGGCACCCTCTCCGGGCTGATCGAGCAGCTGCTGGCTGGAGAGCTACCGACAGATCTGCCGGGTATCGTCTCCCGCTTCGACTCGCCGGATCGGGTCTTCAAGCCGGCGCCACTGGTGGCCAATCTGGACCAGCTGGGCTTTCCGACCTACGACTACATGCGGATCAAGCTCTACCGGCACCAGTACAACGGCACCGTCTCGTCGGTTCCGATCGTTCTCAACCGAGGCTGCAAGTGGAGCCTGTGTAATTTTTGCGCCGAGCGGTTTCCCTGGCGCACCCGATCTCCCGAGCACGTGACCGACGAGATCGAGTGGTTCGTCCAGCAAGGGTTTAGCGAGTTCGGCCTCAGCGTCAGCGACGCGATCGGCGATTCGGTCACGCTGCGCAACCTCGGCCGCTGCATCGCCGAGCGTGGGCTGAAGGTCAAGCTGCACACCCAGCTGCGGATCGACAAGCGCAGCGACGCAGAGTTCTTCGAGGTGCTGGCCGCCGCGGGGGTGGAATACCTGGCCTTCGGCGTGGACGGCTGGACCGACCATCTGTTGCGGCTGCAGCGCAAGGGCTACAACATGAAGCTGGTCGAGCGCAACTTCAGCGATTGCCACGCCGCCGGCATCAAGATCTTCACCAACCTGCTCGTTGGGTCACCCGGTGAAACCGACCAGGACATCGACGAGTCGATCGAGAACATCATCGCCCTGGCTCCCTACATCGACTGTTTCCACAGCGTCTACACGTTGCTGCTGGTCCCGGGCAGCTTGTACTACGCCGATCCGGAAAAGCACAACATCCACTTTCGCGGCGACCGCGAGCAGATCTACGCGGAGAACCCATCCGAAGTTCCCCTCGATCTGTGGTACAGCGAGGAGCCCTACATCGACCAGTCGATCCGGGTCGAGCGGCTGTATCGGATTTGCACGGAAATCCAGAAAGCGGGGGTGGAGGTGCGCTACAATGCCAAGGAGGTGGTTGACAAGATCATGACCGATGGGACCGATTTCAAGGGAGCCTGAACCGGTCCGCACTGCGGTACTGGAGCAGCTCGCCCCGCAAGACTGGCAGCAACACCGTTTCGGTCTGCCCGCCCCACGCTGGCACTCCCTGTCCGAGAGCACCATCTGGGTTACCGGCGCCGGGACCGGATTCGGGCAGGCTGTCGCCTGCGCCCTCGCCACCGCCGGCTGCCGCGTGATCCTTACCGGGCGGCGAGAGCGGCAGCTGCACCGCACGATCTCCCTGGCGTGCTCGCTGAATGCTCCCGGCAGGCTGGAGCCACTGCCCGCAGACCTGACCGATCCCGAGCAGATCGATCAGGCCGCGCGGCGGGTGGGGCGGTGGTGCGGTGCGCTGGATGGCCTGGTGCACTGCGCCGCGGTGCCTGGCAACTGTGGCCCGTATCCGCTGCAGGACGCCCCGCTGGCCCTGTGGCAGACCACGATGGATACCAACGTGCGTGGACCCTGGCTGCTGACGCGGGCCGTTTTCGACCTGCTGCTGTCCAGCGATGCGGTGCGGGTGTTGCTGATGAGCTCCGGCGCCGGGTGGGGCTATCGGGTGGGTACGGGTCTGTACAACATCTCCAAGGCAGCGCTGAACAGTCTGTGCCACTCGCTGGCCCATGAGTTCGCGGAGCGCTACCCGCGGCGGGACGTGCAGATCAACGGGATCCTCCCCGGCATTGCCCGGACTGAGATGAACCCGGACGCCACCGAATCCCCGTTCTCGGCGGTCAGTATCGTCTTGCTGCTGCTGACTCATCCTCCGGGCGGTCCCAACGGGCGCTTCTTCCACCGGGATGGACGCCACATCGAGTTTGGCGCCAGCTTGCCCTATCCGGTGGCGCTCCAGGGAGGCACTGGCGAGCAGTGCGGTGCCTCGGGAGGGACGGGGTGATCGAGGGTGTCCGGTGGGAGGCATATTGCTCGCCGAGCGGGGCCTCAGCACGTTCGTGCATTTAACGCGTGGCACTAGGGGTCGAAAAGATTTCGGTTCTGGACCGAGGGAAGCCCTCCCCCGGTTCCCCTGTTCTCTGTGACGCGCTAACCGAGACTTTTTATCGGGGGAAGATCATCAATGGTAAGTTCTGAGCGGGGGGGAGGGTTGGTGCGCATCCTGATGCTGCTGGCCGCCGCTGGCTGCGCCTTGCTGGTGGTCATCACCTTCTTCGGCTGAGATCTGCGGAGCGTCTTCGTCGGAGGCGCTGACCATGTGCTGCGCGAGGGCACACCCGGTGACGTTGGGTTTGATCTGTCGTTCGGGGAGGAGCAGGGTCTGCAGTCTGGCCAGGGCCAGCCGGTCGGCGCTGACGTGCGAGAGCCCCGGTGATGATAGGGTGTTCGTCGGAGTTGCTCTCGGTCCCCTGACTGGCACGACCTGACGCCAGCCAGGCCTGGGTTGTGGCAGTTTTCAGTCCTTCTTGGCCGACTCGACAGCGGCCAGCTTCTGCTTGACCTCTTCGAGCAGTGTCAGCAGATCGCGGAGCTCGTTCTGTGTCACCACGCCCAGTCGCGTCAGAACCTGCTCGACCCGTTCATCGATCTGCGTGGTGATCCAGGACTTGGTCTTGTCGGCCTGGGAGCGGAGCTGATCCCGCAGCTTCCGGCCCTCGTCTTCGGTGATGTCGCCCGCCTTGACGAACTTGCGCAGCATTCGCTCCGCCTCCTTCTCGACGGTCAGGGCCATGCCCAGCCCCCCTTGCATCAGCTTCTGCAAGGTGTCGTAGAGGGAGTTGCCCGAGTTCTGGATCAGATCGTGGAAGATCGAGCGGGGCACGAAAGAGTCTCGTTTTTTCTGCTTCTCGAAGATGATCTGGGAGAGAGTGATGTTGGTGATGTCTTCTCCCGACTCGTTGTCGATCACCTCCACCTCGTCGCCGCTCTGTACCAGGTTCGCGATCTCGTCCAGCGTGACGTAGCGTTTGTCGGTGGTGTCGTATAGCTTTCGGTTGGCGTACCGCTTGATCTTATGCATTGCGGCATTATAGGGCTGACGACAAAAAAAGGGAGGTGAGACATCGGTCTCATCTCCCTTTCTTCACTCGATCGGCCGTGTCGGTGCTAGGACTGCTTCTTCTTGCCCAGCGTGTCCATCTTCTTGGAGAGCTTGTCGAGGTGCTTGGTCAGCTCGTCGATGTCCGACTTGGTGGTCAGGTTCAGGTGGCCGAGGACCTTGGTCCAGCGGGTGTCGAGCTCTTCGCCGATGTTGTTGACGGCCTTCTTGGCGCCGTCCTTGCGCTTGCCGAAGTACTTGTCGAACAGCTTGACGCCTTCGGTCTCTGCGGCTTGGCCGCGCTCGATGAACCGATCGACGAGATCGACGACCTCTTCTTGGATGATCACGGCCGCGCCGAGGCCGGCGTGGCGTACCCGCTTGAAGTTATCTTTCAGCGTGTCGACCTTGAGTGTTTCCCGGATGTTCTCGATTGCCTTCACCATGACTGTGCTCCTCTGTGTGTGTCCCGCTGGGGGTTATCTGTTTGACGCGATGCGTTATTCTTGAGTGGAAGTATAGCGCGGTGCGTCATGAGCGCAACCGCAATTCTGCAAAAACAGAAAAAAAAGCGCTGAGCTCCTTATTCGGGTGTTAGGGTGCCGTTGTGCGTCTTCTAAGGCTCATTCTGAGTGTCTTGCTGGTGGGTGGGTGTGCCGCGTTCTACTGCGCACCGGTCTTCGAAGGCCCGCTTCAGAGTCAGGGGATCGAGGACTGGGATCTCCATTTTTTCTACCATGGCGTGGCCCGTGAGAGCGTGGTGCGATACGGTCAGGCGCCCCTCTGGGACCCCTGGTCCTTCGGTGGAACGCCTGCACTGGCTCACCCCGAGAGTCGGGTGTTGACTCCCTCCTTCCTCCTGCTGCTGCTCTGTGGGACCGTGCTGGGCCTCAAGCTGGAGATCTGGCTCTATCTGGTGCTAGGACTGTTCGGGATGTACCAGCTGTCCCTTCAGCTGGAGCTTCGAGGGGCGGCTGCCATGCTACCGCCGGTGATTTTCATGGGGTGCGGCCTGTATCCGATGCATCTGGCGGTGGGTCACACCTGGTATCTGGCGGCTGCTCTGCTGCCCTGGGTCGTCTGGCTCTATCTTCAGGGGGTCGAGCGGCCGAGCCGGGCGATCCTGGCGGGTGGCACGCTGGCGCTGATGGTGCTGGGGGGGGGGACGTATCCCGCGCCACACGCTGCGTTGATGCTGGTTGTTTTGGCAGGCGGGCTGAGCCTGAGAGATCGCTCGTTGGCCCCGTGGCGAGCCCTGGCGCTGGCTGGACTGTTCGCGGCGCTACTCTCGGCGGTCAAGCTGCTGCCGAGCCTGGAACTGCTGGCCCAGCACGGACGCCTGGCCGATGGCCAGGAGCGGCGCCTGATGGAATGGCCCGGTGCTCTCTACCACATCTTTCTCGATCCAAACCAGCAGCTGTATGCTGACCACGGCCAGCAGTGGAGCTGGTGGGAATACGGTTGCTACGTCGGGGTGCTCCCGCTGGTCCTGGGAGCAGTTGGCGTGATGGGAGCAGTCCGTCGCCACTGGCCCCTGCTGCTGGCCGGAGCTGTCTTCCTGGCTGTCGGACTGGGCGGCTGGGGACCCTCTGCTCCCTGGTACTGGCTACACCAGCTGCCACCGTTCAGTTCGCATCACGTGCCCTCGCGGCTGCTGGTTGGCGCGGTGCTGGTCCTGTCGTTGCTGGCCGGGTTTGGGCTCTCTTGCCTCCAGCTGAAGGCAGCCCGCTGGAGCCTGGCCCCGGCCCTGCTGCTGATCGCCGTGGCGGCCGACCTGACCTGGGTTCACCGGCCGGTCTGGCGGGCGGCCTTCAGTATTTCGCCGACTGCGGTGTCCTGGAGCCCGGTATTCAGGCAGACCGCGGGGTACCCCTTGCGCCACCCGCGGATCGGCCCCTATTTGTATCCCGGGCTGATGTCCAACCGAGGGGTGGTTCGATCGGAGGCCGAGGTCCATCACCAGCCGAAGGCGATTCCCCACGGCGCCCCGAGCTATCGCGGTGAACTGTTCCTGGCGGATTCGGCGAGGGGGAGCGCCACGTTTTCAGAGTGGAGCCCGAACAAGCTGACCGTCGACCTGGCGCTGGGTTCGCCGGGGCGGTTGGTGATCAATCAGAACCACGACCACAACTGGCGGGTTTTCGGGCGTCAGGTGGAAAGTTATCGAGGACTGCTGTCGGTCTCGGTCGATCCACGAGACCGCAGCGTGACGTTCTATTACCTGCCGTGGAGCGTGCTGGCGGGTCTGGCGATCACTCTGTTGGGGCTGGTGGCCGCCAGCTGGTTCATCTGGAGCGACCGGTCAGCGCGGCCCAGGCCAGCCGAACCGAGAAGTTGATGAAGCTCGGCTGGCTGTGGCTCTTGACCGGCTTGCGCCGCTGCAGCCACAGCTTCGCATCGCTCCAGTTCCTCTGCGCGGCACAGTGCAGGGCCAGCTCCTCACAGATCTCGCAGAACCCCCAGCGGTAGTAGATCGCGCCGGCCTCGATCTGCTGCATCATCTCCTCCATCGTGGCGAAGGCTCTCTCGGGCTCGCCCCCGTGCAGGAAGTTGAGCGCCAGCAGGAACTGCGAGCGGTCGACGTCGCGGTCGCAGCGCTGCCTGAGGAATTGCCGGAGCACCTCGAGCGCCTCGGTATGCTTGCCGGTGCGGGTCAGCGCCTCGGCCAGCAGATATTGGGCGTAGATCGAGCGCGGCCGCAGCCGAAGCAGCGTTCGGGCGGTGTCCTCGGCGGCCGGGGGATCGTCGCCCAGGTAGTCGACCGCCATCAGCACGGCGAAGCCGAAGGGATCCTGGTTGGAGCCAGCGTACGGCTGCTCCGACGTGTCCTTGCGGCCAAGGGCATCCCGGTTCGAGCCAAAGTAGCGCTGGAACCGTTTGTTCTTCCGAGTCCCTTCGACGAGCAGGGCCAGCGACTCGATATCGGGGCAGGCCGCAATGCGGCTGCGGAAATTATCTCGCCGGGCCATGCGGGCCATCGAGAAGCCTCCCCGCATTGCCAGGATGGCCTGCTCGACCACTTCGGCATGTTCGTGGGTGGCGTTGGCCAGGGCGGCGAGGGCCTCACGCAGCATCAGCGCTGTTTGGCCCTGTGCGTGATACATCTCCATCAACGCCAGGTAGGGTTCCTCGTCAGTCGGAAAACGTGCCTTCAGGTCGTCGTAAACCTCGATCGCCTGGTGGTATTGTCCCCCGTGATTGTAGAGCTCCCCAGCTCCCATCAATGCGCGCAGCTGCCGCTCGGGCACTCGCTCGGCCAGTTCTAGCAGTGCCTGGGCCCCACGTAGTGGGCCCGAGTCGCGGTAGTGGCGGACCAGCGTGCCGAACAGCTGCTCGTCCTCGGGCTGGTGCTCGCAGTACTGCAGCATCTGTTCTTCGGCCTGGTCCTGCTGGCCTCGGTTGCAGCGGATGGTGAAGATGGCGTTGACGGAGTGCCAGTCGTCCGGTTTGAGCGTGATGGCGGCTTCGTAGAACGGCAAGGCCTCGGCCTCTCGCTGCAGTGCCTGCAGCAGGTCGCCCTTCTTGGACTGGGCCCACCAGGCTCGAGGGTTGGCCTCGATCGCGCGGTCGACCGTCTCGAGCGCCTCCTCGAGCTGGTCCGCGTGCAGCAGCACATGGGCGATGCGGGTCAGCAGCTCGTGTGGAGCACGGGACAGCGGCAGGAGTTCGAGCAGCTGTCCGCGGAAGTCCTCGAAGCGCTCGTTGGCGATGGCCAGCTCCTGAAGCTCGTACTGGTAGTTGACGTTGTCCGGATCCACCGCCAGCCGGGCTCGCAGGATCCGCCACTGGCCGTCGATGTCACCTCGCTCCGCATACAGCTGGGCCAGCGCGTCGTAAGGCCATGAGTAGGAGGGATCTGCCGCGATCGCCTGCTCCCAGCAGCCGATCGCCTCTTCATCCTGGTCGATCTGGCGATGCAGGTCGCCCAGCCGGGAGTGGGCCCAGTAAAAGTCGGGGTGAGTCGATAGGGCGCTGGTGAAGGCCGCTTTCGCCTCTTCGATGTGGCCCGCCGCCAGCCGGGCCGAGCCGATGTAGCACTGCAGGACGTGGGGTTCACGGACGACACTCAGCATTGACTCGAGCAGGGGTAGCCCGGCCGTCGGGTCACCGGTTTGCTCGGCGAAGGTGTTGACCAGCCAGAAGGTCTCCTGTTCGTCCGGCGACGATGCCAGGGCCTGGCGCAAGGCCGCGAATCCCTTCTCCGCGTCGTTGAACGGGTCGAGTCGCTGAATATAACTCGACAGCGTCTCGCCCTGCCCGGGGTTGAGCTCGAGCACTCGCTCGAGGTCCTCGAGGTTGTCGGGATCCAGCATCGCCCGCTCGTACAGGCCCCGCTGGAACGTGGGGTTCAGCTCGATCGCCCGATCGAACGCCTCCCGTGCGGCATCCCGTTGATTGATCTGGTTGCGCAGCTTGCCGCGCCACAGCCAGGTATGGTCTTTCCAGCGTGTGATCTCCTCCAGCTCCGCGAACAGCGTCTCGCCCTCTTGCCAGAGCCCCCCCCTCTGGCAGAGCTCGAACAGGTCCTCCTGGATCTGCAGGTCGTCCGGGTCGAAGCGTAGGCGCTGCTGAACGCACTCCATCGCCTGATCGAACTCGCCCCGGTCGCGGTGCAGGTCGGTCAGATGGCGCCAGGAGACCTTGTCTTGTGCGTAGAACTCGATGCAACGGCGGAAGGCGGTCTCAGCGCGGTCGTAGTCGCGGCGTTGCAGGTGCGTCAGGCCGGCGATGCGGTGTGGCCAGCCGGCCTCGGGGTCGAGCGCGCAGGCCTGATCGACAGCCTCCAGGCACTCGTCGTAGCGATCCTCTTCGTGCAGCAGGATGGCGATGTGGCACCACAGATCGGCCGGTTCCTCGGCCGTTTTACTGACCTCCTGGAGGAATGCGATGCCCTCGTCGACCCGATTGAGCGTGAGGTACAGTCTGCGTAGATCGTGCTGCAGCAGCTCTTCGCTGGGATTGCGGCGGAAGCCCTCCTGGGCCACCTCCATGGCTTCCTCGGCGCGACCGCGCGCGCTCAAGAAGGTCACGTACTGCTGGCGGATCCAGACGTAGTCTGGCGAGATGCGGATCGCTTCCTTGTACAACCGCTCGGCCCACTCCAGGTCTTGCAGGCGAATCAGCACCTCGGCCAGCCGGCCCATCGCCCAGGCGTTGTGGGGTGCGATGAACAGTGCGGTCTCGTGGTGCTTGCGGGCCTGCTCGAGGTTACCCAGCCGCTCCTGGATGATCCCGCAGTGGACCTGCACGCTGTCCTGCTCCCGGATCAGCTCCGCCTCGGTTGTCAGGAACAGATAGGCCTCCTCGTCACGTCCCAGGGACTCGAATATCTCGAGCAGGAAGGCCAGCTCGTTGGAGTCGTAGGCCACCAGGCGCCGGCCGTATTCGATCGCTTCTTCCTCGTAGCGCCGCAGATGGTACTCGGCCATCCGGCGAATGGCCCAGAGGTAGCCCGGGCGCAATTCCAGCGCGAGGCGGTAGCTGGCGGCCGCCTCATCGAAGTGCTGGGTCTCCCAGTAGGTGTCACCCAGCAGGCTGTGGCCCCAGGCCTCCTCGGGCGAGAATTCGATGGCCCGCTGGATCCAGTGGAGGGCCTCGTCCCAGCGAAGGTAGCGCTGCAGGATGGTCCCCAGACGGCAGCAGAAGCCAGCCGGCTCGATGCCGGACTCCACCAGCTGGGCGAAATGGTCGAGGATCTCCTGCTCTCTACCGAGGATCCGCAGGTTCTCGGCCAGAGCCAGGTCGAAACCGCTGTCCAGCGGGTGCGAGCGCAGCCAGTCCCACAGCAGAGCCACCTCCTCCTCATGTCGCCCCAGACGGTCGTAGCACTGACTCAGCAGGTGTACCGCAAAGCCGAAGGTGGGGGCCTCTTCGATCGCTTGCTGGAGCAGGGGGACGGCCGCCTCCATCTGGCCGTCGATCATCAGCTGCTTGGCTAGCCCGACGCGCGCGGAGGTGTAGTCGGGGGAGTCCTCGAGCAGCGTCTGGAACGTGCTGCGACTCTCCTCGAACCGCCCCTGTCGCTGATGCAGATAGGCCAGATCCAGCCGCAGCGAGGCGGACAGGCTGGAGTTGTCGATCCCCTGCTGGATGACACCCTCGGCGTTGATCGGATCCCCCTGGTCCTCTAGCAGGTTGGCCAGCTGCCGATAGTTGGGCATGTACCAGGCGGTCGTCTCGATGTTGCTCCGGTAGGACTGGATCGCCTCCTGATGCAGGCCGGCCCGCTCCATTCCGTTGGCTCGCGAGAAGAGTGGCCAGTACCAGCCGGGTCGCTGCTCGAGAGCGACCTCGAAAAATCCAGCTGCCTTCTCGAAGTGGCCGACGGTGAGCAGGGCATTGCCCAGGCTGGTCTGGATGAAGGGGTCCTTGTCGTCCACCTCTTCGGCGATGTAGAGGTACTCGATCGCTTTCTCTTCCGCTTCTAGCCGGAGCAGCAGGTTGGCCATCGACAGGTAGCTGGACGCCTCGCCGGGATAGTGCTCGAGGATTCGGCTGGCCCAGCGCTGAGCCGGGCTGAAGTCATTGACCTCGAGCAGCAGTTCGACGTAGTTGGACAGGGTCTCGGGATGCTTCTCGATCTGCACCAGCTGGGTGCACAACTCGAGGCACTGCGCCGGCGGCAGGTGGCTGGTCCAGCTCCGCAGCACCCGGGACATCAGCGCACCGGAGGTCTCGTTGTTCTGGCACAGCCGCTGGCCCACCTCCTGGAGGCGCTCTTTTTGGCCGAGCTGTTCGGTCAGACTCAGCAGCAGCAGGTCGCGTGTGTTGGGGAGCGCCGAGAGATCCAGCGCGTCCAGTTCCTCCAGCAGCGCAGCGGGATCGTCGAGGAACAGCCGGTCGCCAATGCCGTCGGCCAGCTCGCGCTCCTCCGTGTTGGGCAGCGTCAGGTCTGTCAGTGCGCTGGCTTTTTCCGGTGGCAGCATGACCATGCACCAGGCGTCCTGGCAGCGGAACAGGTCGTCGTAGTCCTCGTACTTGTAGCGCACAGGGATCGGGGAGTCCGGGTCGCGCAGCCAGAACTCCTCGAGCTTGTCGGAATACCCGATGAAGATGTAATAGTGCCCACTGCGGGCCCAGCTGCGTTCGGTGATGACCGGAATGCCGCGATCGAGCAGCCTCTTGATCAGCGTGGGATTTCCACTGAAGACTCGAGCTTCGTAGCCATTATCGCGCGCCCACTGCCACATGTTCTTGTAGGAGGTGCCCTTGTCCCAGATCCCCTTGGCGATCTGTTCCTGTTGGATCTCCTCGCCCCAGAACCGGGCGATCAGGCTGAGGGTGTTGGGGCCGCAGTAGTCCCGTCGCTGCTGGAGTGTCTCGACGTGGAGCTGCACCTCTGGCGTGTCCCCGGCAAGCAACTCCAGGCGGTGTTCGATGAAGGGTCGGTAGAGGCACTTGGGCGAGAGGCGGATCACCTTGCCCAGCGGTTCGGCCGCCTCCCTGGGTCGGTCGCGCGCTTCCAGCACCCTGGACAGGGCGAAGAGCGAGTAGATGCTCTCCGGGAAGCGGTCCAGCGCTCGACGGGCCAGCTCTTCGGCCTGTTCCAGTTCGCCCATCTCCAGCAGCAGGTGGACTCGCCGGTTCCAGTAGGCTTGCAGATGAGCGGCGTCGGGCTCGATCTGCTCCAGCAGCTCCCTGGCTCGCGGTCGTTCGTCGTCCATCCAGTGCAGACGCCCGTCCATGTAGATCGACTCCCACTCCGGGAGCGTGTCTTGCATCTGCTCCAGCTGTGCTCGGGCGCTGCGAATCCGATGAATGCCGCCGAGCAGGCCGCAGCGTAGGATTCCCAGGCGCGTGTCTTGCGCGACCAGCTCGGGATGGCTCTCCAGTCGCTTCAGCGCGTGCCAGGTCCGATCGTGGGTGATCAAGCGACGAATCTCGTGAGCCAGGCTCACCGCAAGCGGCGCCCCGCTGCGGAGCTGACGCCAGATCAGCGCCCGCATCCGCTTTGGCTGGATCAGCTGGTGCGCGTGCTGGGTCGTCAGGTCCAGCGCGTCGGTATTGGTCAGCCAGGCACGTTCATCGTCATGCGTCAGCGCCTTGAGATAGGCCTGTTGCTCGGTCAATGCGCAGGAGTCGACCAGTATCCGGAAGGCAGCGAGCTGTTTGTCGATCATCGAAGAGCTAGAAGACTACTATCTCCGATCAGGGCCAGCAACCATACCTGTGTTAGAATGCGATTCGCTCCATGAGCAGTCCCCTGTCCATCGAAGCCAAGCTGGAACAGACGCGCCGTCAGCTGCTGGATCTATCTCGTCGAAATCGGCTGCTGAACCACAAGAAGAACAATCGGGGGGCGCTGGAGATCGTCGACGAGCTGCCCGAGCTGATCTTCCAGATTCTGGTCGGCAAGGGCCGCAAGATGCAGTTCAAGGCGCTGGAGGAGGCTCCGCGGGATAGTCCGCTGCGGCCCTCCGAGACCGATGGAGAGCTGACCGAGGGGCCAGATCTGCCGCTGGCGCCGATCGCCGAGGAGAAAGCGGCGGCTGCCCGTCATGCCGACAGATATCTGCAGACCGCACTGGACGGCGTCGAACTGCAGAAACGGCTGGTCA
>PVBE011846824.1_pt1 | contig 16499 bp, 13 predicted proteins | sample 1631181 | NCBI WGS metagenome assembly PVBE01 (sample SAMN08397723, study PRJNA350692) | Marine metagenome, whole genome shotgun sequencing project. | isolation source: water | place: Pacific Ocean | collected 2012-04
CATGACTCGGGGTCGAGATGGGTTGCTACTCCTTCCTCGTACGGCTCTTTCATCCGCTACGTCTCATCAGCTTCTCCTGGCGCATCAGCAGCCCGTTGAAGAACCCCCGCTGTCGCCAGGCACGTGTCTTTCGCACGATCTCTGCGTTGCGAAAGCTTGCCCTAGCCGGCTAGGGCTGCCACCGCGCCTTGATCTCGCACGAAATCCACGCGTGGCTCCGCGGGAGTTCTTCAACGGGCTGCTAGCCTTGCGCGCATGCACCTGAACTGAGGGCCGCGGGCCAGTCCAGTAGCATCCTGGAGAGCCCGCGCTACGGCTTGGGAAAGTCGAGGATCTTCGAGTTGCCGAGGTGTGCAATCTGCTGCTCTCGGAAGTGGAAGACCCAGCGGACGTGATCGGAATCCGACTCTCCCGGCCGCTGGACATGACCGTACACCGTGAGCCGGTCTCCCTCGTCGAGCCAGCGTACCGGTGGCGAGAATTCCACCTCCCCGGCGCGCCAGGTCCCCACGAAGGCCTCGATCCCCTCGCGTCCCGCGTGGTGCCCGCCGACGAAGTCGTCCAGCACCCCGTCCTCGGCAAACACCGCACTCACCGCTTTCGGATCCGCCGCAGCCACTGCGGCCAGGTAGCGTCTGGCGATCTCTATCTTCTCCACGATCCTTCTCCTCGCTGCAGGGTGCGGCCCGTGAGCAGCACATCGACTGTACTGCTCTTCCGGGACTACAGGGTCTCCAGATACGCGATGACGTCCCGAAGATCGCGATCTGCAAGCGCGAGCCCCACAGGCGGCATGGAGCTGGTCGGCTCGGTCCGACTCGCAATATCGGCCAGCGCAATCTTCACGCGCTCGCCCGTTGTGACCCTCAGCAGCAGCTCGCGCTCGCGCTGCTCGACGAGCGTGCCCGTCACGACTGATCCGTCTCTTCGCGTGAGCGAGATCGTTGCGAAGCCCTCGACGATGTCCGCCTGGGGGACGAGCATCGACGACAGCAGGTGAAGGGTGCCTCGCTTGGCCACAACTCCGGCCAGCGCGGGGCCAATGCCCGCGCCGTGGCCCGCCGTGCCGTGGCAACGCTGACAATCGCCGCTTCCCTGGAAGACCAGCTCGCCCCGCGCCGGGTCACCCCCATCGAGTGCCCAGCTGTAGCGGGTGATGGGATCGGCTCCACGGCTGGCACGCCATGCATCGAGCCGCGCGCGAAGCGCGGGATCGTCGCGGCTCTCGACGGCCTCGATCAGCTCCAGCTGCACAGCGGTTGGCAGCGTCGAAGCCCGCAAGCGCTCGAGTGCGAGCGCCAGCCGCGCATCGGCCGCGGGCGTGCCGAGGCGCGCCAGGGAGGCGAAGGCGCGCTGGCGCTCGATCAGGGAAGACCGGTCGTCGATGGCCTCGATCGCTGCAAACGCTCTGCTGGGCTGCAGTCGGATCAGCACGTCACGCGCCTCCGCGCGCAGCAGCGGAGCGTTCGAGTCGAGGGCCGTGCCGGCCGCCTCCCGCGCCGCGGCCCTCGCGCCGGGACGCGATTCCAAGGCATGCAGGGCGGCTACGCGCCGTGAGACGGTCGCTCGATCATCCCGAATCAAGCCGAGCAGCTCGGAGTCTTCGAGGGGAATGCGTCCGTACGCGCTGGCCACCTCCAGCGCACGGTCGCCGAGGTCGTCGTCCCGAACCAGCGCCAGACCGTATTCGTCGAGCGCGGCGTACACCACCTCGGTGGAGCGCTGCGCGAGCGGCCTGTACCAGCCCATGGCGAGGTCGCGCGGCTGGGGCGCCGTGAAATGCCCGAGCGACTCGAGTGCCATTCGTCGCATCGACGCCGGGTTGTCGACATCCACTGCATGGGCGGCCAAGGCCACAGCCGCAGCCCGGCTGCCGACCGCAAGGGCTGCCCCGATCACCCGCCGATGAAAGGCCTGGCTGGTTTGCCGGTCATCAGCGCGAAAGCCGTGTTGGGTTCCGGCCAGCGCCGCAAGAGCCGGCAACGCCGCTCGGATCGGGACATCGTAGATTGCACGCGCGGCCTCGACGCGAAGCGCCGGCTCCGGATCGATCAGAAAATCCGCAACGCGCGGGTCGGCGGCACGACGCAGCACGAGCAGCGCGCCGAGACGCACCGCCTGGGAGGGGTCTGCCCGCAGCGCCCACATAGCATCCAGATCGCCGATGCGATGCAGCGCGAATACCGCGCCGTGACGCAGGAATACATCCTCGTCGGCATTCTCGCGAAGCAGTGTGACCAGCGGCTGCACGGCCCGCATCGCTCCCAGCTTGCCCAGGGACTGGGCGGCAAAGAAGCGAACGCGCGCGCTGGGATCTGCGAGCAGATCGATCAGCTCGTCCAGCAGCCAGCCGGCGGCCGTTTCGCCCGCCGCCTTTACCGCCTGGGCACGCAATTCGTCATTGCCGTCCGCCCATGCCAGGTCCTTCCAGCCCGCCTGCTCGAGAGCGGTAGCGCCGAGCTGCGTGAGCCCCCAGATCCCGTGGATGCGCGCGATCAAGGGCGCCTTCGAATCGGCCGCGGCCGAGGCCAATACCTCCACTTCGCCGCGTTCCGCCAGCTCGAATTGGGCGCGCTGTCGGATGCGCTGGTCGGCATGTCCGAGCAGCGCACCCAGCACGCCCGGCTCGCGGTCCTTCATGCCCTCGCGCGCGAGACGCGCGGCCTCGGCGACCCGGGGATCGCCACGGGCCTCGTCGTGGCTAGCGACCATGATCGACTGGGTCTCGCCGATCTGGCTGTAGCGCGCGACGTGGATGCGACCGTCGAAGCCGAAGCTCAAGTCGGTCGCGATCACGCTGGCGATGAAGTCTCGGGAATCCAGCATCTCGAAGCCGGCGCCCCTCGGCTCCAGCTTAAATGCCCGAACGCCGCTCCGAGCGATTTGATACGCATAGTCACAGACAAAGAAGTAGCCCTGGTAGCTGTCGGGCAGTCCCAGGCCGGGATAATGGAGGAGGCCAGAAGGACCTGCGCCGAGATAGTCGATGGGTGGCAGGATCCAGGCGGGCTGGCCCGGATGTCGGGTTTCCCAGAGCCGCTCTGCGTTCCAGGGACCAAGTACATAGTCGCCGATCAGGCTCTGATAGGGCATTGCCCAGCCGCTGTCGCCACCCTCGACGACGTAGACGATGCGCGCCCGATCGCCGCCGTCCCCGTTGTTGTCGACGGTAAAGAGGTTGCCGAACTCGTCGAAAGCCAGCTCCTGGGGGTTGCGCAGGCCCTCCGCGAACACCTCGAGCTGCGACCCATCGGGGTTCATCCGAAACACCGCGCCACGGCCCGGCCCGAGGGACGACTCGAGGCGCCTCCCCTCGTGAGTCGTCACGTTGTAGCCGCGATCACCGACGGAGAAGTAGAGCAACCCGTCGGGTCCCCAGACGAGTCCATGCATGTCGTGCCCCATCAGCGAGGTCTTCACGCCAAAACCGGTGTGAAGCTTCTCGGGTGCGGCGGCTTCGGGTCGATCTTCGGGCGCGTGCAGGCGCCAGATGTTGGGGATGTTGAGGTACCAGACATCATCGCCGCGCACGATGATCCCAGCGCCGATCCCGTCCAGCACATCGTTGAATGTGGCGAGCTCGGTGCGGCGGTCGGCGACACCGTCTGCATCCGTATCTTCCAGTCGTACGATCTTGTCCGCTCGGGCCGTGAAGTGATCGGGGTCTTCGAAGCTGCCCGCTGCCAGCCACTTCTGGATGTAAGCGTGCCGGTCCTCGACGCTATGCGAGGCGAGGTCGTCCTCCAGCCAGAACGCGCTAGCTCGGTTGTCCTCGGCGCCACCGTATACACGGTCGCTCTCCGCGACCCAGACGCGATCCATCTCGTCGACATGAATTGCGACCGGCGGCCCAGTGATCAGTATCTCGTCGAAGACGCGCTGGGCCATGCCTTCGGGTAGCTCCGCGGGGCAGCCGGTCACGGCACAGACGAGGGAATCGAAGAGCCCGGCCGGCACCTGCCTGGCGACGACGGAAAAGGGTGCGTTGTACACGCGCGAGTACCAGAAGGAGACGAGCAGCCACACGACCGTCAGCACGAGCAGGAAACCGAGGACGAAGCGGCTCGCGCGGCGCGCCCTCCCCCCTCGAGCGCTCATGCACTCTCCCAGCTTCGACTGGAGGCCGAGCGCGCGATGGCGTCCAGCAGCCGCTGGTTGCGCAGGCCGTCTGCGAAATCGGGCTTCGGCTGCTCGCCCGAAGCAATGGCGTGAACGAAATCGACCACGGTGTGGGTGAAGGTGTGCTCGTACCCGATGATATGCCCCGGTGGCCACCAGGCTTCGACGAATGGATGAGTGGGGTCCGTGACGAGCACGCTGCGGAAGCCGCTGTCTGGCCCCTTCTCCTCGTAGATCTCGAGCTCGTTCATGCGCTCGAGGTCGAAGGCGAGGCTGCCGAGGCTGCCGTTGATCTCGAAGCGGTTGTAGTTCTTTCGTCCCGGTGCGAAGCGGCTGCCCTCGACCGTGCCGATCGCACCATTCTCGAAGCGCAGCAGAGCCAGAGCGGCGTCATCGACATCGACGGGCCCCATCCCGCTGCCGTCCAGGAGCGGACGTTCGCCGATGAAGGTCTCCAACAGGCCGCTCACCTCGCTGATCTCGCCCACCAGGAAGCGCGCGAGGTCGATCGAGTGCGAGACGATGTCACCGAGCGCGCCGCTGCCCGCCTTGGCCTTCTCGAGGCGCCAGACACGCGGAGACGCTGGATCGACGATCCAATCCTGTAGATAGACGCCGCGGTAGTGACGGATCCGGCCGATGCGGCCCGTCTCGATCATGCGCTTCGCGAGCTGGACCGCGGGCGCCCTTCGGTAGTTGTGACAGAGCATGTGTGTGACACCGGCCCGGTTCACGGCGTCGAGCATCCGGCGCGCTTCGTCCACCGTGTTTGCCAGCGGCTTCTCGCAGAGGATCGCCTTTCCGGCCTTCGCCGCGGCCAGTGCGATGGCCTCGTGTGAATCGCCGGGTGCGCAGATGTCGATGACGTCCACGTCGCTGCGTCCAACGGCGGACTCCCAGGACGTGCTGTGCTCCTCGAATCCAAGGCGCCGGGCCGCCTCCGCGACGGCCGCCTCGTTGCGCCCACAAACGACCTTCAGCACGGGGGTGCGCGGCAGGTCGAAGAAGTGTGCGGCCTGTCGCCAGGCGTTCGAGTGCGCCCGGCCCATGAATTGGTAGCCGATCATCGCGACGTTGAGTGCCTTACCCATCTGCGCTCCTCAGCTCCGATAGGCCTGGCGGCCGACACCCTGGACGGGGATGCTTTGAGCGGGTAGCACGTCAGCCTGCAGCGCGTGCATGCAGGCCGCAGCGCGGTCGATGTTGCGGGTAAAGGCGATGGACCCCTTCAGGATAGGCAGCAGTGCATCCCTCTCCTGCACGCGTGCGTGCGGGTACTCGTGCTCGACGATCAGCGGTGTCTTGGTGATCTCGAGATCGAGCAGCTCGCGCGCGGCGAGCTGGTGATCGAGCCAATCGACCGTGCGATTCTGGAGATAGGCGAGAGGATCATGTCGCGCCGTGCCGGGAAGCTCGTGCTCACACAGCACGGACTGCTTCCGCCACGCGTTGGCCTGATCGACGGGATCCGCCGACGGCTTTCCGTCGATCCAATCTCCGCGCCCGAGCGTCTGGCCGCCATAGCCCCAGGTCGCCACGCCCTTTGCGTCGAGCACCTGCCCCTTCACGTGAAAGCCCGAGATCAGGAATGCGTAGCCCTCATCCCGCAGTACCTGAAAGATCGAGCGCGTATCCTGTCCCATCAGAATGGCGTGGGACGGGTCGTAGTGGATGCGAAACTGGTCGCCGACGCCGTGCCGCTCGCAGATGCGGTGCAGCGCGATCCAGGTTCCCGGCGTGTAGGCGATGTTGTTGAGGAAGCAGTCCGCGGTGGTCCAGCCGGGCATCGGGCACTGCTCGATGCGGTACTCGAGTCCGCGCGCTTTCGCCTCCTGCAGCAATGGAACGAAGTTCGCCTCGAAATCGACGAGATTCTCGTCCATCGACAGCCGCTGGTTGCGTCCTACGAAGCCGCACACCGCCGGCGCATCCAACAGCACTGCGGCGTCGAACACCCGCAGCATGAAATCGTGCTTCCCCGAACGGATCGCGTCGTTGCCGTGAAGCATGTTGTCGAAGTAGCCGATGTCGGCGATCCGAACCCCGGTCGCCTTCACGGCGGCCTGGACCCGCGCCGCGCGCTGCTTCGTGAAGGGCGCGCGAAGGTCGAGGGTGTTTGCGACGGGGTCGAGCATCGCCTCGGCGGGCACGTCCGATTCGCTCGGATGCAAGGCGCTGGCGAGCTGAATGCACTCGACGTCGAGCTCGGATGCGAAGTCGAGCCACTCTTCGATGGCGACGTCGGGGTCGGCGTCGCGCTTCTCGCGCGGAGTCAGCTCCTGAAGCGCTGCGGTCAACACACCGACAGGCATGAATTGAGGCTCGAAGGGCTTCACCGCTGCGGGCTTCCCGGCCATGCTCGACTCCCCTCTGGCGTCCTACCCCGGCTCAGCCGGAGCGCTGGCGCCCCCACTGGCGTTGCATGAAGGACAGCCCCTCCCTTGCCAATGTCTCCTCGTCTTCGAACATCGGCCGCCAGATCCTGGTGGCTGCAGCCAGGCTCGCAAGCGTTCCGCCAAAGGCCTCGATGGTCAGCCAGCCGTCGTAGCCGGCGCGGTGCAGCGCGTCGAAGGTCTCGTCCCAACGAACCTGACCCTTGCCCGGGGTACTGCGGTCGTTCTCCGAGATGTGGACGTGAGCGATGGCCTGGCTGACTCGGCCGATCGCTGAGGCGGGATCCTTTTCCTCGATGTGTGCGTGAAAGCTGTCGTAGTGGATGCCGACGTTGTCGCGATCGACCTCGCGGACGAATCGCAGCGCATCGTCCGCGCAGTTCAGCAGGTAGATCTCGAAGCGATTCAAGAACTCGACGGCCAGCGAGATCTCCTTCTCGGCGGCGTAGCCCGCGGCGTGCTGCAGGGCGGCAACACTCCTCTCCCATTCATTCTTGGTTGGGGCTGCACCGCTGAACCGACCGAGCGCAGCGTGCAAGGGCCCGCCGATGAGCGTCGCGCCCAGCGCCTCCGCACAGTCGACCGCGTGCTCCAGTCCACGCAGCGCGGCCGCGCGGATCGTCGGGTCGGACGAAATCGGGTCCTCGTCGGGTCCCATGACCTTCACACCCGTGCGCTCGAGACCGATGTCGTCGAGCCGTCGCCCGAGCCGCACCAGCGCTTCGGGCGACGCACCGACACCGAAGAGCGGCACCTCGACGCCGTCGTATCCCATCTTGCGCAGGCGCTCGTAGAGTGGCAGCCAGCCCTCGAGCGTCGCGTCGTCGGTCCACAGAAAGAGGTTCATACCGAACTTCATGGGCTCAACTCTTTGTTCGGTTGGTCCGGTTCATCCGGTTCATCCGATTGGTGGCTCGAAGAGGCCTCTCGATCGAGTCGCAGCGGACTCATCGGATGTTTAGTATCTTCGCCACCCGCCTGCCAGAGCACTCCGGAGCCGAGGCCCGCCGCTCCGACGAATCGGATTGGAGTTGCTCCCTATTTGGCACCCGGCGCTGTGGACTCGATCCCGACCTCTGCCGGGGGGCATCTGTGCTTCCATGAACGAGCGCAGCAGATCTGCGCCGCTGGCTGCTGAAATGCCTTCCTCGACACTGCCGGAGAGATCGGGTATCACCTGAACGGCGTCCCATCGGAGCACCGACCCACCCCGAGACAGCCCTCAGACGACAGAGAATAGATAATAGATGCCAGCGGTTGGGTCCGAGCGGCGACCCCTGAGACCTCGTGAACCGCGCCCTGACCATCCATTATTCGGTAGTCGGAAAAGCAGGAGAAGGGGATGGAGAAGATCCGAATTGCGATCGCCGGCGTCGGGAACTGCGCCAGCTCGCTCGTACAGGGACTCGAGTACTACCGGGACAAGCGCCCCGAGGACGCGATCGGACTCATGCACTGGGAGATCGGCGGCTACCGTCCCTTCGACATCGAGGTCGTGGCCGCCTTCGACATCGACGAGCGCAAGGTGGGAAAGGATGTAAACGAAGCCATCTTCGAGCTGCCCAACTGCACTACGGTGTTTTGCGAAGAGCTCCCCAAGGCAGAAGTACAGGTCCAGATGGGGCGGGTCATGGACGGTGTCGCAGAGCATATGGAGCAGCATCCCGATGCGCGCACTTTCCTGCCTTCGGATGCGCCCGAAGCAACCCGCGAGAAGATCGTTCTTTGCCTGGATCAATCGCAGGCCGATGTGCTCATCAATTATCTCCCGGTGGGCAGTGAAAAGGCCGCTCGCTTCTACGCCGAGTGCGCGCTCGAGGCCGGTGTAGCTCTCGTCAACTGCATGCCCGTCTTCATCGTCAGCGACCCCGAATTCGCCCAGCGCTTCGCAGACAAGGGCCTCCCCATCGTGGGCGACGACATCAAGGCGCAGCTCGGCGCGACCATCACCCACCGCATTCTCACCGACCTCTTTGCCAAACGCGGTGTCAAGCTCGAGCGCACCTATCAGCTCAACACGGGAGGCAACACCGACTTCCTCAACATGTTGAACCGCGATCGGCTGGTTTCCAAGAAGGAATCGAAGACAGAGGCCGTGCAGTCCGTGGCGGTCGATCGCATCGACGACGAGAACATCCACATAGGCCCCAGTGACTACGTCGCCTGGCAGAATGACAACAAGGTCTGCTTCTTGCGCATGGAGGGTAGACTCTTCGGCGACGTCCCGATGAATCTCGAGCTGCGGCTCTCGGTCGAGGACTCACCCAACTCAGCCGGGGTCTCGATCGACGCTATCCGCTGTGCAAAGCTCGCCCTCGACAGGGGCGTGGGAGGCCCCCTCCTCTCGCCTTCCTCCTACTTCATGAAACATCCACCCGAGCAGTACACCGACGATGAAGCCCACACCCGGACGCAGGACTTCATCGCCGGACGCCGGGACGTCTGATCGGGCACGCACCTCGTGATCGTCGCCGGGCGGGCAGCCGTCCAGCGAGTGGGGGTCTTGCCAAGCGGCGCTCGCGCCGAAGCGTGAGGTCCGGCATGGAGCCGTGCGCTCTGCAGATCTCAGCGCGGCAAGGTGTCCGGAATGTAGTCGAGCCGATAGAGATTCTTCACGTTGCCGTGCAGCATCTTCTTGACTTCCGTCTTCGGCACCCCGCGAAAGACGCGCTCGATGGTGACCCGCGAGTTCGGCCAGTCAGAGCCGGAGTGGGGGAAGTCCGTAGACCACATGAGATGGTCGACATTCATGCGGTGCCGCAGCTCGATCCCGACAGTGTCGATCATGAACGCGGCCCAGAAATGCCGGTGGAAGATATCACTCGGCATCCCCTTCATCTTCTCATGGGCGTTGGTGAAGAAGCGATAGCGCAAGAACATGTCGTCGGTCTGCTCGAGCAGCGTCGGGATCCAGCCGATATTCGCTTCGACCAGCGCCACATTGATATCGGGGAAGCGGTCGAACAACCCCGAGAAGAGTAGGTCTGTCGTGACCGGAATCGTGTGGACCCCGGCTTTGGTCGCGCCCACTCCTCCGAGGAAGGCCAGGTCCGTAAAGCTGCCACCAGGCCGGCCCTCCAGGACATGGGGGCGCATGAAGCTCCCGATGTGCACGACGAGGGGGATCTGGGCCTCCGTCGCGATTTCGTAGAAGCGGTCGTCGTCATTCGAGAAGTCGTAGCTGCCCCCCGGATAGCGCGAGATCACGGCGCCCCGGTGGTCGTTCTTGATCGCCCACTCGAGTTCTGCCACGGCGTCGTCGAGACCCGTGGTGGGGATGATGGCCTGAGGGATGAGACGACCATCCGATCCGGCGCAGAACTCAGACAGCCACTCGTTGTAGGCGCGCACGCAGAAGCGCTGCAGCTCGGGGTCGTCGGTGTAGGTGCTGGCGCCCTTGAGGGTGACGCTCGGATACTGCACCTGAGCGTAGATGCCGTCGATATCGAGGTCTTCGAGTCGCGCCTCGGGCTGCCAACAGCCCGGGCGAATGTCTTCGTAGGTGCGTCCGAAGGGGTGGAATTGGAGATAGGAGAGACCGGAGGCGACGGTCAGGCCCACGGGTTCGGGGGGCTTGCCCTCATCGAATTGCCAGAAGTCACCCTGTTCCGTGTGCTGCACCCGGGGCACTCGGTCCTTCAACTTGGCGGGCGCCCGGGAGATCCACAGGTCGGGCGGCTCCTGCACGTGACCGTCCGAGTCGATAATGGGGTAGTCGATACTGTGGAAGTCGTGAAAGAGTTCGCTTGCCTCGGCCATGGTGCTTCTCCCTGTGAGCGTTTCTTGTGAACGGTTCTTGTGAACGGTTCTTGTGAACGTTGTGTGAACATTGCCGACGAGCGAGCCCGCCGCCGCCCGATTGGGAACGCTCTCCCGCCGGACGGCAGCGCGTTCGATCAATCGTAGACGATGACCTGGCGGGCAGCTTCGCCCTTGCGCATCAGATCGAACGCATCGTTGATGTCTTCGAGCTCGATGCGGGAGGAGATGATCTCGTCCAGATACAAACGGCCGTCGAGATAGAACTCGATGTATTTCGGCATGTCGAAGCGAAAACGGTTCGAGCCCATGAAGGAGCCGGTGACGTTCTTCTCCTGCAGAGTGATGTCCGCCGCAGAGATCGGCACCATCTCCGTAATCGGCACGACGCCCACCAGGACCGCCGTTCCGCCGCGACCGGTCATCGCAATGGCCTGCTGCACCGTACGACCCAGCCCGATGCATTCGAAGACGAAGTCCGCACCGCCGCCGCTGAGATCCTGAACCGCCGCGACAGGATCTCCGTCCGTGGCGTCCACGAAGTGGTTTGCGCCGAGCTTCGTGACGAGATCGGACTTCCAGGCTTGAGCATCGACCGCGATGATCTTGCCGGCGCCTCTGATCCGCGCCCCTTGGAGCGCGGAGAGACCCACGCCCCCGCAGCCGATGATGACCACGCTCGCGCCGAGCGGGATATTCACTGTGTTGAGCGCAGCACCGAGCCCGGTCGTCACGCCACAACCGATCAGCGAAGCCCGATCGAGCGGCATGTCGTCTCGGATCTTGACCAGCGACCGCTCGGGGCAAAGCATCTTTTCCGCAAATGAAGCGAGGTTCACGAACTGCCCAATCTGCTCTGCGCCCTTCGAGAGCCGCGGCCCCAACGCTGGGTCACGAGGCGCAAACTGAATCGGACACAGATAGGGTCGGCCCCCAGTGCAGAACTTGCAGACTCCACACCACATCGAAACACAGCCAATGACGTGATCGCCTTCGACGAAGTCAGCGACTCCAGCGCCGACCTTCTCGACGATGCCCGCAGGCTCGTGGCCGAGGATGCAGGGCGGCGGCAACGGGATGTCCCCGGTCATGATGTGGAGATCGCTGTGACAGATCCCAGAAGCGGAGGTCTTGACCAGAACTTCGCCGGGTCCGGGATCATCGATATCGACTTCCTCGATCTCGAGGGGGGCATTCTGTGCCCGCATCACCGCTGCTTTCATGAGGGTTCTCCTATCCTTGGTCCTTCACCGGGCCGCTGCGCGATGTGCGAGTCCGCGGGCAGGCGGGAACCGGTCGGCGTCGGTGCGATCATCATCACTTCCTGTCCTGGGTTTGCGGTCGCGGTTGCGATCATTCTCACCGCTCTTCATTCGACGCTCTCGGCGACGTCACCCGAATCCGCTCTCGGTCGCGAGCTCCAATGCCTCGACCAACATGAGCTCGTACGGGTTGTCCACGGCGGAGCCAGCGTCCGAGATCCCCATCGCTTCGAGGCGGTCATAGGTCGAGATCATCAGCGCAACCGTCCGGAACCCGGCGTATACCCGGTAGTAGGGCAGATCGCGGACAGCTCGACCCAGCTGAGCCTCGTACCACGAGACCTGTTCGGACTGGGTCAGCTCGCCCGGCAGCCGCTCGACACCAGACCCTTCGTGCACGAAATGGTCGACACCGAGCCACCAGGCCAGATCGACCTCCGGTGGCAGGATGGCGGCGCCCTCCCAGTCTACGATCGACTGGCAAGTCCCCTTGTTGTCGAAGATCATGTTCTGGATTCGGGCGTCGCCCCAGCTGAGCGCAGGCGCCGCTTCGCGCGGCCGTTCGTGCTCCAGCCAACGCAGGCTTCTTTCGAGCAGTGCGTTCTCCCGGCAAGCGGGAATCGATTCCAGGTAGTTGCCCCACAGCTCCAGCTGGCTCTTCATGCGCGAGTCCGCACCCGATGCCGATTCCGACGCGCGATCGAGCCAGGCAAGCCCGGCCCGTCGCCAGTCGACGCGATGCACTCCGGCCATGCCCGCCAACCCGGTCTCGACGTGATTTCGCCGCACAGACGGACTCGCCTGGTCCTTGAAGAACCCCGCTTCCACGTAGCTCGGGAAGTCCGGCAGGACGCGACCTTCGACGAACTCCATCACGAAGAACGGGCGTCCCAGCGGCATGTCTGTCGGTTCGCTGGCGACGACTTCGGGGGCGAGCCGAAATCCAGCCTCGGCGAGACCGCGCAGCACCCGACACTGTGTCTCGATCGATGAGGGGACGGCCGACTTCTGCACGGGATAGATCGCCGGTCCCATTCCTGCGCGGCGCAGGACGTAGCGCACCTCGGACTCAGGCTGGCCGCCCTCGACCGACGCCCGAAAGAAGATCGTCTCGTTGCTGAATCCCGATTTTGGAGATTCGAGCTCGCCCACCGTGAGCGGCGCGGTGGAAGCGAACTGATCCGTGAGCCATCGCCCGAGATCCTCGACCCGAACCTCGCTAGATGAGGACATAGGCTCCCCACCGATAGGAGTCGGCGTTGTACAGGACCCAGCGTCGGCTGATTCGGAATCCGCCCTCGACACGCAGGAGCGTGTCTTTGCGGGAGCCTACGATCGTCTGCTCGCGTCCTGCCTTGAAGCGGTTCAGCAGGAACTTGGAATCGACTTCGAAGCGATCTCGATCTCCGCCATGCCGCACATCGAAGTTTGTCAAGAGACGCTGCGTAAACCAGGGCGGGTTTTCGGTATGCGCCTTGCCCGACAACAAGCGCCCCACCCTTTGCGTAAGCTCCGGCAATCGGCTGAGCGTCATCTGCAGCTCGGCTTCGCCGCTCAGCTCCTTGGATGGATCCCAGTCATCGTCGAGACCCTCGGCCTGGCGAAATCTCCTGATCGGAACCCGATACTCGGCATCCTCGCAGAACAAGCTGAGCCATTCGGCATATCGCCGCTCGTCCAGCAGCTGTGCCTCACGAATCAGGAACCGCACGACCTCGAAATGCTCTTCGAGTTCGACTTCGATTCGATCTTGCCCAGCGGACGATGTCGCCGACATGAATCAAGCTCCCGCAGCCGCGGCGACTTGACGACGCCAGCGACTGTAGAAGGCACGATGACCCGCCTCCGACAGCGGATGCGCGTGGAGGCCAGGCAGCTCCGGGTCGGTCTTCTCGGTGCCCAGACCGACACCGGTAAAGAAATCCATCTTGCTTGCCGCCGGCCCCGACATGCCCGCGACGACGGTGGCCCAGTTCTCGGCATCGTCCGGCTCGAGCAGACCATCGGGACCGAAGACGTCCAGATAAGCGGCGAACGAAGTCTGCCGAACCTCGTCCGGCATGTCCTCGTAGCCCAGCACCCAACACCAGGATTCACATCGATCGGGGCCCTTCGGCAGGGTCAGACGCAGGCATGAAGCGCCGGGGAGGATCGATAGATTCGGAAAGATCGTGCAGGTATTCATGCGCAATCGCGATCGCAGATCTCCCAGTCGCTGTACCGCTTCCGGCTGGATGCCGCGATAGTATTCACCCACCTTCGGCCGTTCGAGCCAGCGCGGTTCGACGGGAAGATAGGTATCGGAGGGGAGGTTTTCTGGCATCACAAAGGTGTTGAGGGCGTGACCTTGAGGCGTTGCGACGAAGCGAGCGACTTCGTCAGTGACCATCATGCCGATGGCCTGTCCGAGCCCTGGGTTGAGCTTCACGGCGGAGGCGTGTGAGGCCGCGACGTGATAGAAATCGCCGGTCATGTTCTCCGCCGGGATCTTCCAATTGGACTCCAGCTCCCACTTGTGGGGGCCTCCGATGATGACCATTCCCCCCTCACGGCGCCCAAGCATCGTCTCCAGGTAGAAACGCGCGTCACCCAGGAAGTCTTCCAGCGGCTCGGCTTCCGCATCGAAGGTGGCGAAGATCAGGCCCAGATAGGTTTCGACCTTCGCCGCTTTGGCCAGGCCCAGCTTGGACTTGTCGACCTTCCAACCCAGAGTCTGCTCCGTGGGAACGCCTTTGAGATCGCCGTCGAGACCGAAGGACCAGCCGTGATAGGTACAAGTCAGGCGACTCGTGTTGCCGCGATCCGCGCGGCACAGCGTTGCCCCTCGGTGGCGGCAGATGTTCGCGAGCACGTGAATCCGCCGATCTTCGGTCCGTGTGACAATCACGTCCTGCTCGCCGAGGCGAGATCGAACGAAGTCTCCGGGCTTGGGAATCTCGCTCTCGACTCCAACGAACTGCCAACATTTCATGAAGACGCTTTCGCGCTCGATCTCGTAGACCTCACGACTCGAGAAGATCGCACCGCTGATATACGAACCATCGGGCCGAACCCAGCGGTCAACGTCTGTCATCGAAAATGTTCCGGGCTCCACGGGGGCTCCTTCGTCGCTGTAGCTCATCCCAGACGAAGTGACTATGTGATGGTGAGTATTTTGTAGTGACTATGTGATCAAGAATCCATGCGATCAAGAGACCAGGTCGAAGCGAGTCATCGTTCGCATGAATTCCGACTCGGGAAATCCCTGCCACGCAAAGGCCCGGTGCGCTCTGAACGAAAACATGACCTGATCCGGAAACTTGCCCACGATCTCGATATTGTATTTGTGCGCAAACGCTTTACCCAGCGTCTCGAGCAGCTCGGGATCCGACTCTTCCCTGGCTTCGCCCTTGAGGATCACGACCATGTCCGCGCTCTCGAGATGGACCGAGGCCTGCCCCGTGCGAGCGATATGTCTGGCTTTCAGTGACGTGCTCGGCGTGCTGAAGTAGAAGACGTCCTCGACGAATACGCCCCAGACCGGCATCGGATGCGGCGGTCCGCTCCGGGGTGACGTCACCACCCAATAACTTCGAGCAGAGTACATCTTGTCCTGCACCCAGCTCCATTCGAGTACTGAGCCCTTCCCGCCGTCGGGCGCCCATTGATCGAAGGCCTCGCCCATCTGCGGACGAACACCTTTCGGTTCAGACATGAATACAAATCTCCCGAGAGTCACTCATTTCGCGACGTCCTTGTCCGTCATGAAGCCCAGCTTTTCATAGGGACCGATGAATCCGGTCTCGTGAAATCCATGGCCGAGATGGAGACCGATCCGAGGGTCGTCGATCCCGAAGCGAGCCAGGTTCTCGACGTAGAGCATGTGGGCCCACTTATCCAGATCGTCTAGATCTCGCTCGATGTAGTCGTACCAGTCGCTACCCATGTACTTGCCATGGCGCCATTCGTCCTCGACGCCGTAGCCAGTGCCCACGGACAGGTAACAGCGCTTGAGCGGCGTCGCCTCGACGCAAAAACCGCCGCCCGGCGCTTCGGGAAAATCGATGACGGACCGGGCCACCGTGCGCGTTCCGCTCACGAACTCGTGTCTGGGCACCGGTTCACCCAGATCCTCGATGTCCCGCTCCGGATCCTTCCAGATGCGCACGGCCTCCTGCATGTGCCGGACGCCTTCGTTCGTTTCGTGCAGCATGTAGAGAAGCGCGAAATCGTCGAATTGCATCGTGGAGTAGTTCCACATGCCGGAGAGGCGGAGCTGACTCTGGTGCCCATCATCCTCGCGAATCCCACCGGGCTCCGGTTCTCCGACCGGGCGGACACCCCATGAGTGGTCTCGATAGGCGTTCCAGGTATCGGGAGACAGCGCGATCTCGCGACCGGGAACCCGGATCGTCCCGTGCCAATGGCCCACCTGGGAGTAGCGCTCTGTATCGATCAGAATGCGTCCGTTCTCTCGGATGAAATGCCGGGGCTCCAGATAGGCCGGAATGCTCGCCGTGTACACGAGGTCTGCGCTCACGCCGGAATCTGGGTCATCGACCTCGATGCGGAGCTTCCGCAGCGGCTCCAGAACCTCGACGCGCATCGGACCCACCCGGGTGTCCATCCTGTCGTCGAGATGACGCGAAGCGCGGACCGCACGGTGCTTGCGGCCTTCGACGATGCAGAAGAATGCATCCTGGACGCCCAGATTCGGATACTGGCCGAAGCCGCAGGAGAGGAACGCGCCGCCGTCTTCCTCGCCGAATCCATGGCCAGTGAAGTAGTAGCGATCGTAGAAGTTCCGATCGCTAGTTCCCGCATGCCGCAGCGGCAGACCCACCTGATGGATCTGGTAGTCATCAGACGGAGTGAGGAGGACGTTCTCCTGCTTGCTCTTGAACAGCGTGGTCACTGGGCACTCGGCGTTGGTGAGACGCATCGGGCATAGCCAAGATCGCGGAGTGCCGTCAAGTCGCATTCCGCA
>PVBE012783202.1_pt1 | contig 16499 bp, 12 predicted proteins | sample 1631181 | NCBI WGS metagenome assembly PVBE01 (sample SAMN08397723, study PRJNA350692) | Marine metagenome, whole genome shotgun sequencing project. | isolation source: water | place: Pacific Ocean | collected 2012-04
CGTTAGTCAATATCCGGCCCCCGAGGGGGCCACTTACCACGGAGAGGTGGCCGAGCCCGGTTTAAGGCGGCAGACTCGAAATCTGTTGTGCGGGCAACCGTACCGGGGGTTCGAATCCCTCCCTCTCCGCCAAACAGTCATCACGAACCTTCTCTCTGCTATACGTTGTGCCCTTTTCCCCCGGCAAATGGGGTCTTTCGGGCACTGTTCCGGTAAACTCCAAATTCTCTACGGCCATGGAATAGGGGTAATTTGATCCCAGAAGCCTGTCCTGGTCCAGCGAATTTTAATCTTCAAATTGCTCGAAGATTCTCACTCAAAAACCGAGAATCATTTTCTTTTTCGGCAAAACGGATCGACTTGAACAGAATGCTCTAGATCTGGCACGGGGAAAAACAATCCCAGCACCGAGCAAACGCACCCGTAGCGAGCCGATTACGACAGTTCTTAATTCATTTACTATGCAGCTCGCTTCAGGGTGACAATCGGAAGGTGCCGTCTTCCCGAGTGATGGCTGACTTTCAGTCGAAAGGTGGCGCCGCGCTCTCCTGAAGCGGGTGCTTTGGAAGAGGCACCAGCCGGCCATCTTGCCCTCGGCACAAATCTGGAGTGCTGACGCGCCGGTTTCATTCCGCCATGGATCTCATCGGGGGTTAGGCCACAAAGGGCGGAGTGCGGTCTGTGCCGGTTGTACCAGTCCGAGAAGAATGCCAGCTCACGGCGGAATGTCTCCTCCCGGATTGGCACCAGAATCACGTCCATGCACTCGCTTTTCAGGCTTCCGATGAAACGCTCGATAACTGCAATGCTTCCCTTTTTCCCCACGGCGCCAAAGCGAGGCCGAATTTCTTTTTGCCTGCACCAGTCCTTGAAACTCTCGCACCAGAACTGCTTGCCCTTGTCGCAGATCAGGTATTTTGGTTTGGCACTCTCTTTTTTGATCGTTCGGTTCAAAAGGGATTGCATTGCAGCGGAGGAGGGGTTCTCCTTGAATACCCCGATAGCCAGGACGCTCCGGGAGCAGTGATCCAGCACGACCCCCACCCACCAGCAGAATGGCCAGTGCTGCGGAAGCGAAAACGGAGACCATGACGTCCAGAATCCAGAAGAAGTTGGTACCACAGTGAGATCCACATGCCAGATGTGATTCGGCACCCTGGCCGTAACCACATGGCCGGGAGGATCTTCATCATCTCCTGGATCCGGAATTCTCTCTTCTTTGAGGATTCGCCCAACGGTCGTCGCTCCCAGGTGCAGCCCCGCCCTGCAAAGGGTGTCGGCGATTCGTACCTTTCCCATGGTGGGGCACAGGGTCTTGAGCCGCTGAACAAGGTAGCGCACGAAATTGGGATACCTGTTGACCGGCCCGGAAAGCTGAAGCAGCGCGGCCTGTCCGCCCTCATCGAGGCGGGCCGACCAGGAAGCAATGGTAGCCGCCGCGACCCGGAAGGTGTCCGCAGCCTGCTTTAGCGACCAGCCCTGGGCGGCACGCAACTCGAGAATGGCCATTCTCTCGCAGGGATCATAACGGGGCCGGCGATGGGGAGTGATGCGATCCATCCTGGCGTCCTTGATGCGGATCTCTTCTTGAAGAAGCGCGCGCTCCTCTCTCAGGCGCTCGTTCTGCGCCGTCAGCCGCTCGCGGCGGCGTTTGTGGCCAGCAGCCATTCCTCGGGCATGGACGATAGAGAAATGGGCCAGGGAGATCGTATGCAGGACCGCTGACTTCACATGATGGTGCCAGTTCCTGGGGAGGGGAATTCGAGGGTGAGTTTGTTTCACGGGCATAATGGCCTCCGAAAATAGTACCGACTACTGGATTTCGGAGGCTAGCATAAATGCTGGATATTCAAGAGATTCTGGCCAGACGACCCCGCCACAAATTCGCTGGACCAGGACACCCTGTGCCCATTTCCCGCGACAAGCGGAGCACAAGAGAGAGTGGCATAAAAAAAATTCCTCAAAAAAAACGATGTCGGGTAAATGAATTTCCAATAAAGAGGTGGAGAGGTGGAACTAATTACCTTTCAGTTTTTCAAACAATTCATCTCCCAGTTGAGCACAAATTCCCATGATATCTTCAATGTCAGCAGGCGTAAGATCGTCGTAGTGGATTCCGCAGGCTAAAGCGACATTGCACCCTAGTACGGCTGCCAACTTTTCTGCCAAACTCCTCCCGGGGCGCTCGTCTAAATGACCCGGGCGGTTAAGGACGCTTGATGTGGAAGATGTGGTGGATGGATCTTTTAGGCTTGGGCGGGGTACGGCCAGAATCACTGAGCCGATGTGGGGCCGGATTCCCCCGGTGAGCGTAACCCAGAGGTCCTTCCCGACCCACCGAGCTTCGGCAACAATTTGAGCACTCAAGAATTCTCTCTCTGTGCGGATGATCTTCACGCTCACGACCTCCTGGGCTCAGTTATTATCCAATCCTGGGGATACGGATTTAAGTTACACCAATAGGATTCGAGAACATAATGAAAGAAATTTTTGTATGCCCGATAAAAAAGGATATTGTATTTTCTCCGATGCGCTCTGTAAAAATGAGTTCCATGTAAATTGAATGGGTTAAGAAGTTGGCCCAGTGGAGGCATGGCATGTTAAAATTCCCGCCATGGATATGATTAAATCAATATTCCAAATCCTCTGCGGATACTCAAGGCGGGGTCTTCTATTGCAGGCATGCCGGACTGCATTCAGTCCTTGGCCGAGAGTTCCTGAACTAAAGATCACCTCTGTGCCCTTTCCGCGATTCCGATATCGAATTGGCAGTAGCCCAAAAATGTTCTCAAGGAATGTGTTAGACAGGCTCCACCATGAATATTGCCTCATCTCACTTGCAGTGTGAGGAGGAGGAGGTGTTTTTGCGGAACGCAGTTTAAAGTGTTAGAAGTTTTGGATAAAGGAAGGTGTCGAAAAATCCCAATTTCAATAAGGACATATTGAAATGAGTAAAAAATCAAATTTTCATTTTGGATATCTTTTGCCGACACGGGGAGTGGTGGTCCAGGCGGAGGGCGGCGCTCCCGATACAACACCTGTCTTCACCTTGGCTGGCCGTGCGGAATCGTTGGGCCTGGACTCCGTCTGGTTGGGAGACAGCGTGCTTGCCAAGCCGCGCCTCGAAAGTTTCACGACCTGGGCGGCGATTCTCGCGGCCACCAAACGGGTGCAAGTGGGAACCGCCGTGTTGCTCGCGGCCCTGCGGCATCCTGTGATGCTTGCTCAATCTCTCGCCACCCTTGATTGCATGTTCCCCGGCAGGGTTTTGCCCGGTTTGGGGGTAGGGCGTCCCGACCTTAAATTTGAATTTGAAACTCTCGGTGTTCCATTGAACGAGCGCGCCCGGCGTTTTTCGGAAACGGTGGAAATTATCAAGCTGTTGATGAAAGAGCCGAAAGCCAGTTTCTCCGGGAAGTATTTTTCATTTGATGGTGTCGAATTGGAACCCAGGCCCGCGACTACTGGCGGCCCGCCCATATGGATTTCCAGCAACCTGGTGGATTCCGGTCTGCGTCGTGTGGCGCGATATGCGGATGGTTGGATCACGAATTCCATCACGGCAGACCTCTACCGGCAGTGCTGGGAAAGGATTATGGCCTATGCGGAGGAAGCGAACCGCGCTGAAACTGTTGCGCAAATTCCGCAATGTCTCTATGTGACAATGAACATCAATCCTGACGGCAAGAAAGCGGAAAAAGAATGCGGCGATTTTCTGTCGAAGTACTATCACAAGACTTTCGAGGAAATTCGAAATCAGTTGCTCGTTATTGTCGGGGATGGCTCTCAGGTGGAAGATCAGCTTCGGGCGTATGCCGATGCTGGCGCCCATGTGTTCGTCGTCCGGTTCGCGGGCGGAAGCCAGGAAGAGCAGCTGGAGAATTTTGTATCCGAATTGTTGCCGAGGTTCAAATAAGTGGTCATCGAAGACGGCACGGGAATTTCAAAAGAAGAGGTTGAGAATCGAATTTCCCGGGCTCGGGATTTAATGCGGGCCCGGGGCATCGAAATTCTCATAGTCATCGGCCGCTCTTTCTACGACCGGATGGGCAGTCTGACCTACCTCACAAACCATTTCCCGCCGTTTCCTCCGGGCGCTTTCAGCGATACCGTCCGCGGAATGGGACACGGCCTTTTGATTCTCCCGCTGGAAGACCCTTCTTTATTGTTTGTGGATCACCGGAATTATCGAAGCGAGATGGTTCATATCGAAAACGTTCGGGTGGAAGCCAACATTTCCGCCGCCGTGGTGGGGCAGTTAAAGAAGCTAGCGGGGAAAGGCGTTCGAGTCGGAATCGCGGGCGAGGATATCATGCCCGCCACGATGTATATCGACCTGACTACCGCGCTTCCCGATGTGTCATTTGAAAATGCGAATTCATTAGTCGAGCAGCTGCGAGCCAACAAAAGCCAGGCAGAAGTGGAATATTTAAAACGTGCGGCGGAAGTCGTCGAAGCGGGATATTCCGCCATATTTGACGCCATTCGGCCGGGAGTGCGCGAAAGCGATTTGTGCGCCGAGGGGCATGCCGCCGGGATGCGCGCAGGCGCTGATTTTGTGCGATATGTCCGCGTTCACAGCGGCCCATGGGCAAGCTGGGGGTCGCGCTGGCCTCAGGCCACCCAAAGGAAACTGGAGGCGGGGGATCTTATTCGTTTCGATTATGTGGGCGCGATTGAGGGCTATGGGTTCGATGTAAACCGGACGGCGGTGGTGCCTGGCAAGGCGCTTTCCCCGGGGGTGGAGGAAATGCTCGAGTTGACGATAGCCACTTCCGAGGCGGCGGTGGGCGCGGTTCGCGCCGGGGCGACGGCGGCGGACATCCACCGGGCGGCGAGCCGGTTTCTCGATGAAAACGCCGACGGCGCCGGGCAATATCTCTACCCGATGGCGGGGCACGGCATTGGCCTCGAAACAGTTGAAGCGCCTATCATCCGGCCGGACAACGATATGATTCTCGAGGAAAATATGGTGCTCTGCGTGGAGCCGCAGTTTGTTCTGCCCGAGGTGGGCGGTACGAACATCGAGCAGATGGTTCTCGTAACGGGCGAGGGAAGCGAGCTCCTCACCCGGACCACGACGCGGCCCTGGCGGGACGGTTGATCATATGGCCGGTTAATCGATTCGGCGGAAAATTCAGGATGTTCCCCGAAGATTTTGATATTCTTCATCCGAACCATTAATAAAATCAATGATTGGAATCACTTTTTTATAACTTTTCGGCCACCGCACCGTGGTCATGAACCGCACCGCGATCATGAAAGATGCCGGCCTGAAACCACCCGAGCCAAAAACGAAGTGGGCCACAGAGGGCCGGAAAACACACCCGTGCCGGAGAGCCTGCGCACTGATGGCCTTACTAAAGGGCGCGAAACTCTCTTTGTCGAAACCCTCGTTGAGGGTATCCGCCGATTTTCGCCCCTCCAGCGCGGGGGCACCCTCCGGCCACCGTAGCCGCCCGAAGTGCCCTTTTGCCGGAAATTCCGGTATTGTGGGTTAAATCATCTTTTATTTCCGGCAAGCAATTTCGGAAGAGATATAACGGACCTTCCATTTCCGAGGCGGGGAGATCAAGGCCCTTGCCAGAGGTATGAGAACTCCATGGATGCGCCTTCCATGAAACGGTTCCTGAATCCGGTCGCCATTCTCGCCATCGTCTGGGCGGTCATCCAGCTTTACTGGGCCTTTTTCGGCATGCTCCACGTCTTCATCGCCCGGCCCCTCCACCTGAGCTTCGCCCTCGGCATCGTCTTCCTCACCAAGCCCGCCAGAAAAAGCGGCCATATCGGCCTCCTCGATTACCTTCTTGCCGCCGTGGCGTTGGGTATCGCCTTTTTGTACCTCGCCGAGTGGAATTTTCTGAACGAGCGCATCCGCGACGTCGATCCCGTCCCCTTTCGTTATATCATCCTGGGCGTCATCTATATTTTACTGACCGTCGAGGCCTCCCGGCGCTATCTCGGCTGGGGCGTCACCTCGGTCGCCGTCGTGGCGCTGGTTTACAACTTCCTGGGCCATCTCATCCCGGGCGCTTTGGGTCATCGCGCAATTCAGCTTCCTACTTTCGTGGAGTTTCAGGTTCTGAGCGTCGAAGGGCTTTTAGGCGTTCCTCTCGGTGTGAGCGCCGAGGTCGTTTTCTATTTCGTTTTATTCTCGGCCGCCCTCGATGTCTCGGGCGGCGGCCGCATGTTCATCGACATCGCCATCCGGCTGACCGGTTCCTACCGAGGCGGGCCGGCCAAGGCCGCCATCGTTAGTAGTTCGTTGATGGGCACCATCAGCGGCAGCGCCACGGCCAACGTCGTCGGAACCGGCATTTTCACAATTCCTTTGATGAAGCGCCTCGGCTTCACCCCCCACTATGCGGGCGCCGTCGAAGCCGCCGCCTCAACCGGCGGACAGCTCATGCCCCCCATCATGGGGGCGGGCGCCTTCATCCTGGCGGACATGACGGGCACCCCCTACTTGAGGGTCGCGGGCGCCGCCGCCATCCCGGCGATTATCTATTACATCTCGCTTTTCTTCATGGTGGATCTTGAAGCCAAAAAACTCGGCCTCCGGGGCATGAGTAAAGAGGAAATGCCCGAGTTGAAGAAAATTCTGATTGAGCGGGGTCTTTTGCTCCTGCCCGTGATTCTGATCGTGGGTTATATGGTCGCGGGCTTCACCCTCATGTGGTCGGCCACCTCCGCCGCCATCGGCGTCGTTGTCCTGAGCTGGGTGCGAAAATCCACCCGCATGGGAGTTGCCCAGATTCTCGAAGCGCTTGAAAAAGCGGGCCGGATGACGGTTGCCGTCGCCGTCCCCTGCGCCGTGGCGGGAATCGTCGTCGGCGTTGTGGACGACACGGGCATTGGCCTCAAGTTTTCGGGCCTTATTGTGAACATCTCGAAAGGAATGCTTCTTCCGGCCCTGGGCATGACACTGATCGGTTGCATCATCATGGGAATGGGAATGCCCACGGCGGCCGCCTACATCATGGCGGGAACCCTCCTGGGCCCTGCCCTCGCCAAGCTGGGGATTCCCATTCTCGCCGCGCACATGTTCATTTATTACTTCGCGATTCTCTCCATGCTCACTCCACCGGTGGCACTTTCGGCCTATGTGGCCTCGGGCGTGGCGGAGTCCGATCTGACCAAAACCGGGTGGAAGGCGTTTCAGCTTTCTCTGGCTGGATTTCTCGTACCGTTCGCTTTTGTCTATAATCCCGCCATGCTCTTCATCGGTCCGGTTGGCGAAACGGTGTGGGTCTCTATCACTTGCATTGTCGGCGTGGCGGCGCTCGCGGCCGCGATTACGGGCCACATATCGGCCGCCCTGGAGGGATGGGAGCGGGCCGTTTTGTTGATTTGCTCGCTGGCGCTGATCGTTCCCGAGAAGGTCACCGATTTTATCGGTTTGGCTGTTCTGATCTTGGCGGTGTGGTTCCATGTGTCGCGGGCGCGCAAGAGCGCTCCCGCGACCGCTCCGGCAGGGTAAATGTAAAGAAAGCGCAAGGTTTCATGCTTAAAATGTTGGATGTGTTTCATGTCGTTCTTTCTATAACAGGGGGGTAAAAGATGATGAAACGAGCGTGGAAGTGCGGATTTATCTTTGTGTTGTTTTTGGTGGCCGGTGTTTTCGCGGCGGGTCAGGTTGAGGCGGCCAAGCGCCTCACCTTCGGAAGCTGGAAGAAGGGAAGCGGCTGGCACGTCTACTCCGCGACCATGGCCAACATCGTGAACAACGCCAACATCGGCGTTCAAATTGACGCGCTCTCGAAGGGCGGCGGCGTCGGCAACCCCATCAACGTGGGAACCGGCAAGTACAACATGGCGCTTACCTTCAGCGTGGCGGCGGCGTGGGGCTATCAGGGCAAGGTGGCCTACAAGAAGCCGTTTAAAAATCTGCGCGGCCTCATCGGCGGGTTGGATCAGTACTATTTGGGCATTGTAACGACAAACCCGAAGGTGAACAGCATCAATGACCTCAAGAAAGTCAAGGTGAACTATGTGACCGTTCCCCGGGGCGGCCTGGGCCAGTGGGCCACCCGCGCCATGCTGGGCGCTCACGGAATCACCTACGCGGACATCAAGAAAATGGGCGGCACGGTCACCCATACCGGCTTTGGAGCCATCAAGAGCCGGATGAAGGACGGCCAGGCCAACATGCTGAGCCACACGGTGAACGCGGGCCATCCCTCGTTGACCGCCATCGCCGTGCAGAAAAAGCTCAAGTTCCTTGAAGTGGGGGATAAGTATCGCGACAAGCTCCTCGGCATCGGTTTCCTCAAGGCCACCCTGCCGGCGAACACCTTCCCCGGCCAGAAACGGCCCCGGAAAACGTTCGGCTTCACGACGATGGTGATCGCCTCGACCGCGATGGACAACGGCACTGCGTACAAGATCGTTAAAGCGCTGCTCGACAACATCAAGGACCTGCGCGCCGGCCACAAGGGTCTCAGGAGTTTCGACCCGGCCAAGACCGGCTGCAGCGAGGCCCAGATGGGCGCTCCGATTCATCCGGGCGCCGCGCGCTATTGCAAGGAAAAAGGCTGGAACTAATTTTACGGAAAACTTGCCTTCCGCCGCCATTGAGGCGGCGGAAGGATGAGTCTGCATCAAAGGTTAATTGCGTCCAATTTTTATGTGATAGGGGTGAATTATGCCGTATCGCTTTGTCGATTTGACGCTTGTGGTGGACCCGAAGGACACCTATGTACAGTTCCCGCGCGATGAGATTTACGGCAAACCCGCGCCCGGGACGACCATCACCCCTATCGCCCAGCTCGATGTGGATCACATCTGCAATTTCGAATTCGCCACCACCACCCAGAGCTATACCCACTATGATGCGCCCTACCATTTTTTTCACGACGGGCTGAAAAACGATGAACTCCCGCTGGATCACGTTTGCGGGGACGCATGTGTGCTCAAGGTTCCCGGAAAGGGGAATTCCGAGTTGGTGACGGCCGAGGATCTCGAGGCCACCGGGGTCGAGGTGCGTCCGGGCGATATCGCCATCGTCAGCACCGAATGGACCGATCGGATGTGGGGGTCGCGCGATTTCTGGGAGCACATGGTCTGCCTTTCGACGGACGCGGCGGATTGGCTCATCGGCAAAGGGATCAAGGCGATCGTCCAGGATTTCATGACGTGCGATTCGCCCCTCTACCCGCCCGAGGAGAGAAAGTGGCCGGCGGTGAACTGGAGCCCGAACCATATTAAATTCCTGGAGCGTGGAATCTGCATGATCGAATGGTGCACCAACATGGGTGCGATTCAAAAAGAGCGCGTCCTGCTGATTACCGGAGCCATGAAGCTCAAGGACACCGAGGGCGCTCCTGCGCGTGTCATTGCTATTGAAACCTGGGACACCGAGCCGCCTCGAGAGGGACAGCCCCCGCTTCCGCCGCTCGAGAATCCGTACACCGACCGGGGCGCCTGGGCAAAATAGCACGGACAAAGATTCAATTCGAAAAGGGGCTTTTCCATGGCCGACCAAAGCTTGCGCGGTTTTTTGGAGATGGTGGAGCGGGATTTTCCCGAAGAGTTCGTCCGCATCCGGGAGCCGGTCAGCCGTGCCGACATCACCCCGGCGGTTTTCGAATTCGAGCGCGCGGGGAGGTTTCCCGTCATCGTGTTCGATCAAGTGGAGGGCTATGAGAATCCCGTCGTGACGAACGTCGCCGGAAACCGGAAGCTCCTCGCCGCCTGTCTGGATGTGGAGCCGGGCGATTTGCCCACGGCCTACAAGGACCGGTGTCAGAACTATCTTCCGGTGGAGGTTGTGGAGGACGCCCCGTGGAAAGAAGTGGTGATCGAGGGCGACGATGTCGATCTGGAAAAGCTTCCCATTCCGTTTCATTTTCCCGTCGATGCGGCGCCCTACATCACGGCGGGGCAGATTGTCGCCCGCGACCCCGAGACGGGCGTGGACACCACCGGTTTTCACCGCCTCATGCTCGTGGGCAAAAACCGCCTCGGTGTTTCGCTCCACTCCCGGCGGCGGATGTATCACTACCACCAGAAGGCAGAGGCGCGGGGGGAGCCGCTCCCGGCCGCCGTCACCATCGGGACTCATCCGGTGCACTATATGGGCTCGATGGCCTACCACTACCCGCCGGGTGTGCGAAAATACGAGGTCATCGGCGCGCTGTTCGGGGAGTCTTACCGGGTATCGAAGTGCGGGACCGAAAACCTGGAAGTCCCCGAGGGGGCGGAAATCGTCCTGGAGGGAGAAATTCTCAACGATGTGCACGAGCCGGAGGGGCCCTTTGGCGAGTTCACGGGGTACGCATCCTACCGGAGCACCCAGAACGTATTTGTCGTCAAACGCGTCCAGATGCGAAAAGACGCCATGTTTCACAGCGTGGCCTCTGGAATGTCCGCGGATCACATTTTGATTTCTTGCGTGAGCCGCGAGGCGGAGATTTTGAACACGCTGAGGCGCAACCTGCCGAACGTCATCGCGGTGCATGTCCCCTCGAACACCGCGGGTGCGCTGCTGGCAATCGTCAAAATGAAAAAAACCGCGGAGGGCCAGCCGCAGCTGGCTATCATGGCGGCGCTGGGCACGGAATTTTACTGCAAGTGTGTTGTGGTCGTCGATGAAGACGTGGACATATTCGATCTCTCGGACGTCGCTTGGGCGGTTATCACGCGCACCCGCGCCGAGAAGGACATCAACTACATCCACGGTGTGATGGGCGCGATTTTAGACCCCACCTCCGACCCTGAAACCCACACCCTCACCAAGGTAGGCATCGACGCCACCAAGCCCGCAGGGCGCGATTTCGCCGAGCGGCTTTATATTACTGATGAACAGCGGGAACGGGTCCGGGGGATACTGGCGAGCGCGGGAATCCGTCTCTAGGGGCGCGCATCATGGCCGGAAGAAGAGTCAAGCTGGGGGTGTTGCTCCCCACGCGCGGGGTGTTGCTCTGGAACGAGGGGGTGCCCGAGATCGGACCCATTATCGATCTCGCCGTTCGGGCCGAGGAGTTCGGCTACGATTCGGTGTTCGTGGGCGATTCGGTCCTGGCCAAGCCCCGGCTCGAAGCGATTTCGGTCCTCTCGGCGGTGGCGGTCAAGACCTCCCGCGTCAAGCTCGGGACGGCGGTTTTTCTCCCCTGCCTGCGCGATCCGGTCTTTCTCGCCTATCAGATCGCAACGCTCGACGTGATCAGCGGCGGGCGGGTGATTCTGGGCGTGGGCATAGGACCGCCCAAGCCCGCCGAGTGCGAGCATGAGTTCGAGACGCTCGGGGTTCCCTTCCGCAAGCGCATGTTCTACATGCAGGAGCACATGACGCTCATGCGCCGGCTCTGGACCGAGGACGGGGTGAGCTTCGAGGGCAAATACTATCAGTGCGAGAACGTCACGGTGGAGCCCAAGCCCATCCAGCGGCCGGTGCCAATGTGGATCGCCTCGGCGACGGTGGACACGGCTTGGCGGCGCGTGGCGCGCTTCGGGGACGGTTGGTTTCCCAACCGGGTGACGCCCGAGGAGTTCGCCGAAACCTGGGATAAAATTCGTGTCGAGGCCGCCGCGCATGGGCGCGACCCGGGGGTGCCCGCCTGGTACATGACCACCTGCCTGGACGACAACAAAGAGAAGGCCATGAAAAACGGCGAGGAATTTCTGCTCGGGTATTACTACACGCCGTTCTGGGGGGACAGCATCGAGAAGTGGGGAACTTACGGGCCAGCCGAAGACCTGATCGAGCGGATCAACGCCTTCATCGCCGCCGGCTGCGAGCACATCTCGTTGCGCTTCACCCACAAGGACCAGATGGGCCAGCTTGAGCGCTTCACCGAAGAAGTCCTCCCGCATCTGAATCTCGAATAACGCCCGTGCGCCCGGCCGCCGTTCTATCCGTATTCCGCAAAAAAATATTCAGCCTGCGAGGGGCCGCGCCCGAAGTTTGTGGGCCGGAAGGTTACTCGCCGAAGTCGGCTTTTTCCGCTCCGGGAATCTTTAGCGATCGGAAGGCGCCCTCGAGCCCGCCGACGGGGGCGGTGGCGTCGAGGCCCATCTTGGCGGTGACGCCGCCGCTCGCCGAGGGATCGAGATGGCTGCCCCAGGTGCCGGGGACGACGAACAGATCCCGGTCGGCCTGAAAGCGCGTGGCGAGGGCCCAGTCCACCTGGGCGGGATCGTGGATGTCGATATCGCGGTCGACGCAGATGGCGTGCTTGACGTCGTAGTGGGAGGCGAGGGCGGCCATGAGGGCGCTCTTGCCCTCGCCCTCGCTCTGCTTGTCGAGCTGAACCACACAGTGAAACCGTCCCGCGCCCGACAGCGGGAGCGCGGCGCCCGTCACCGAGGGAACGGCTTTCTGGAGATCGTGCAAAAGGCCCGCCTCGCGCGGCACCGCGCCCATCAGGAGATGGTCGAAGCCCGCCGCCACGATGGAGTAGAACACCGGGTTTTTCCGCATGGCGAGGGATTTCACCCGGAACACCTCGCGCTCGGCCGCCGGGCTGTAGGTGCGGGGAAACTCGCCGAAGGGCCCCTCCCGCCTACGCTCGCCCAAAGGGATCTCCCCCTCGATCACGATCTCCGCTCCGGCGGGCACCGGAATTCCCGACCAGGGCGCGGGGGCCACTTCCACCGCCTGTCCCCGGAGCCCGCCCGCCGCCTCAAGCTCATTCTCTCCCGGCGATAGGACAAGCTGGCTCGCCATGAGCAGGAGCGGATCGAGCCCCACGCACACGGCCACCTTTAAGGCATCGCCCCGCTCCCCGGCCCGGCGGAGCATCCCCTTCAAATGGCGGGGAAGCACGAGCAGTCCGAACAAGTCCGGCCCGAGCGCCTGCATCCTGTGGATCGAAACGTTCCCCTCCCCGGTTTCGGGATCTTTCGCGAAGAACACCCCGGCCGAGATATACGGGCCGCCGTCGAGTTCGTGGTAGGTCGGAAGCGGAAGAAGATTTCGGATGTCGATCTTGCCGGTTTGGATGTTTTCGAGAAACGGCGCGTCCGAAACTTCCTTCGGCGCGATCCGTATTTCCTGCCGCAACCGCACCTCCCGCAAAAGCTGCTCCGGCGCCACCCCCATCGCTTCGGCGTACCACTCCCGCCGGCAAGCGATATTCGCCGCCACCGGCATCGGCGCCCCGTCGGTGGCCTCGAACAGCACCGCCGATTCCCCGTCGAGCTTCTGCGAAAGCGCCGCCAGCTCATGTTGCAGCCGGACGGTGTGTCTCACCCGCCTGAGCCTGCCCCTGGCCTCGAGATGTTCGAGCCAGCCCCGAAAATCGTTTATCAAAACGTATATCCTCCCATCCTCACTCCTAAACTCATCCTTACACCCCGCCAGTGTCCGGTCAAAACAAGGCCGGGAATCCCTCGGGTTTTCCGGTGCGCTCCCGGCGAACTCTTCCGCCCGGCGGGCGGGGTTTCGCGCGGCATAACGAGATAACCGTTCGCGTAGGGGGCAGGTATATCTTGCCGCGCCGGAACAAGCCGATCCGCTTTTTCCGAACAGGCGGGAAGCGCCTAAATACGTGAAAATGAAGCGAAATCGAATCGTTGTCCGGTATTGGAGGGATTGTATGGGCCCCGAATCGGTCGCCCGGAAAAGAATCATGGGCTAGAATGCCTTCATTCAAGGAACCATGTGGAAAATGCCGCATAAAAGCACTCTCGTTTCCCGGCCCGGTCGGAAGATCACTCATGGAGGAACCCCGTGGCCCGAATCATTGTCCCGGACGACTATCCGCCCGTCATGACCGGAAGCCGCGGCGAGGCGCGCCTGCGGGAGCTAGGCGAGGTGGCGATCCATCCCAGCAACTGCGAGGGGCCGGAAGAACTCCTCCGCCGTGTCGAAGACGCCGAGGCCATCGTGAACATCCGCGCACGATGCCGGTTCGACGCGGATTTTTTCTCCCAAGCCGAAAAACTCGAAATCCTTTCGATCTGGGGGACGGGAACGGATCATGTCGATCTCGCTGCAGCGAAAGAAGCGGATGTCGTCGTCTCGAACACCCCCGGCGTCGCCGCCCATTCCGTCGCCGAGCACACGCTCGCCCTTATGCTCGCCGCCGCGCGGCAGATTCCGGAAAACGACGCCGCCGTTAAGCGCGGGGAGTGGCCGCGCGGGCAGATGACCCAGCTTCGGGGAAAAACGTTGGGCCTCATCGGCCTGGGGGCCATCGGCCGCCAGACGGCGCGCCTCGCCCGGGGCATCGGGATGAACCTCATCGCCTGGACTTTTCATCCGGACGACGCTTTTGCCGAAGAAGTTGGCATCGAGTGGGTGGATCTGGACGCCCTCTATGAGCGCTCGGACGTCGTCTCCCTCCACGTCCGCCACTCCCCCGACACCGAGGGCATGGTGGGTAAAGAGGCGTTCTCGAAAATGAAGCGCGGCGCCATCCTGGTGAACACCGCGCGCGGGCCTATCGTGGATGAGGCGGCGCTGGTCCGGGCGCTCGGGGAAGGCGCCCTCGCCTCGGCGGGCCTCGACGTGTTCGGGGAAGAGCCCCTCCCGGAAGGGCACCCGCTGTCGAAGCTCCCGAACGCTGTCCTCTCCCCGCACAACGCCGGGGTGACGCCCGAGGTCACCGAGGCGGGCCTGTTGATGGCCGCCGAGAACGTCGCCGCTTATTTCGAAGGAAACCCGCGGAACGTCGTGAACTGATCAAAAGCCGTTGCCCGATGGGGCATACATCAAGTAGGTTGGTCGCCGAAATTAGTCACTCTTATTCAGCTATCCATTTCGGGGGTCCCATGCGTCAGGATCTACAGCTTCTCCAGGGAGCGATCGACACCCATAGCCACACCTCGCCTAGCCTCTTTCCGCGGATTTGCGACCATGTGGAGTATGCCCGGGCCGCCGCCGCCGCCGGTATGCGTGCGGTGGTGTTCAAGTTTCACCACGGCGACACCTCTGGGCGTATCCCGATCATCCGCCAGATTGTGGGGGATGAGATCGAGGTCTATGGCGGGATCACTCTGAACAACCCCGTGGGCGGGTTCAATCCATTCGCCGTGGACACCGCCATCCGCCTGGGGGCGAAGATGGTCTGGATGCCCACACTGAGCGCGAAGAACCATCTCGACAAACTTGGCGCCCCGCATTTTCCGGGCCAAAAGCAGGTGGGTAAGGTCCGCCTCAAGGAAAAGCCCCTGACCATCTTCGCCGACGAAAAACGGCGGAAAATCCTCCCCGAGGTTCGCACGATCTGCCGCCTCATCGCCGGAGCCGGCATCTGCCTCAGCACGGGTCATCTCGACCCCGGCGAGGTCCGCGCCCTCATCGAGCACCTGGCCATTTTCTGCTTCACCCACTGGGGCGCCTATCCCACAAAGAAAGACGGCCCGCCGAATTCGGTGAAAGAACTGGTGAAGATGATTCGGGCGGCCGGGCCGGCGAAGACGATTTTGGCCACCGACCTGGGGCAAATCCACAACTCTCCGCCCTGGGAAGGGCTCCGGGTGTTCGTCCAACTCTTGCTCGAACACGGCGTCAAGCCCGCCGAAATCGACACAATGATCCGCCGCAACCCGGCCAAGGTGCTCGGCCTTCGGGCCGCCTCCGGGAAAAAATCGAAGTAGGTGTGCTCGGCGATAATTGGGTCCTATGTAGTTTGAAAGGGTTAAGAAGTTGGCTTGGGCGGATCACGGTCAATTGTTGTGGGGAGCTTCGGAAATAACTTTCTGACTCGTATTCAGCGTTTCGCGAAGCATCGCGAGGTAGTCGTTAGCGAAGGGAGGAAGGTGGACGTTGTTGCGGCGAAAAAGGCCGATACGCTTTTTTCCAAAAAGATGGGAGGCGTTTACGGTATGCCATCCATTTGTCGATTCGGGTTGTGGCCAGAGGGCGTTCACGATGGCTACGCCCGCGCCGTTCACCACGGCATCGTTAATCAGAGAATAAGATGATGTTTCAAAAATAATATTCGTGCTTAAATTTTTCTGCGAGAAAACCTCCTCGATGTGTTGTCTGTCCGCCGTGCCTTTCTCAAGAAGTATCAACGGATGTTGCGAGATTCTGTCCAGGGATATTTTTGTCTCCTGGTTTAACGGATGGTTCGATGGACATAAAAGCAGGTAGTCGGTCTCGGTCCACTCTTCGAAGGAAAAACTTCCATATACCTCCGGCGAGGAGCCAAAGGCAAAATCGACAATGCCATCTGAAACCAGTTGAAGAAGGTCGGTCCATTTTCTTTCCAGTACTGAAATTTGCACATCCGGGTAACGCTTGCGGAATGTTAGCAGTGCCTTGCGATGGTCTTTCAAGATCAGCATCGGCGCGGCTTCGGCGACGACGAGCCGCCCGTAGGTTTCGCCTCGGAGGTGATGCTCCAGGGTGTCCAGCGATTCGAAAAAAGGCTTGAGCGCGTTGAAGAGATACTCGCCGTTTGACGTGAGTTGAAACCTGCGCCCCACAATCCGGTAGAGCTTGATGTGCAAATCTTCCTCGAGCGCTTTTACCCGGATGCTGAGAGCGGGCTGTTGTATTTGAAAGGGAAGCTGCCTGGCGGCGTGGGTGAATCCCCCGTATTTGGCCA
>PVBE011575799.1_pt1 | contig 16498 bp, 16 predicted proteins | sample 1631181 | NCBI WGS metagenome assembly PVBE01 (sample SAMN08397723, study PRJNA350692) | Marine metagenome, whole genome shotgun sequencing project. | isolation source: water | place: Pacific Ocean | collected 2012-04
AAGACGAAACCCGATCCGCTACATCCCTGACATGGTCAATATAAGGGTTTCCCAATTTGTCGGTCTGCCCTTCATGAAGTTTTTCGGCGAGTTTGTCCGCCTTTAGTCGAGCATCTGAAGGTGCGTCATCGTTCAAGCTCTGTCACTTTCACCGGCGCAGCGATAGCTACAGCCGGTCATTATTGTATTCATGCAGATTTTAAGCGACGATTTTCACGCAGGAGAAGCAGTGTCCATGCGACCAAAGCCAAAGTCAAAACAGGCCAGATGACAATGAATACCCAGATGTTGATCTCTTCGTAGGTGATGCCGAAGAACGTTGCCCAGTCATAAAGAAGGCGAACGCACCAGTTAAAGATGATATCGACCCATTCAATGCCGCTGTTTGCCATTCCTATAAACTCCCATCGCTGTAGACTGCCATCCAACGTAGAGCCTTCTTATGGCTTAAATATGGCCGAACAAATGTGACAGCCGCCGGTCATGGAACTGTGGCCAGCCGTCGACCCATATCATCCACCGCTTTTGCAAGTGCACTGGCTATGGCTGGCTCGCTCGCAGAATGGCCGCTTCCGTCCACGATCTCGAGGCAGCAGGTTTCGCCCCAGGCATTGCTGAGCGCCGCCGCTGTTTGAGGTGGACAAAGCAGGTCATAGCGGCCCTGGATAATGTGGCCAGGAATATCCCGCAGACTCCCCGCCGCGCCTAAAAGCTGGTTCTGTTCGAGGAAGAAATCATGGATCATGTAATGCCACTCGAGATAGGGCGAGGAGGGGTCCCCCTTCCGCGCGATAGCGACCTCCAGACTCTCCGGCAGCGTGTCGCTCTCAGGCACCAGTTCCGAAAGCACCCGTTCGTAATCATGCCAGACCCAGCCCGCACCACGCCTCACCGCCGCCTCATTGCTTTCCATGCGTCTACCCCAGGAGGTTACGGGATCGCCACGCTCGGTCTCGGGCAGCAATTCTGTAAACGCTCGCCATAGCTCTGGTCGGAAACGCCTGGCTGCACCCTCGAAAGCCCAGCGCCACTCTTCAGTGGTACCGAGAAAAACCGCGCGCAGCACCATAGCGCTGACCCGTTCTGGATATTGTTCGGCATAGGCCACCGCCAGAGTGGAGCCCCAGGAGCCGCCCACCAACATCCAGCGCTCTATCTCCAGTGCCTCGCGGATGCGTTCCATGTCGGCGATAAGATGGTCGGTGGTGTTGTCGTCGAGGCAGCCCTTGGGCGTGCTTCGTCCACAACCGCGCTGGTCAAAGAGAACGGCATGGAAAATATCCGGGTCGAAAAGCTGGCGCTGGGCCTCCTGGCAGCTGCCGCCCGGCCCACCATGGAGAAAAACGGCGGCCACGCCTTGTAAACAGCCGTTTTGCTCCACATAAAGCGTGTGTGTGGCATCCACTGCAAGCTTTTGCGTATGGAAGGGTTCAAGTGGTGGTGAAGAAGGAGTTTGCGTATCCATAGTCGATCACACGGGCTCAGAATTAAACAAATTTACCCGGCGCAGTCGCAGCGCGTTGCTGACGACCGAGACGGAACTTAAAGCCATGGCGGCGGCGGCGATAATGGGGTTGAGCAGAAATCCCGTGAACGGGTAGAGCACCCCCGCTGCCACAGGCACCCCCAAGGCGTTATAGAAAAAGGAGAAGAACAGGTTCTGGCGGATATTGCGCATGGTCGCTCGGCTCAGCCGCCTGGCGCGGACGATGCCGTCCAGGTCCCCCTTAACTAGGGTCAGGTCTGCGCTCTGTATGGCCACATCTGTTCCGGTCCCTATGGCAATACCCACATCTGCCATGGCCAGCGCCGGAGCGTCATTGACGCCATCCCCAGCCATAGCCACCACGGCGCCTTCCCGCTGCAGATGCGCCACCATAGACCCCTTTTCCTGGGGCAACACCTCTGCCTCCACGTCGTTAATCCCCAGCTTGCCTGCAACTGCCCGCGCCGTTGCCAGGTTATCGCCGGTGAGCATAATGATGCGGATTCCTTCCCCGCGCAGTGTCTCCAAAGCGGCAAGCGCGGACTCTTTAATAGGGTCAGACACTCCGATGACCCCAGCTACCTGACCGCTGATTACTACGAACATGACGGTCTCACCACTGTTGCAGTGTTCCTCTGCAACCTCCTCCAGGACACCGCTCTCAAGGCCCAGGTCAGCCAGAAGCTTGGCGTTGCCAAGGGAAACCACTTTGTTCTCAACGCGTCCGGTGACGCCCTTTCCGGTCTCGGACCGGAAATCTTCCGCCTTCTCATATTTCAGCCCCTTTTCGCGCGCGACTTCAACGATTGCCGCCGCCAGCGGATGCTCGCTTCCGCGCTCGAGACTGGCCGCCAGTCGTAGAATCTCATCTTCGCTGTCGCTACCGGTAGCCACCACCGTGGTGACTTTAGGCATGCCCTCTGTCAGGGTGCCAGTCTTGTCCACCACCAGGGTATCCACCTTTTCGAAGCACTCCATTACTGCTGCATTCTTGACGAGCACACCGGCCTGGGCGCCACGCCCCACCCCCACCATGATGGACATGGGTGTGGCCAGCCCCAGGGCGCAGGGACAGGCGATGATAAGCACTGACACGGCAGCGATAAGAGCAAAACTCATGGCCGGGGGCGGCCCCCATGTTGCCCACGCCACAAACGCCGCCAGTGCTGTCAGCACTACAGCCGGCACGAAATATCCCACCACCATGTCGGCTAAGCGCTGGATGGGGGCGCGGCTGCGTTGTGCCTCGGCTACCATCTGCACGATCTGGGCCATCATGGTCTCGCTGCCCACGCGCTGAGCCGTCATTATAAAGCTCCCGGTGCCGTTCAGGGTACCGCCGATGACAGTATCCCCGACCTCCTTTGCTACCGGAAAGGATTCTCCCGTAACCATGGATTCATTCACGGTGCTGTGGCCTTCCACCACGGCACCGTCTACAGGCACTTTATCGCCAGGGCGCACCCGCAGCCTGTCACCCGCCATCACCGCCTTCAGCGGCACCTCCTCATCCTCTCCTGAATCGTTGATGCAAAGGGCGGTTTTGGGTGCCAGATTGCAAAGCTCCCGTAGCGCAGCGCTGGTTCCGGCGCGGGCGCGCAGTTCCAAAACCTGTCCCAGAAGCACTAAAACTACGATCACAGCGGCGGCCTCGAAATAGACGGCCACCTCGCCGCCTGGTCCGCGGAAGTTGTCGGGGAAAATCCCTGGCGCTAACGTCGCCACAACGCTGTAGGCCCAGGCGGCACCGACACCCAGAGCGATCAGGGTGAACATGTTGAGCTTGATGGTGACGAGCGACTGCCAGCCCCGCTCGAAGAAGGACCAACCAGCCCACAGTACCACCGGGGTGGCAAACAGGGCCTGAAGCCAGATGGAAAGCGTTGCCGGAACCAAGTATTCAGGCCCTATGCCGTGGATATGCCCACCCATTTCCAGCAACACCACCGGTGCCGCAAATACCGCGCCGATCTTGAAACGGCGGCTTATGTCCACAAGCTCAGGGTTGGGGACGTCTTCCGCGGAGATGCTTTCCGGCTCCAGGGCCATGCCACACTTGGGACAGGTTCCGGGGCCGTCCTGATGCTCCTCTGGATGCATGGGGCAGGTAAAGTCCGGCCCGGAGGACACCTTGCGAACGACGCGCCCCCCTTTGGCGGCATGGGGTCCGTAACTGCTCTCTTCGCCACGGCCGCGATGATGTTCGGGGGGTGGTGACTCTAGCTCGGAGTCTCCGCCTTTGTGGGAGGAGCAGTCTCTATAGCTCATGGATCGTTTCGTCCTTCGGCAATGGCGAGAAGGCCAATAGAACACCCAATGGTGCCCGCTGAGGGATTCGAACCCCCACTTCCTTAAAGGAAAACGGATTTTAAGTCCGTTGCGTCTACCAAATTCCGCCAAGCGGGCATGACGTTCATTATCTCCAAAACGCGGTCTTTCACCAGTCCCTCCTTGCAGGTATGGTGCGCTCAGGCCTCCCACTTCCCTGAATCCGCCCTCACAACAGGGACATCATGACCCAGCCTCCTGAATTCGACGACACCTTCCGTGAACGCCTCCACGATCTTCTCGTGTGGCGACGCGACGTACGCCGTTTCCAGACAGATATGCTTCCCCCGGGCGTGGTAGAGACCCTTGTCGACGAGGCCATACTCGCCCCCTCGGTGGGGTACAGCCAACCCTGGCGTTTCGTCACTGTACGTGACCCTGCACGTCGCGCCGCCGTGTATAAGAATTTTTTAGCATGCAACCGCGATGCGCTGGAGGATTACAAGGGAGAGCAAGCGAAACTCTACGCCTCACTTAAACTTTCTGGCCTCGATACGGCACCGGAGCATCTGGCTGTCTTTGTAGACAACGCTACCAATAGCGGCCATGGAGTTGGTCGCAAGACCATGCCCGAAACGCTTCCCTATTCGGTAGTCATGGCCGTTCATACCCTGTGGCTGGCAGCCCGGGCCCGGGACATTGGCGTGGGATGGGTATCCATTCTTGATTCTGAGAGGGTCAAGGCCATTCTCGAAGCACCGGAGGACTGGTCACTAGTGGCCTATCTATGTATCGGCTATCCCGAGGAAGAACACACCGACCCCGAACTGGAGCGCTACGGCTGGCAGGACCACGACCCCCAGTCTAGCGCCCTGCTCAAACGCTAGACTTACCGCTTCATTCTTCTTCTGCCACCTTCATGGGGTCGGCTCCCAGTTTAGTCATGGCTGCGCGCACTTTCTCCACCGCTACATCAAGTACATCCACATCGGTCCCGCGCAGAACGATGCTGGTACCAAAACAGCCCTGCCTGAAATAAGGATAGCTGCCGATTTCAATTTCCGGATAGCGACCCTGAATCCGAGCTAAACCTGCCGCCAGTTCGCTCTCAGGAAACTCCGCGCTAAGCGAGCGCGAAAGCACTATCGCCCCGCCGATAAGGGAGGGAAGCACGCCGGCTAGCATAGCCACCATGATGCGCGGCACCCCGGCCATGGAGAACACGTTATCCATACGGAAACCCGGTGCCTGGCTCACTGGATTTTCGATAAGGTCTGCGCCCTCAGGCATATCTGCCATGGACAGCCGAGCCTCGTTCAGCTGATCCTCACCGTAGCAGAGCACCAGCTGCCGCATTGCCTCGGGATGGCGCGTCACCGGTACACCGAAGGCGCGCGCCACGGCGGCGGCAGTCACGTCGTCATGGGTGGGGCCAATGCCGCCGGAGGTAAATACGTAATCATGAACGGTGCGGCACTGGTTCACAGTCTCTGCGATGGCAGTCACATCGTCGGCTACCACCCGAACCTCCGCCAGCCGCACGCCTACACGCCCCAACCCCTGGGCCACTGGAGTGAGGTTAGCGTCTTCTGTGCGACCCGAGAGTATTTCGTTGCCGATGATGATGAATGCCGCCGTGATCGTTGTAGTATTGGAAGGAACTGGCATGGCTACAATGGTAGCGTGGCCAGCGTTGAATGCGAAGGCCATTGGCCTTACCTTTTCCTCCATGAAGTTTTCAGCACCTCTTCTTGGCGGTCGCCTGTTGCGTCGCTACAAGCGCTTCCTCGCAGACGTGGAACTGGATAGCGGCGTGACCATCACCGCCCACTGCCCTAATTCTGGTTCCATGTTGGGGCTGTGCAGGAAAGGGGCACCAGTGTGGCTGTCCACCTCCGACAACCCCAAGCGCAAGCTCGTCCATACCCTAGAACTTGTGGAGGCAAACGGATCTTTGGTGGGAGTCAACACCAACCGCGCCAACGCCATTACCGAGGAAGCGGTGCGCGAAGGGTTGGTGGTAGAACTGGCAGGCTATAAATCATTACGCCGCGAGGTGACATATAGCAGCAATTCGCGCATTGACCTGTTGCTGGAGAACAACGGCAAGCCACCTTGCTATGTGGAAGTGAAAAGCGTCACCCTGCGCCGTGACGGGGGCACGCAAGAAGGAACGGCGGAATTTCCCGACGCTATCACTGCCCGCGGCTCAAAGCATCTCTATGCGCTGGCCGAAGTAGTGGGACAAGGGGCACGCGCCGTCATGTTCTACCTAGTCCAGCGCGGCGACTGCGGGGAATTCCGAATCGCCGCCGATATTGACCCGACCTACGCAGAATCTTTTGAACACGGGCGGGCAATGGGGGTTGAAATACTGTGCTACAATTGCAAGCTGTCCCCCACAGGCATAAACCTTAGCGGTCCCCTTCCCCTGGGTGAAGTGGCCGCTTGAAAAACACACGATAAAAAACACCAATAAGAGACATCATAACCCCATGAACCAGATGGACACACCAGACGCAGAGACACGGATAACAGAGGCCACCAAACTGCACGATGAGGTAGGCTTTGCCGCCATGCGACGTGCCGGAAAGCTCGCCGCTGAAACGCTGGACTTCATCACCCCCCATGTGCGTCCAGATGTCACCACCAACGAGCTCGACGAGCTATGCCATAAGTTCACCATCGACCACGACGCCGTGCCCGCTCCTCTGGGCTATCGCGGCTTTCCAAAATCGGTCTGCACCTCGGTCAACCACGTAGTGTGCCATGGTATTCCTGGCGACAAGGTTCTTGCCGCAGGTGACATCATCAACATTGATGTCACCCCTGTTCTCGACGGCTGGCATGGAGACACCAGCCGCACTTTTTACGTGGGTAAGGTGGGGGTCAAGGCACGGCGTCTGGTAGAAACCACCTACGAGGCCATGATGCGCGGGATTGAAGTGGCAAAGCCAGGCGCTACTTTGGGCGATATCGGCCACGCCATCCAGAGCTATGCCGAGAGCAAACGCTATTCGGTGGTCCGTGATTTCTGCGGCCACGGCGTGGGGCGGATCTTCCACGACAAACCCAGCATTCCCCATTACGGTGAACCGGGACAGGGCATGGTCTTGCGGGCAGGGATGATCTTCACCATAGAGCCCATGATCAATGCTGGCCATTACGAAGTAAAAATCCTCGCCGACGGCTGGACGGCGGTGACCAAAGACCGCTCCCTCTCAGCCCAGTTTGAACACACCATAGGCATCAATAAGGATGGAAACGAGATTTTTACCCTATCCCCGGCTGGCTACACCTGTCCGCCCTACGGTGATGGCTAAGACCGTCGATGAAGGCAACAAACCCCTAGCCCAGCCCCTTTTCCAAAACTGCACACAATCGGGCGCTGAAGGCTGCCGGGTCGCTTACAGGTTCGCCCTCGGCGATGCGTGCCTGGTCGAAAAGTAGATGGGCGGCGTCAGCCATGTCACCTTCGCCTTTTCTCGCCCTTTCGGCCAAGAGCTGAACCAGCGAATGGTCGGGGTTGATCTCGAGGATGCGCAGGCTCCTCATGTCTCCCTTCAGTTGTCCGTGCTGTTTAAGCATGCGTTCCAGTTGTAAGTCGATATCATCCTCGCCAGCCACCAGACAAACCGGACTATCGGTAAGACGCGTTGACGCCACCACATCCTTGATCTCGCCCTCTAATGCCGACTTCATCACCGCAATCAGGGGCTCTAGATCTGGGGTTTTGTCTTTCTTCTTCTTGCCCTTGTCCTTCTTGCCGTCTTTTTTTGGAACGATCTTGTCTAGCCCGGCATCTCCCTTGGTGACGGAGGCGAAGGTCTTGTCCTGGAACTTGCCCACCGCCGAAACCCAGAATTCGTCTATGGGGTCTGTGCACAGCAGCACCTCTATCCCTCGCGCTCTAAAGCCCTCAAGCTGAGGGCTTTGGGCGATCTGGTCCTTGTCCTCACCGAAGATGTAATAGATGGAGTCCTGGCCATCACCAATGCGCTCCACATATTCGGTAAGGGAGGTGAATTTCTCGCTTTCGGTGCTGCGAAAACGGGTGAGTTCCAGCAGCTTGTCGCGATTCTCTAAATCCTCGTAGAGGCCCTCCTTCACCACCGCACCAAAATTGCTCCAGAACAGGGCGTAATCGTCGGGAGCTTTCTCCGCCTTCTTCTTCAACTCGCCCAGGACCTTTTTCACGAGGCCCTTCCGGATTTTCACCAGCTTGGGATCGTTCTGGAGCATTTCACGGCTGATATTGAGCGACAGGTCCTGGGAATCCACCACCCCGCGCAGGAAGCGCAACCAACTCGGCAATAGACCCTCGCAGTCATCGGTGATGAAGACCCGCCGTGCGTAGAGCTTTACATGGCCCTTGCGTTCTGGATGGAACAGGTCCATGGGCGGCATGGAGGGAATGAACAGTAGGCTAGTATAGGAAGCCATGCCCTCCACCGTGCTGTGCAGAGTCATCCACGGCTCATCGAAGCCGTGCCCTACATGGTGGTAGAACTCGGTGTATTGATCGGTGCTGATATCCTTCTTGGGCCGCGTCCACAGGGCCGAAGCGGTATTGATTTTTTCCTCATCAGATTCGCCATCTTTCCCGTCCGCCATGAGGATGGGAATAGCGATATGGTCGGAATGAGTACGGACGATATGCTCGATACGCGGACGTTCTAGGAATTCTTTTTCTTCCTTGGCCATGTGGAGCGTTACCGTTGTGCCGGCCGCACTGCGTTCAGCATCGCTGATAGAAAACTCACCCTCTCCATCAGAAACCCACAGCCAGGCCCTGTCCTCGCCTGCCTTGCGGGTCAAAACCTCCACCTCTTTTGCCACCATGAATGCGGAATAGAAGCCCACTCCGAATTGGCCAATGGGGGAAAGATCAGCCTTGGCTCCCTTCTTGTCCTTGTTCTTTTTCTTGGCCTCGGAGGTCATCTTTTCGAGAAAGGCCTGGGTGCCGGAGCGGGCGATGGTGCCAAGCATTTCCACCAGGTCGTCATGATTCATGCCGATGCCATTATCAGCAATGGTGAGTGTGCCCTTCTTGGCGTCCGCCGACAGCACGATCTTCGGCCCGCCTTCTGGCGTTAGTTTGGGTTGGGTCAGCGCCAAGAAACTGCGCTTTTCACAAGCATCCGAAGAATTGGAGATCAACTCGCGAAGGAAGATTTCCTTGTGGCTGTAAAGCGAGTGAGCGACGATATCCAGAAGCTTGCTGACTTCCGCTTGAAAGGTGAATTTTTCCTGCCCCATATCGGTTTGCAAACCTTAAAATGTGGATGTTGCTGTTTCATATGGCGCAAACGGAGCCACCCCGCAAGACCCTCCCCGCAACCCTTGTGTTTTCACTATTTTTCCGCTGATTCAACAAGGGGTGTTTCAAATCCTCTGCCCTGAGGTAAACTCCCCTCTCCTCAGGCCAATCATATAGAGGATAAAGATGATCCCACGCTATTCCCGGCCCGAAATGGCCGCCATCTGGGAACCTGAAAACAAGTTCAAGATATGGCTTGAGATCGAGGCCCATGCCTGCGACGCCCAGGCTAAGTTGGGTGTCATCCCCAAGGAGGCAGCCCAGGCGGTAAGGGAGAAGGGCCGCTTCGAGGTGGCGCGTATCGCCGAGATAGAGCAGGAAACCAAGCACGACGTTATCGCCTTCCTCACCAACGTAACAGAACATGTGGGCGAACCGGCGCGCTTCCTGCACCAGGGTATGACATCCTCGGACGTGCTGGATACCTGCCTTGCGGTCCAACTGGCCCGGGCAGGAGACATCCTTCTCGGCGATCTCGACGCTCTGCTTGTGACGTTGAAAAACCGCGCGCTGGAACACAAGCAAACCGTTTGCATCGGCCGCAGCCATGGCATTCATGCCGAACCCACCACTTTCGGGCTGAAGATGGCAGGCTATTATGCCGAATTTGACCGCAACCGGGCGCGGCTAACTGCGGCCCGCGCCGACATAGCAAGCTGCGCCATTTCCGGAGCCGCTGGGACCTTCGCCAATATCGACCCGGCAGTGGAAAAACACGTGGCGGAAAAGATGGGGCTTGCCGTGGAGCCAGTATCTTCCCAAATCATCCCCCGAGACCGCCATGCCATGTTCTTTTCTGTCCTCGGTGTCATCGCCAGTTCGCTGGAGCGCCTGGCCACCGAGATCCGCCATTTACAGCGCTCAGAAGTGGGCGAGGCAGAAGAATATTTTGCCCCCGGCCAGAAGGGCTCCAGCGCCATGCCCCACAAGCGCAATCCCGTGCTCACCGAGAACCTCACCGGGCTAGCCCGCATAATCCGTTCAGCCGTGGTTCCGGCGCTGGAAAACGTGGCCCTATGGCATGAACGGGATATTTCACATTCTTCCGTTGAACGCATGATCGGGCCTGACGCCACTGTGACCCTGGATTTCGCCTTGGCGCGGGCAGCCAGTGTTGTGGACCAGCTAGTGGTCTATCCTGACCGTATGCGTGCCAATCTCGAGTCCCAGGGTGGCTTATACAATTCCCAGCGAGTTTTGTTAGCCCTGACTCAGAAGGGCATGAGCCGCGAGGACGCCTATGCTTGTGTTCAGCGCAACGCCATGAACGCTTGGGAAAAGAGGAAAGACTTCGCTGCCCTGCTCAAGGCCGACAAGGATGTGGCAGCCCATCTTGGCGGGAAAGATGTGGATGCTCTGTTCGACCTCGGCTACCACCTGAAACACATCGATACGATTTTTTCACGGGTGTTTGGAAAAGCCTAGGCTGCCTAGAAGACGGGGAAACGGTTACTTTTCCTCTTTCGCGCTTGCCTCAGCCGCGATTTGTAATCGCGCCTCACCAAAAAGGCGATCCATTTCCAGACGGAGGCTGTGTTCGCTCAGAGTTCTGCCCTTCAGGCTGAAATCTCCCAAAATCTTGCGCACCACGTCAGCGTCGCCCGGCTCCTGGAAATCGGCTTCCACCACGTCTCTGGCGTAATGTTCAGCGGCGGAACCCTCCAGCCCCAATTGCTCGGCGGCCCACAATCCCAACAGCTTGTTGCGCCGCGAAGTCACCTTGAAGTCCATTTCCTGATCGTGGGAAAACTTGGCCTCGAAACCCTTTTCGCGGTCTTTCGCAAAGGTGGTCATGAAACTCTTTCTCCTCCCAGAGATTAAAAATAGTTGTCATATGTATTTTGCAAAATACCAATCCCGTTTTATACCGGCACAACCAAGGCAAGAGAAAGTAGAAATGAGTCATCACCCGCCATGTGCACCATAATCGTCCTACGCCGTCCTGGAGAAGCCTGGCCGCTATTGCTGGCCGCTAACCGAGACGAAACGCCTGACCGCCCCTGGGCCCCGCCGGGGCGGCACTGGTCTGACCGTAGCACTGTTGTGGCGGGACACGACCTCCTGGCTGGGGGAAGTTGGCTCGGCATCAACGATGTGGGCGTGGTGGCCGCAGTGCTGAACCGTACGGGCTCCCTCGGACCGGCCCCGGGCAAACGCTCTCGCGGGGAACTGGTGCTTGAGGCCCTCGATCAAGCGGAGGCCGGGGAAGCGGCACGCGCCCTTTGCGACCTTTCGCCCACTAGCTACCGTTCCTTCAACCTAGTGGTGGCAGACGCCAGAGACGCCTTTTGGCTGTGCCATACTGGAGAAGGCGTAGGCCCAATCGCAATGGAGGAGTTACCTCCTGGTCTCTCCATGATTACCGACTTCGACCGCAATGATTCTTCTTGCCCCCGTATCCGTGACTATCTTCCGCTGTTTGCTGTAGCTCCGGAGCCAAATCCAAACAACGACGACTGGGCGGCCTGGGAGACCCTTCTCGCCGGGCACAGCCTAGACCCCGGCAACAACCAAGGAGCCGCCATGACGCTGCATTCCGGAGACGGAATTACCCTCAGCAGCTCCATCATTGCCCTTCCAGCGCCTCGTCTTCCGCCGCCAAAGCCACTCTGGCGCTTTGCTCCCGGCCCCCCAGATACCACACCCTTTTCCTCGCTGGACATATAGCCGCCCCACGGGTGTGACGCAGTGGAGGGAAAGGTGTTCCCGGGCGTTGTGTAGTCGGCGTGCAGTTGCTAAAAGACAGTTCACCACAGGCATCACAGTTCCGATTCCTCCCTTTCGGTTCTTCCATCTCGGATAGTTTCCATGTCCCGACGCAAACAGATTTACGAAGGCAAGGCTAAGGTTCTTTTCGAGGGGCCAGAACCAGGGACCATTGTCCAGTACTTCAAGGACGACGCCACTGCCTTCAACAACGAGAAAAAGGGCACCATCACCGGCAAAGGTGTCATCAACAACAGCATTTCTGAGTTTATCATGACCCGGCTTACCAAGATCGGGATACCCAATCATTTCGTGCGCCGTCTCAACATGCGCGAGCAGCTTGTGAAAGCCGTGGAGATCATCCCCGTAGAGGTAATTGTCCGCAATGTGGCCGCAGGTTCCCTGTCGAAACGGCTTGGTATAGAAGAAGGTACACCTCTGCCGCGTTCTATCATCGAATATACTTACAAGAATGACGAACTCGGCGATCCCGTAATTACCGAGGAACACATCACCGCCTTCAACTGGGCCTCGCAACGGGAATTGGACGAGATAATGTCCATGTCCTTGCGCATCAATGATTTCCTTGTGGGCCTGTTCCTCGCTGTGGGTTTACGTCTGATTGATTTCAAGATCGAATTCGGCCGCTACTGGGAAGGTGAGGAAATGCGCATTATCCTAGCCGACGAGATCAGCCCAGATTCCTGCCGCTTATGGGATTCCCAGACCGACGAAAAGCTGGACAAGGACCGGTTCCGGCACGACATGGGCGAGGTGGAGGCAGCCTATCAGGAGGTAGCACGCCGGCTAGGCATTCTACCCGGAAGCGGAGCGGGCAACCCCCAGGGTCCCGAAACCACGCCATAGAGGGCCGGTTCGTCCCATGAAGGCCAGCGTTCATATCACCCTTAAACAGGGTGTCCTCGACCCCCAGGGAAAGGCCATCGCCCACGCCTTGAAGGCTGTTGGATTCTCTGGCGTGAACGAGGTGCGCCAAGGTAAATATATCGAGATTGACCTGCAAGAGAACGACAGTGAAGCCGCGCGAGCTTCTGTGGATGCCATGTGCGAGCGGCTTCTTGCTAATACGGTGATTGAGGATTACAGCATCGAGATCGAGTCATGATCCCGCACAACACGGATGTGATGCGCGGCAGATGAAAGCTGCCGTTATCGTCTTCCCCGGCTCCAACTGCGACCGCGACGTAGCGGTGGCTCTGGAGCAATCCATGGGCCACCCCCCAGACATGGTATGGCACCGTGACACTCATCTCGATGCTTATGACCTCATCATCGTTCCCGGTGGTTTTTCCTATGGAGACTATTTGCGTTCCGGTGCCATCGCCGCCCATTCCCCGGTAATGCTCGAAGTTGTCGCCCGCGCCAAAGGCGGCACCCCAGTCCTGGGAATCTGTAACGGCTTCCAGATATTGATCGAGAGTGGTCTGTTGCCCGGCGCACTCATGCGCAACGCCTCGCTAAAATTTATCTGCCGTGATGTTCTCCTGCGTGTGGAAACAACCGCCAGCCCCTTCACCCGCGCCTATGGTAAGGGCGATGTACTGCGTATTCCCATCGCCCATCAAGATGGTAACTATTTCGCCGACGAGGCGACGTTGAACCGACTCGAAAAAGAAGACCTGGTAGCCCTGCGCTATTGCGACGCGGACGGCGAACTCACGGCCGGGGGCAATCCCAATGGCTCGGCGCGAAACATTGCGGGTATTCTGGGCGAGGACCGCAACGTGCTGGGCCTCATGCCCCACCCCGAGCGGCTTGCTGACGCCCTGCTCGGCGGTGTTGATGGACGCGCCATGTTCGACGGTCTGGTGAAGGCCTGCGCAGCATGACCAGACAGGCGACACAGACTGCCGCCGCCGCGGAGATCACCCCCGAATTGGTGGTTGGCCACGGGCTCAGCGAAGACGAATACGCCCACATTCTGGATATCCTGGGCCGCGAGCCCAACCTCACCGAACTCGGCATCTTCTCGGTCATGTGGTCCGAGCACTGTTCCTACAAGTCCTCGAAGAAGTACCTCAAGACCCTGCCAACGGAGGCCCCCTGGGTTATCTGCGGGCCCGGCGAAAACGCCGGCGTAATCGATATCGGCGACGGCCTGGCCGCAGTGTTCAAGATGGAAAGCCACAACCACCCCTCTTTCATCGAGCCCTATCAGGGCGCGGCCACGGGTGTGGGCGGCATTTTGCGCGATGTCTTCACCATGGGTGCGCGTCCGGTGGCCAACTTGAACGCGTTGCGGTTTGGCTCCCCCGATCATCCCAAAACCCGCCATCTGGTGGCCGGGGTGGTGGCGGGCATCGGCGGTTACGGCAACTGCATGGGCATTCCCACCATAGGCGGTGAATGCCAATTCGACCAATCCTACAACGGCAATATCCTAGTCAACGCCATGACCGTGGGGCTGGCTCCAGCCGATCGTATCTTCTATTCGGCGGCCACCGGGGCGGGCAACCTGGTGGCCTACGTGGGATCGAAGACGGGGCGCGACGGTATCCACGGCGCTACCATGGCCTCGGCCGAATTCGACGCCGAAACCGACGCCAAGCGGCCCACGGTACAGGTGGGCGACCCCTTCACCGAGAAACTGCTGCTCGAAGCCTGTCTCGAACTCATGGCCAGCGACGCCATCGTCGCCATCCAGGATATGGGCGCAGCTGGGTTGACCTGTTCTACTTTCGAGATGGCGGACAAGGGCGGCACCGGGATCGAAATGGACCTGGACCAAGTGCCGGTGCGCGAGCCAGACATGAGCGCCTACGAGATCATGCTTTCCGAAAGCCAGGAACGCATGGTCATGGTCCTCAAACCCGGCCGCGAGGACGAGGCCCGCGCCGTGTTCGAAAAATGGGAGCTCGATTTCTCCGTGGTCGGACACCTTACCGACAGCGGGCGCATGGTGCTGAAACAAGGCGGCGAAGTGGTGGCCGACCTTCCCATCGCGCCGCTGGCCGAGGCCTCTCCGGAATACGACCGCCCATGGGAGGCCACCCCTTCTCCTGCGCCACTGCCCGCCGCCGATATCAATCCCCTCCTGGCTGACGGCGAGGCCCTGCTGCGCCTGCTCGCCTGCCCCGACCTCTGCGCCAAAAACTGGATCTGGGAACAGTACGACCACATGGTCATGGGTGATACGGTGGAACGGCCCGGCGGTGATGCCGGGGTACTGCGCATTCACAATTCCAACCGGGGGCTGGCCGTTACCTCCGACTGTTCGCCGCGTTACTGTTACGCTGATCCGGAAAGCGGCGGTGCCCAGGCGGTGGCCGAAGCCTGGCGCAACCTTACCGCCGCCGGGGCCAGGCCGCTCGCCATTACCGACTGCATGAATTTCGGCAATCCCGAGCGTCCTGAGATCATGGGCCAATTCGTGGGCTGCATTGAGGGCATGCGGGCGGCCTGCCAAGCACTGGACTTCCCAGTAGTCTCAGGTAACGTCTCCTTCTACAACGAGACCAATGGCGAAGGCATCATTCCTACCCCTACCATCGGTGGTGTCGGTGTGATCGATGATCTCTCCCGAAGTATGACTCTGTCTTTTAAGGCGGAGGACGAGGCTATCCTGCTGGTAGGTGAAACCACAGGCCATCTGGGAGCTACGGCCTGGCTACGTGAAGTAGCGAACCGCCGCGATGGCGCGCCACCAGCAATAGACCTGAACGCCGAACGCCGCAATGGTGACTTTACGCGCGGTCTCATCGAGAATGGGCTCCTCACCGCTTGTCACGACGTAGCATCCGGCGGCATTGCCGTAGCCCTAGCTGAAATGGCCATCTCTGGAGGGCTAGGCGCCATCGTCACCATCCCCAAAGAAGATGGTATTTTCACCCACGGCTGGCTCTTCGCTGAGGACCAAGGGCGTTATCTTCTCACCGCCTCCGATCCCGCCCCGGTGATAGCGGCGGCACAAAAAGCCGACGTCACCGTCGAGAAGATCGGCAAAACCGGAGGCCATGTGTTGACACTAACCAACTTGACAGCAGGCGACACGATTACCATATCGGTTTCAGAACTGGAACGCGCTCACCAATCCTGGCTTCCTGGCTTTATGGCCATCCCGGACGAAAACTAGGACGGGAATTCGAAAGAAAACATAGAGAAATTCGCCATGGCGATAGAAGCAGATAAAATCGTGGCTCTGATCGAAGAGGCCATTCCCGGCTCCAACGTCACGATCGAGGACTTACGCGGCGACGGTGATCATTACGGCGCTTTGGTAGTCTCTGATGCTTTTGAGGGGCTGAGCCGCGTGCAGCAGCATCAGATGGTCTACAAAGCTCTGGGTGACCTCATGGGCGGCGAACTCCACGCCTTAGCCATCCAGACCGCCACATCCAAAAATGCCGACTAGGCAGAAGCATGAGAAAGAGGAAATTCAGTAATGACTACGGAAAAAATCCAGAGTGAGATCGACACCAACGACGTAGTTCTGTTCATGAAAGGAAGTCCAGTCTTTCCCCAATGCGGTTTTTCCGCTGCCGTGGTTCAGGCGCTTTCCCAGCTGGGCATCCCTTTCAAGGGCATTGATGTGCTTGAAGACGATGCCCTGCGCGAAGACATCAAGGCGTTCTCCAACTGGCCCACCATCCCTCAGCTTTATGTGAAGGGCGAGTTTGTGGGCGGCTGCGACATCGTGCGTGAGATGTTCGAAAGCGGCGAACTGGGCGAGATGTTCACCGCCAAGGGCATCGAAACCG